>Ga0209254_10002844_pt1 | contig 15807 bp, 16 predicted proteins | sample FrelakmetDIP11DI_FD_187148 | JGI IMG/M metagenome (GOLD analysis project Ga0209254, IMG submission 187148) | Freshwater lake sediment microbial communities from the University of Notre Dame, USA, for methane emissions studies - DIP11 DI (SPAdes)... | ecosystem: Environmental > Aquatic >...
CGACGGTGCTCCAGGTGTTGAGCTGCGTCTGGGTCCGCATGAGCCCGCCCAGCAGCAGACCAAGGCCGACCAGGGTCACCGACGTCAGGACGATGTCCAGGACGAAGAGCGCCATGTTCTCAGGCACCACCCTGGTGACCGCGAGCATCAGCGGCACGGAGATCACGCAGTACGTGAGCCCGAACAGCGACTTGGCGACGATCACCTCGGCGTCGGAAGCGATCAGGGTGAGCGCTTCCACCGTCCGCTTCTCGGTCTCCTCGGTGAGAACCGCGGGCAGAGCGTAGACGGCGATCATGGCGAGCATCAGGATGACGGCCACGAGCACGAAGATCTTGCGCGCGCCGAGTGTGGCGAAGGCCGAGTCGGAGGTCCCAGGCGTGGCGGGCAGCATCACCCTCGCGATGGTCGCCGCCGGCACCTGCCCGGCGAGCGACTGCGTCACCCGGTCGAGCATCGCCGCCACGTAGTCACCGCCAAAGCTCGGCGAGGCCGGCAGGATCACCGTGAGCTTCGGCGCAGCGCCGCCCTTCAGCGCATCATCGAAGCCACTCGGGACGATCAGTCCGACGTCCACGTTCTTGTCCCGCACCTGCCGGGTCAGTGCCGCTTCGTCGGCGAAGGATCGCACCTGCAGCCGTAGCGCCGCCTTCGTCGCCGCCTGGAGAGCGGCCGGCAGCTGCGTCGACGAGGATGCGACCACACCGAGCTTCGCCGTCGGCTTGGTGTCGTCCTTGAACATGACGCTGTAGAGGACGCCGATGAGCAGCGGCATGAGGAGAGCGACGATGAGGCGCGAGTCTCGCAGCGCGTCGCGCAGGTCTTTGCGATAGATGGCGTCGATCCGCGCGACGTTCACAGTGGCCTTCCCGCCATATTCACGAAGACGTCTTCGAGGGTGCCCTCGTTGGAGTGGACGGTGAGCACGTCGCCGGCGGCCATCCACGCCGCAAGGCGCGCCGCGTCGTCGCCGTCGTCAAGATGGATCTCGTGCTCCGACCGGTCGCGCAGAAGCACCGTGGCGGTGCGCTCGCCGAAACGGAGCTTGAGCTCGCGCGGCGTGTCGAGCGCCACGATCGCGCCGGCTGCCAGAAAGGCGACCCGGTCGCAGAGCTCGTCGGCCTCTTCCATGTAGTGCGTGGTGAGAAAGACCGTGGCGCCGGCGCTCGCGTGGTCGCGGACGATGCTGCGCACCTCGCGGGCGGACGACGGGTCGAGTCCTTTGGTCGGTTCGTCGAGAAACAGGACCCGGGGATCGTTCACCAGCGCCCGGGCGATCAGCAGGCGCTGCTTCATGCCGCTGGAGTAGGTCCTGACCCTTCTGGAGGCGGCGTCGGTCAGGCCGACGCGCTCGAGAAGCTCCGCGACGCGGGCTGGCGGCGCGCCGTAGAGCTTGGCGAACAACTGCAGGTTCTCGCGACCCGTTTGACGCTCGTAGAGGTTCTGCTCTTCGAAGACGAGATTGATGAGCGGTTTCACGCGCTCGCGCTCGCGTACGACATCGTGACCGGCGATGAGCGCGCGCCCGCTCGTCGGACGCGCGCGCCCCGTCAGCATGCGGATGGTCGTCGTCTTGCCGGCGCCGTTGTGGCCGAGGAGGCCCAGGATCTCGCCCTCGGCCACGCTGAAGCTGACGTCGTCCACCGCGCGCAGGTCACCGTAGTGCTTGGAGAGGCGGTCCACCTCGATGATGGCGCGCCCGGAGTCGTGAACGGCCACACCTACTCCCATCGCCTGAAGCACGTCGCCAAGTCACCCTAGTGGAACCCGTGGAAGCGCGTCAAAGCCGACAGCACGAGTCCAGAAAGGGGGATGGGCCGCGACGACTGTGGTTCAGTCGTCGCGGCCCATGTGGGGCCAGCGGCTCCCGGGCGCAGGAGGTATACCGCCCGGGCTGGTGGGACGCCGACTCGGTGGGGGCGCACCGTACTTCAGTCAGGTCCCGACGGCCGGGGGGGCAGCCGTCGTTGCCGTTGTATGGCTTGATGGCATTCTGCGACCCGAATATGAAGTGCGTGTTGCGGCGGCGTTGAGGAAGATTTTGCCGAAGGCCTGGCTACCCGGCCGGCAGGAAGCTCTCGAAGCCGGGCGCCACGCGCTCGCCCGGGTGCGCCTCCTCCCAAGCGTCGCCGCTGTCCAGCACCAGCGCGTCGGCGAAACGCGGACCCGTGATCTGCAGACCGAACGGTACTCCGTTGGGCGAACGACCGGCCGGCACTGAGAGCGCCGGGTGGCCGGTCATGTTCTGCACCTGCGTGTTGTACGACGAGACGCCGGTGCCCGGCTCCTTCGCGCCGACCTCCCGGCCGTCGGCGTAGAAGCCCACCTGGGGCGTCGTGGGAGTGACGAGTACCCGGTCGGCGCCGAGCAAGTCGTCGAGGGCGCGCGCGTACGCGAAGCGGCGCCGGCGCGCGGCGAGGTAGTCTTCGACGCTCACCGACAGGCCCTGCCGCATGGCTGCGAGGAAGGCGGGGTGGAAGCGCTCCGCGCCGGCCTCGATGGCCTCGCGGCTCATCGCATTGGCTTGCTCGCAGGCGCACGTGAGGAACCAGTCCTCGTCGGCGTCACCGATGTCGCGGTCGCCCAGGATCCGCGCGGGGGCGATCGGTTCCACCGGCAGTCCAAGGTCCTTCTCGAGACTGGTGAGGGCGGCGTCGAACTGATCGGCCACGGCGTTGGGCAAGGGTCCCCAGTCGACGAGCCGCGGCGCCGCCAGCACCAGGGACGGGCGCCCTGGCGGGGCGCCGCAGGCGCTCGCCGCCTCATCCGGCCCCACAAGCCGGGCGACCAGGTCCGCCGGCAGGGCGGTGGGATCGCCGTGAGCGGGGCCCGAGATGACCGCCAGCAGCAGTCGCAGGTCTGCCATCGAGAGGGCCAGCGGCCCATCCGTACTGAAATCGATCCACGGCGGGATGGGGTCGCGACCCACGAGCCCGTTGGTGGGCTTCAGCCCGAAGAGTCCGCAGAACCCCGCCGGGATGCGTACGGAGCCGCCGCCGTCCGTGGCCGTGGCGATGGGGACCATGCCGGCGGCCAGCGCGGCGGCGGAGCCGCCGCTGGAGCCGCCGGGCGACCATTCGGGCGCCCACGGGTTGCGGGTCGCGCCGAACAACAGATTGTCGGTGAAACCCTCGAAGCAGTGCTCCGGGACGTTGGTCTTGCCGATCGGGATCGCGCCGGCGGCGCGCAGGCGCGCGACGCTGAGCGCGTCGCGCGCCGCAGGCGCAGCGTACGCCAGCACCAGCGAGCCGTGCGTCGTGCGCATGCCGGCGAGGTCCTGGCTGTCCTTGACCAGGAAGGGCAGCCCGGCCAGCGGGCCGAGGCGCTCGCCGCGGCGGGCGCGCGCGTCGAGGTCGCCCGCTTCCGCCAGCGCCTCGCCCTCGTCGCGCAGCGCCACTACAGCGTTGAGATACGCGTTGAGACGTCCGACCCTCTCGTAGGCCCGCCCCACGAGGTCGACCGCAGACGAGCTGCCGGCCCGCACCATCCCCACCAGTTCCCTCAGCACCGCTGCCCCTCCCCGCGTCGAGCTCCTGCTACTCCTCCGCCTCTTCGCGCGCCGCGCGGATGTCTCCCAGTGCGTCCTCCGCCCAGCGCCGCGCCGCGGGGTCCTGGAGCGCATCTTCCAGGGCCGGGACGGCGGGCTCGCCGGCCCTGACCAGCACCTTCACGGCGGCCGCCTTGAGATCGTCATCGGCGGCGCCGGACATCACATTCAGCACGCCGCGGATGACGTCCGCTTCGCGCATCGCACTCAGTGTCTCGAGGGCGCGGGCCGGAGTCTGACCACCGTGGTCGTACACGCGCCCGTCGATGGCCTCGAGCAGGGCCCATACGGCCGGCCGGCCACGCCCCACGAGAGTGGCCTCGACGCTGTCGACCAGGGGCCAGGTGAGTCTGGTCATGGGCAGGTCGAGCAGGGCGATCAGGGCGTCGTCCGGCGCGTAGTGGTCGTAGTCGCTGAGGAAGTCGTCGATCGCGTCGGCGGCGTACTCCTGATCCTCGGGCGTCTGGGCTTCCTCGAAGGCGTCCGCCAGTTGTCGCGCCAGCCCGATCAGCGCCTCGCCGTCGTCTTTGTACTCCCCGCGTGCCACGTCCGCATCAGCGTATGTCATACGGGGCGGCGTCGAACAGGCCGAGATACTCGCCGTACCCCTCGGCCTCGAGCGCTTCTGTGGGTACGAAGCGCAGCGCCGCCGAGTTCATGCAGTAGCGCAGGCCGGTGGGTGCGGGGCCATCCTTGAAGACGTGGCCGAGGTGCGAGTCCGCGCTCGCGCTGCGCACCTCGCTGCGCGGGAGCAGGAGCTTGAAATCGGTCTTCGTGGTCACGGCCTCTTCACGCAACGGGCGCGTGAAGCTCGGCCAGCCGGTGCCCGAGTCGTACTTGTCGCGACTGCTGAACAGCGGCTCGCCGCTGACGACGTCCACGTAGAGGCCGTCGCGGTGCTCGTCCCAATACTCGTTGGCGAAGGCCGCTTCGGTGCCGTCGCGTTGCGTGACCTCGAACTGAAGCGGCGTGAGGCGCTGCTTCAGGTCTGCGTCGTCGGAGTGTCTAGTCTTCACGGGAGACCTCCCAATGTCATCAGGACTTGCGGGCCGTCCGGGGAGCGGACGGTCGGTGCGCGGTCGATGCATGCGCCTTCATCCACTCCTCGTGCGGCGGCACCGTCTCACCGACCACGTAGAGGAAGAAGTACGAACCAGTGTCGCCGAGGAAGCGGAACTCGCCGCGCAGAGCGGCGACGGTGGCGTCGAAGCCGGCGTGCGAGCGCAGCCAGCCGGTGAAGCCGCCGGGCTCTTCATCGAGGGCAAGCATCGTCTCAGCGTTGGTGACGGTCGCCTCGATCTTGCGCCGGTTGCGGATGATGCGCGTATCCTCGGCGAGACGGTCGATATCGTCGCCGGTGAAGGCCGCGATCCTCGCCGGATCGAAGTCCGCGAAGGCCTCGCGGAAGCCGTCCCACTTGGCTTCGATCACGCGCCAGCTCATGCCGCTCTGGAAGACGGCCTTGGTCAGGACTTCGAGGTAGTCGGCGAGCTTCGTGGGCTCGATCTGTTTCGGTGCCTGCATCGCGGGACCCCCGCCGGTCGGTGCCTGTCGGCGGGCGGGTCAGCCTGCGGCCGCCCGCCCTTTGCCGACTATTCCCACAAGGGCGGGTCCCTCACGCCTGAGCCGAGGGCATGTCCGGACTGCGGCGACGCGAGCGGCATCTCGCCAGATGCAGCGCCGACCGGACCGCACCGCCGTCAGCGTCCGGTCTTCGGCGGCACCGGTGAGCCCGTGCCGCCCTTCGCGCTGCCAAGCGCTCTCGGATCCACCGCGCGGATGTCTGGAGCGAGATCGGCGAAGGGCGCGAGGACGGCCAGCACCCGAGCCGTCGCGAACGGCGACGGCCGCTTCTTCTGGCCGAAGGAATGCTGCTCGAAGCCTTTGTAGCAGGACCGCGGCGTCACGGTGCCGTCCGGCGAGACGGTGTAGGCGATCAGGCAGGCGCAGAGCTCGGCGACGGCCCGGCGGTCGGCGGTCTGCGCCGCGCCGGTCCAAAGCGCGGGGTAGGCGCCGAGCGCCTCGAGAAGCGTGAGCGCGCCGTACCAGGTGGCCGGCCACTTGCCGGCCTTGAACTGCGCGCCGTGCCCGAACATGTACGGCCGCCGCTCGGCGCGGTCGCGCCACAGGCCGAGCAGCGTGTGCGCCGCCTCGAGCAGCCCCGCCGGCCGCTCGGCGGCCGGCACGTGGGCGAAGACGCGCAGCGCCTCGACGGTGACCTGCGGGCACACATCGGCCTCGCGGCCCGGCCCGCGAAAGGCCACGGCAGGGTCCGGCACGCAGAGCCAGCCGGGGCCCTGGGCCGTGTCGGCGAGTGCGGCCGAGATCTGGTCGAGGGCCGCGCGCACGCGTGGGTCGTTCACGGCGCCGAAGCGCACCAGAGCGTCGGCGACGGCGTGCGCGTCGCAGGGCAGGGCCGCCCAGACGGGCTCCTCCATGCCTCGCAAGCTCCCGAACGAGAGGAAGCGGCCATCGTCGGACTGGTGGCGCAGCATGGCCTGGAGCACGGCCTCGAGGCGAGGGTCGTCTGCCCGGTGCACGCCGAACTCGTCGAGCAGGACGAGAAGGTTCGGGAGATACCGGGGGCTGTTGTGCCCGCCGATGGCGTCGCCCGCTTCCCAGTCGCCGAGCCGGCCGAGAAGGTCCTCGGTGGCGGCGTCCGCGAGGATGGCCGCGCGCGTCGCGACGACCTGGCGGTCGTCGTCCGCGCGGCCGAGCACTCGCGTCATGGTCATCCAGCGGGCCGCCGGCTCATCGCAGGCGATCAGCCACGACACCGGATCGGCGTCCAGGAGGTCGATCCACCAGCCGTCCGTCACGCGCACTCGCCCTTCTAGTGCCGGCAGGTCGCGTCCGGCCCGACCGGCGAGAGATCCATCTCCATGAAGGCCTCGACGACGCTGCGCACGTCGGGGCGGTCTTCGCCGGCGAACACGCGGATACCGGCCTGCAGACAGCCCAGCAGAGGTTTGTGGCCGATGCCGGCGACGATCACGGCGTCGACCATGTTGGTGCCGAGGGTGAGCACCGGCGACAGGGAGCCGCCGTGTCCGTGGAGGGCGTTGTCGACGACGTCCACGCCGGCGATCTCGCCGTCGACCAGGTCGATGAGGGTGAAGGAAGGGCTGCGTCCAAAGTGCCCGGAGCGGGCGGCGTCCAGTCCGCCCGGCGGCTCAGACGGCACGGCGAGACGGATGCGGCTGCCGGTACGGTCGGTCATGTGGTGCAGGCTTTCTTTCGTTGACAGGGGCGTCTAGCGTACACGCATCAACGGCGCGGCGCGCTCGCAAGCGCCTCGCCGCGCCGCCGTCCATGCTCCGCCGGCCGCCGGCCGAGGTGTGCTCGCGGCCGTTGCAGGCTATCCTGCACAGGAGGGACACGCCGAAAGGGAGCTCCATGCCCGTTGGTGGATACTGCAGCGTCTGCGCCCGCTGGGTCTGGCTCACGCCCTACGGGGAGTGCCAGAACGGCCATCCGGCCGCGGCCGTGCGCGACGTGCAGCAGCTCAAGCCACAGACGCAACCGGCCGTCGTCGCCGATGCCTGGGCGCCAGCCGCGCGCCGGGCGCGGTTCCGCTGGTGGTGGCGCCATTCCCTGTGGGTCGCGTGGACCTTCACCGCCGGCTTCCTCAACTGGGCCGCCTTCGTCTACATCGGCGTGCGCGCCCGCCATCTGCCCTGGTCGCTGCTGGGGTTCGTCTACCTCACGCCGCTGATACTGACGATCCTCTCCATCGGCACGCCGCTGTTCCAGGTGATGATCGCCGTGCAGCTCGTCGTCTCGGCCGTCAGCGTTGTGAACGCGCTGTACTTGCGGCCCTACTACCGGGCGATCATGTTCGGCGACGTGCCGCCGCGCGCCCTGCCGGCGCCGCCACAGCCGCCCTCGCTCCTGGCCGCCGCGAAACGGCCGCCGCTGCCCAAGGGCATGGACGAGGCGGCGGCCGACGTGCTGCAGCCCGCACGCCGCCAGGTCGACGCCATCCTCGAGAGCGCGGGCTCGATCGGGAGGGCGGAGGCGCGGAACGACGTGGTCGCCCTGTGCGCCACCGCCGACCAGATCATCGCCGAGCTGGCGGCGCAGCCGCGCAAGCTCGACGCGGCGCGCGGCTTTCTGACGTACTACCTGGACGCCGCGCAGCGCATCGTGGAAGGCTACGTCCACCTCACGAGCCGCGGCTCATCGACGCCGGAGATCGCCAAGACGGTGGCCCGCGCCGAGACCTCGCTGCACGTCGTGCAGCAGGCCTTCGACCGCCAGCTCGCGAACGTGCTCGAAGACCGCGCCCTCGACCTCGACAGCGAGATCGAGCTGCTCGAGCGCACCGTGCGCAGCGAGACCATGTACAGCCAGACCGGGGGGCTTTGATGAGCGACGACATCGAGAGGGCGCAAGGGTCGAGCGACGTTCCCGCCGAAACGCCGACCGGCGGCCCGTTGGCGGGCGGACCGGAACCGGGCGCGCGGAGCGCGCCTGTCGCCGGCCCGCTCACCCCCGACGACCTGGCCCGCATCGCCGAGATCAAGGAGAGCGTCGACGTCAGCGACGTGCAGAGCGTGCTCAGCTATGGTCTGCCCGCCCAGAGCCGCATCGCCAACTTCGCCGACTCGCTGCTCGGAGACGTGCGCAACAAGGAGGCCGGCGCCGGCGGCGTGGCGCTGACCGACCTCCTCAAGAAGGTCCGCGAGCTCGACGTCGACGCGCTCGGCGGCGGCTCCGGGATGGCCAAGATCCCGATCATCGGCAAGTTCGCCAACACGTTCGACCGGTTTGCCGCGCGCTACCAGAAGGTGGCCACCAGCATCGAGCGCATCATCGACGCGCTCGAGCGCTCGCGCATGGCGCTGCTCAAAGACATGACCGTGCTCGACAAGATGTTCGAGCTCAACCTCGACTACCTCAAGCAGCTCGACGTGTACATCGCCGCCGGAGAGCAGGCGCTGGAGGAGCTGCACGGAGACAAGATCCCGGCGCTCGAGGCCGAGGTCGCGGCCACCAGCGACGTCATGGCGGCGCAGCGGCTGGCGGACCTGCAGCAGGCGGCCACGCGCTTCGAGCGCCGCCTCTACGATCTCAAGCTCACGCGCATGATCGCCATCCAGACGGCGCCGCAGATCCGCCTCATCCAGAGCAACGACCAGAACCTCGTGGAGAAGATCCAGGCGTCGGTGCTCACGACGATCCCGCTGTGGAAGAACCAGATCGTCATCGCCATCAGCCTCTACCGGCAGCAGAGCGCCATGGAGCTGCAGAAGCAGGTGACCGACACCACGAACGAGCTGTTGACGAAGAACGCCGAGCTCCTCAAGACCGGCTCGGCGAAGGTGGGTCGCGAGGTGGAGCGCGGCGTCGTGGACGTGGAGACGCTGCGCAAGGTGAACGACGACCTCGTGGCGACGCTGGAGGAGACGATCAGCATCCAGGAGGAGGGTCGTGCCAGGCGCCTGGAGGCCGAGGGCGAGATCGGGCGCCTGCAGACGGAGCTCCGGCAGAAGCTCATCGCGCTCCGCGCGCAGGCGCCGCAGATCGGCGGCGCCGGCGAGCCGCAGCGGCTGATGGAATAGCGTTCCGGAGGATGGCGGGCGGCGGGGCCCTGCGGCCCCGCCCGCCGCCCGGCTCTACCAGCCGGCCGTACCGGGGCCGCCCTTGAACGGGCCCTCGATATCACTCGTGACCCAGCCGCCGTAGAAGTCGCCGGTTTGCGCGACCACCTGCTCCTCATCCACGAAGCAGGCGTCGACGCGCCCCGGGTAGAAGGCCACGTGGTCGCGGATGGCCGCGAAGCGCTCGTTGGGATCCGGGTAGTACCAGGCGGCGTCGCGGACCTCGCGCTCGGCGACCACGAGGTCGTAGTAGCTCGCCTGCCCCTTGAACTCGCAGTACGTTCGCCGCCGGCTCGGGCGCAGGTACTCGCTGCGCACGTCCTCCAGAGGGATGTAGTAGACCGGCGGGTGGCTGGTCTCGAGCACACGGAAGGCTCGCGTCGTGTCGGCGACGGTGACGTCCCCGAGCACCACGCGGACCCGCCTCCTGCTCGCCTCGACCCGCGGCGGCCGCGGATAGTCCCAGACGGACTCCGTCACGCGACCGCCGCCCTCGCGAGCTCGCTGCGCAGACCATCTCGCCAGGACGCCCACGCCGGCGCGAAACCAAGCTGCGCCCTCGCCTTGGCGTTGGACGCTCCGCGCTGCATGGTCGAGCGAAAGGCGAGCTGCTCGTTCCTTAGCGCGCGCTCGGCGAGCGCCGGGATGCGGCGCGGAGGCGGCGCTCCCACGAGGCGCGCGTAGAAGGGCAGCCATTCCTTGAGCGACGCCGGCTGGTCGTCGCAGATGTTGAAGACGCCGGTCGGACCGCTGAGCGCCAGGACGGTGGCCGCGGCGGCGTCGTCCACATGCACGAACGACGTGGTGCCGGCCCCGCCGCCGGCGATCGGGTAGTGGCGCCGGCGCACGAGGGTGTTGACGGTGCCGCCCTCGTCGAAGGCGCTGCCGGGCCCGTAGAACGTCCCGTACCGCAACGCGACACCCTCGATGCCGGGAGTCTGCAGTACGGAGCGCTCCAGCTCCCTGACCGCGAGGATGTTGAGCTGACGGGAGTCCGGAACGTCCGGACCGAGGTCCAGGGCCTCCCACTCAGCCTTCACCCAGCTGCCGCGCGGCGCGTAGACGTGCGCGTAGCTCTGGGCGACGAGGCGGCGCGCCCCGGCGGCGCGCGCCGCCTCGACCAGGTTGCGGGTACCCTCGATGCGCATCCGCCGGTTGGCGGCGAACTGGTCGACGGTATGGCCGGGCTCGAGCCGGCGAGGGATGTCGGTGAGCTGGTGGATCACGACTTCCGGCCTCTCGCCGGCCAGAAGCCTGCGGAGACGCCCTGAGTCGTACACGTCGGCCACGACGCCGCGGGCGCCGTCATCCCCGAGTCGCTCGGCACGCTCTTGGGAGCGGCTCATGCCGACCACCTCGTGGCCGCCCTCGACGAGTAATGGAACAAGCCGGCGCCCTATCACTCCGGTGGCGCCGGCGACGAAGATCTTCACGTCAGCCTCCTGCTCTGTGGTTACAGAGTCCGCAGGAGAACCTTCCCGAACCGGAGATAATCAGTCCTGTTCCGCCGGCGGCTTGGTGTGCCGCTCGACAAGAGCCGCCAGATCGTCCAGAAAACCGTGGATCACCGGGCGCTCCTCGTGCGGCAGGCCCTGCACCAAGGCGACGACCTCGTCCACCATGGGGTGCAGGCGCGCCATCGCTTCGTCGCGCCCGTGATCGGTGATCTGCACGACGACCTTGCGGCGGTCGCTCTCGTGAGGCCGGCGGAAGACGCGGCCCTGCTCCTCGAGGCGATCGAGCAGGGCGGTCGTCGCTCCCGTGCGCATGTGCAGCCGCTGGGCCAGCTCGGTGGGGCCCAGAGGTCCCTCCATGCCCAAGTGCTCGAGGGCCAGCAACTCGCCCCCGGTCATGCTCATCTCCCGGGAGACCTCGAGATGCATCTCGGCCAGCGCCATGTCGAGTCTCCGCGCCGCCTTCGCCACCTCGATGGGCGTGTGTTCGTCCACTCGCTCGTCAGTCACGTCGGCTCTCCGTTATCGAAGGCTCTGCCGCATCAGGCTGCCTCTTGGAGCTACTCTCTGGATGAGTCGCTCTGCGCGACTCAGTGTACCCGACCGCATGCCGCGGGTCACTATCACAGCGTAACTCCTCTGTCGAGTCACTCCATGGTTGAGTTACGCGCCAATGGGTAAGTAATCCGCATGAAGACCCCATCTTGACCGGCGACCAGCCGGTGAACCTAGCGAAAGGGAGTACCAGCGATGCGTTCCACATCCATAGCCATGCGGAGACCCGCAAGCCTCGGCCTTCTTGGGCTCGCTCTCGTCCTCGCACTCAGCCTTCTCGTGCTTCTCGCCGCGCCGCAGGCTCAAGCCGCGACGCTCCGCCTCGACGGCATGCAGACGACGCTGACCACCGACCCAGGCACCACCGGAGCGCTATGGGCTGCGGGCATCATCCCGCTTCCGGTCGCTCCGAGCACCGTCTCCCCGACCTCCGACGCGGCGCGTTACACCTTCCCCGTCACCACCGGAAGGGTCGACGCAAAGACCACGGCCGGCTTCATCAGGCACTCAGGCGGACTCCTGCTCGCCCGGTACGACATGGGCTGGCAGGCTCTGAAGCTGACCAAGTTCACGATCAACATCACGGGCACCCCGAACCTCACAGCGATCGTGAACGACGGCGCCCGCGTGGAGATCGCCGATCTCGATCTCAGCCAAGCCGAGATCAAGACCTTCACGAAGAACCATCGCATCTACCGGACAGTCAAGAACGTCGGCGTCACCCTCAACGCGACTGCCATGGGCGCCATCAACGACACCTTCGGCACCTCGCTGCCCAGCTCGGTCAAGCTCGGCACGGCGGACGTGCTGGCTCGCGTCGCTCGCTGATCTCAGCCTGACTCAAGACCGCACGTCGCAGTCGACGAGGGGCGGGAGGCCGGAAGGGCCTCCCGCCCCTCTTCGCGTCTCACCGTTGACTCGTCTCACGGCCTCCGAGCAGCACCCCGATGGCGCCACCGGCGCCGCTCATGCCAGCGTTCACGCCCAGCGCCCTGTTGCGCGGCGCGCCCGGAGGAAACTCCATGAGGATCACCTCTGGGAGAATCGGAGTATTCTTCTCGTCATTCCGCTCTGGGGAATCGGCAAACCCCGGCCGAGCCCCTGCTGGCTGAGCCCCTGCTAGACTCCGTGCAGGACTACACGGCGGCGCAGGGAGGATCAAGCTATGAGCGATGAAGCACAGGGTGCGACGTACACGGTCGCCCACATTGACGACATGCCCTTCGAAGAGGGCTCATCGCCGGGCACCGAGTGGAAGCCGGTACGGCGCATCTTCAGCATCGGCTCTTTCGGCACCGCCCTCGCGCGCGCGACCAACGCCGGCGACACGCTGACCCACGATCACGACGAGGTCGAGGCGCGTCACGAGGAGCTCTTCCTGATCGTCAACGGCCATGCCACGTACCGGGTCGACGGCAAGGAGATCGACGCCCCGGCCGGGACCTTCCTCTACGTCCCCGATCCGGCGACCGTGCGCGGCGCCGTGGCGCTTGAGGCGGGCACCACGATGTTCGTCGTAGGTGCCGAGCCCGGCGCGGCGTTCACGCCGTCCGACTGGGACACGGTGCCGCTGCCGAGCTGAACCCGCACGAGCCGCCGCCGGGCCGACGCACGAGCGGCGGTCTCAGCTGGCGACCCGCAGCATGGCGACGAGGCTGCGCTCCACGTCGTCCTCGGTGGTCGCCCATCCGGAGACGCTGATACGCATCGCGGTGCGCCCCTGCCATACGGTCGCTCCGCACCAGCACGTCCCGTCGTCCTGGATGGCGGCGACGATACGCCGTGTCGTCTCCTCGTCGCCGAACGAGACCAGCACCTGGTTCAGCACGACCTCGTTGAGGATCTCGAAGCCGGCGGCGCGCAGACCCTCGGCGAAGCGCGCGGCATGGCGGCAGTCGCGCTCGACGAGGTCGGCGAGGCCGGAGCGGCCGAGGGCGCGCAGCACGGCCCACACCTCGACGCCCCGCGCGCGCCGCGAGAGCTCGGGTGTGTGGGCCGCCGACTCGCGCATCATGCTGTCGGGAAGGTAGGCCGCGCTGACGCCCATGGCCGCGCGCAGCGGCTCCGGGTCGCGCACGAAGGCGAGCCCGCTGTCGTACGGGACGTTGAGCCATTTGTGCGCGTCGGTCGCCCACGAGTCGGCGGCGCCCATACCGCGCACGAGGTGCGCGCGCTCCGGCGCCGCGGCGGCCCAGAGGCCGAAGGCGCCGTCCACGTGGACCCAGGCGCCGGCGTCGTGCGCCCAGGCGACGATCTCCTCCAGCGGGTCGAACGCACCGGTGTTCACGTTGCCCGCCTGTGCGCAGACGATGGTGGGCCCGGAGATGCTCGGCAGCGCGCCGGCGCGCATGCGCCCCTGCGCGTCCACCGGCACCCGGTGCACGCGCTCCCGCCCGAGACCCAGCAGACCGAGGCCCTTGACCAGCGACGGATGGGCTTCTTCACCGACGACGACAGTAGGCTCGGGGCCGCTGGCCAGCCCGCGCGCCTCAACATCCCAACCGACGCGCGCCAGGACGGCGTGGCGGGCCGCGGCGAGCCCGGTGAGGTTGGCCATGGTGGCTCCGCTCACGAAGCCCCCCACAGCCGTCGACGGCAGGCCCAGCAGCTCGACCAGCCAGCGCTGCGCGACCTGCTCGAGCGTGGCGGCGACCGGTGAGATGGCGAAGGAGTGAGCGTTCTGATCCCAGGCCGCGGCCAGCCAGTTCGCCGCCAGGGACACAGGATGCGACCCGCCCACGACGTAGCCGAAGAACCTGGGCCCGGCCGTGGCCACGGTGGCCGGCGACCCGGCTTCGTCGAGCAGAGCGATCACCCGCTCGGGATCCCCTGGCCCATCCGGTAGCGGCTCGTCGAAGCGCTCCAGCCCCGCCAGAGCCGCGGCGTCCGGTGCGACGCGCCGCTCCGGCAAATCGTTCACGTAGCGGATAGCCCGCTCGGCGGTGCTCCTCAGCAGTTCATCCACGATGGTGCTCGTGGTCGGCCGGCGGCGTCGAAAGGTCGTGCGCGAGCCGGTGGTAGCGCTCCGCCACCTCGGCGGCTCCCTCGGCGTCCGCGAGCCGGCCGAAGTCCTCGGCGAGCATCTCCTGTTCCTGCACGCTCAGAAGCGCCTCCGTGAGCGGGAAGAGGACGCTGTCCTCCTTGCCGATGTGCAGCGGCAGCAGGTACGCGTACAGCTTCAGATTCTCGGCAATGACGGCGGCCGCCTGCGCACTGCGCTCCCGGTCCGGCCCCGCCGCGTCGGGAAGCGCCTCGGCGATGGCGCGGATACAGTCGCGCGCGGCCTCGTGCTCGCTGAGGAGGACGCTGATCGTGCCGCCGGCCGCCGCACTCCGCTCCTCGAGCAGCGGGAACAGGAGGTCCTCCTCCTTGGCGTGGTGGTCGCCGTCGGTGAAGTTGCGCGTGAAGTCGACCATCTGGGTCACGCGCTCGGCGTGCACGCGACCAGTCCGCTCGATGTATGCGACCTCATCGTCCATGGCGCCGACCACCAGCTTCACGTACTCGTGCTCGGCGGCGAGCTGTCGGGTAGGGCTCTCGCTCATGGGGTCTCCTTCCAGATGTCCTCCTCCCGATTCCCCGTGACGTATGGGTCAAACAGATGGGGAGCCGGCAGGCGGCCTGGTCATGCCGCGGCGGGTAGAATCTTGCCGTCCGCCGTCATCGTCTGGGGGTCGCATGAGCGCTGCCGGAGGCAGCCAGAGCCGCAACGCCACCGAAAGTCTGGTGCTCCGGCGCGCCGAGGACGTGAAGGAAGGCGCCGGCCGCGCCACGGCCGAAGCCGCCTCCCGGATCATCACCGCCGCCCTCAAGGACCTGTCGACGAGGCAGGGGCGTCCGCCGTTCTCGGCGCCCGAAGATCACGCTGCAGCGGCGCTACGCCACGTCATCGAGACGGATGGCGCCAGGTTCTGCCTCGCGTGCGACGGCGAACGGCCGGTCGGCTTCGGCGCCGGCCTCGTCCGGGGCGCGTTCTCCTACTGCGCCGGCCTGTTCGTGCTGCCCGAGTGGCAGGGGCGAGGGCTCGGACGGCGCCTGTTCGAGGCCGCACTCGAAGGGCTCCCGGTCGCCGGCGGGGTCGCGGCGCTCACCTCGAGCGCCGCCAACCCCATCGCCAATGGACTGTACGCACGCCACGGCATCTACCCGCAGCACGCCCTGCTCGTCCTTCGCGGACCGGCGGCGGCCGTCTCCGGATCGCCCCCGGCGCACGCGCACGTCGTCGACGCGGAGCCCATCGAGATGGCGCACCTCGACGAACTGCGTGGGATCGACGAAACGACGCTCGGGTTCGACCGCACCCCCGACCATCTCTGGTTCCTGAGCCGGCCAGAACACCCCGGCTGGCTGTTTCGTCGGCGTGGCCGGGCGATCGGATACGCCTACCTTGGTGGCGACGGCAGCGAGGGCGCCGGCTCCGTCGGACCCGTCGCCACGCTGCGCCCCGGCGACCAGGCAGAGGTCTTGCGCTTCGTCGTGGCGGAGCTCGCCGCGCGCGGTCAGGAGTGGGCGACCGTCGTCGTCCCGGGTCCGAACCTCGCCGCGCAGCGCGTCCTCTGGGAGGCCGGGTTCGCTTTCGAGGGAGCGACGGGCCTGCTGTGCGCATCGCGCCCCTTCGCCCGCTTCGACCGCTACCTGCTGGCGGGCG
>Ga0209254_10002845_pt1 | contig 15806 bp, 13 predicted proteins | sample FrelakmetDIP11DI_FD_187148 | JGI IMG/M metagenome (GOLD analysis project Ga0209254, IMG submission 187148) | Freshwater lake sediment microbial communities from the University of Notre Dame, USA, for methane emissions studies - DIP11 DI (SPAdes)... | ecosystem: Environmental > Aquatic >...
AACCCGAAGGCCTTCTTCGCTCACGCGGCGTTGCTGCGTCAGGCTTTCGCCCATTGCGCAAGATTCCCCACTGCTGCCTCCCGTAGGAGTCTGGGCCGTATCTCAGTCCCAGTGTGGCTGATCATCCTCTCAGACCAGCTACCCGTCGTAGCCTTGGTGAGCCATTACCTCACCAACAAGCTGATAGGACGCGGGCCCATCTCAAGGCGGAGGCCGAAGCTACCATTTGGTCGGCCCGCTTGCGCGAGACGACATCGTCCGGTATTAGCCCCGGTTTCCCGGAGTTATCCCAGTCCTTGAGGCAGGTTGCCCACGTGTTACTCACCCGTTCGCCGCTTTACTCAGGGCCGAAGCCCCTTTCACGCTCGACTTGCATGTGTTAGGCACGCCGCCAGCGTTTGTCCTGAGCCAGGATCAAACTCTCCGTGAAGTATTGCGATACGGACTCACGTCCGGATCTGACTTTGTGGAGAGCTTAAGTTAGCTCTCAAAGTATGTCTCGCGACCGGTAGGTCCGGTCGCAGACGGGGGCGAGAACGGTCGTCCCACTAGAAGACGACGTCCTCGCAGATTCGTTGCTGGCAGACCGGACCATCGCGAAACGGTCCGATCCGACAACGCTGTTCAGTTTTCAAAGACCACTGCGCTCTTAGGCGCGGCCGGGAAGACTAGCACCACCTGCTGACGGAGTCAACCCGCCTGACAGGTGTCCTTCGCGGTGATTCTTCCCCGCTCACGAACCGCAAAACCTTCCCAAAAAACGATCAGAGCCACTGTGCCGAACGCACGAGCAGCTCTGAGAGCGGCGGATGTGACATTCAGGCTATCCGCGTGCCCTCGCCAAGTCGTTCGTGGTGTCAACGAGTAGTCGGATCATTTTGAGACAGGTTATTGTAGACCTAACCACTCCCGCTGTCAATGCCCCGAATTGCCTCACCTAAAAGGTACCTGAAATGACAGTGAGCGAGAGAGCCGTTCGGACCACTTCTTCGGCACTCACACCCCGCCCGAAGACCCCGTACCAGGCGCCCTGGTCGCTCCACTGCACCAGGACGCCGTCGTTGAGCTCGTAGAGCGTCGCCGGTCGTCCTGCCACCGTTCCCACGGCGGACCCGGTGACGTCGCCCAGGTCGCCTCGAAGGTTCTCGAGGATCACCAGCCATCCGTCGCCTCGCTCCAGGAGGACCTGTGCCGCTTGGGTGCCTGGCGGTGAGTCGGAGACCTGCGGGTTTGGGACCTTGGGCCCGTCATAGTCGGCTGGGGTATGCAGAGAGAGCACCGGCCACCATTGAGCCGGAATGGACGCCCCCGAGGGGAGCTCCGTGAGGCCATATACCGGCAGGGGAGCGAGTGCGCGGGCAAGATCGCCAAAGAGGCGGGCGACGTCTGACTGCGAGGCGTTTCCAGTCGCCCCAGTCGTCGATGAAGAGGAGGGGCCCGTCACCGTCACCATAGAGGACGAGGTGGTAGTAGATACGGTCACCGTGGGCGGCAGCGCCCCGGAAGTCTCGGTGTCGGTGAACCGCTGGCCGGACCCGCAGCCGCCCAAGGACCAACCCGCGATCAGCATTCCTGCGCTGAAGACCAGTGCCGCCAGGGTCCAAACTCGCATGCACCCACCCCCACCATCGTCTTTGCGTCGTCAGGGTGGATGCTAGCGACTATTGCCGGACAGTCCCTAAGACTTTGGTCGCACGTGGGCTCAGGTGATGCGCACGAACTTGCGCTTACCCACCTGCAGCACGGCCCCGTGCAAAGCAGCCGGGTCGAGTTCCGCGCTTGGGTCGCCGAGCACCCTGTCGTCCAACTTCACTCCCCCCTGCTCGATGAGGCGCCTGGCTTCCCCATTGGAGGAGGCCAGACCAAGCGCGGTGAGTAGGCGCGGCAGCCACACTCTGCCCTCACGGATGGCTTCTGCCGGCAGAGCGACCTCGGGGATGGCCTCCGGCCGATCCCTCTCTTTGAAGACACGGTCGAATTGCGCCCGGGCCTGGGCCGCGCGGTCCGGGGAGTGATAGAGACCGACGATCCTCTCGGCCAGATCCCGCTTCGCCTGGGCGGGATGATAGCTGCCTTCCTGAAGCCCGTGCTCGAAAGCCTCCACCTCGCGCCGCCGCGCCCCGGTCAGGAGACTCAGGTAAGTGACCATGAGGTCATCCGGTATGGACATCACCTTGCCGAACATGTCTTCCGGATCGTCGTCGACGCCGATGTAGTTGCCGTAAGTCTTGGACATCTTCTGCTCACCATCGGTACCGACCAGCAGCGGGACGGTAAGGATGCTCTGCGGAGGCCGGCCGTACGCTTCCATGATGGTGCGGCCCATCAAGAGATTGAACTTCTGGTCCGTCCCCCCCAGCTCCACATCGGCCCGAACGGCCACACTGTCATAGCCCTGTAGCAGGGGGTACATGAACTCCAGCATGGAGATAGGCTCGTTCGTAAGGTAGCGGCGGGAGAAGTCATCGCGTTCCAACATGCGGGCTACGGTGACGGTGGCTGTGAGCTTGAGCACCTCGTCCATGCGCAAGGGACCGAGCCAGTCACCGTTGCGGCTGAGTTCGACTTTGTCCATGTCGAGGACTTTGGCGGCCTGCTCGACATAGGTCAGCGCATTGTCGGCGATCTCCTGGTCGGAGAGGCGCGGTCTCAGCTTCGACCGGCCGGAGGGGTCGCCCACCTTGGCCGTGTAGTCGCCTATGATAAGAACGGCCTGATGACCAAGCGCCTGGAACTGCGCCAGCTTGCGGAGCACCACCGTATGGCCCAGATGGATGTCGGGTGCGGTGGGATCCACGCCAAGCTTGACGCGCAGGGGCCTACCCTCGGCTCTCGCCGTCACAAGCTGGTGCAGCAGCTCTTCCCTCGGCAACGTGTCAACGCTGCCGAGGAGCAACTCCTCGTACTCCTCGCGCACCTCGACGGGAACGTCGTTCGACGCGACTGACCTTACCATTGGCCACCTCCCGGGCGGCAGCATACCATGGCCGCGACCGGCCCTGCGTAACTTCAGAGAATGGCCGTGCGCATCGCGATGACAAGGGGCACCAACCGGGTTTCCCCCTTGCTCTAGTTCCGGCTCACCCGCGTGAACCCGGAACACGCGATCACGTCGACCCCGCGGCGCTCATACTGGTCGATGATCAGATTCATGCCCAGGGAATCGGAGGAAACGTGCCCGGCGATGACCACGGTGACCCGCTCCTCTTTCGCCTTCTTACGGTGGTCTTCACCCATGTGCATGCCCACGATCGTCCCTACCCCCGCAGCGGCAAGCCTGCTTATGGACTCCACCGGTCCCGAGGTGCCGCCCGTCATCTCCACCATGATCTTGCCGGTGCGCCGCTTGCCGTTCCCCTCGAAGATCACTGGGCCGGTTCCCTCCAGAACCGCCTGGTGATACTCCGGGATGGCTTTCAGCATGTCGAGCAGCTCGTCCACGGTGGCGTCCGCCCCCAGCTCATCACATCGCGCCTGGACGAACGCGTTCACGTTGTTGTCGGCCGGGGTGTGGCAGCACATGTAGGGTAGATCCAGCAGACGGGCTGCGGCGATGTTCTGCTCGTTGTTGTGCGGATGCAGGGCCCGCATTATCTCGGTCATGCGCTCGCTCATCACTGAGTCGCCATAGGCTATGGAGACCCCGAACTTGCGCCACACGTCTGCTTGAACACCCATCACTTCTTCCAGGCGGGCGAGGGCGCGACCTTCCGGGTGGTGGGCGAGAAGCAGGTCGACGGTCCGTCCCTTGGCCCGCAGCGCATCGGCCAGCAGGACTTCACCGACCTCCAGGTCGATCCCGACCAGGACGCCGCGGACCTCGGTTTCGGGATCACCGACGAGGATCCGGGTATCGGCATAGGGGTTGACCAAGGATTCGGGGTCATACTCCCAGCGCTTCTCCTGCGCGAGGGCCTCGAAGTCCTTGCGCGCCTGCTCGAGGACCCGAGCGACGCCCTCCTCACCTCGAGGATCCGCGGCCATGCCTGCCCGGAACGCTACCTCGTACATCTCCCCCAGTCTCATCCTCTTCACCCTCCTCTTGATTGCACACGACGGCTTACGTAGGTGCTTTCACTCATGATGAACCTTAGGAGCAGGCGATCTCCTTTGGAGATGCCGATCCTTTCGGTGCAATGCACCTTGGGGGCCACACCGTCGTCGATGACGTACAGTGTCGACGCTTCCCCCAAAGGAAGACCATTCAGTCCCAGATGAAGGCCCAAAGCCTGCCCGACCCTTCCCGGCCCGCAACAGAGGCGAGGTCCATCGTGCCGGGAGTCCGGAACCTGCGCCCACCGGCCTGTGGCGCTCCCGTTCCCCACTCGGTTGCACCTGAGATGTTGCGTTTCACCCAAAGGCTCGAACGAGCGGACCAGGACCGCCGAGCCCACCTCTTCCCGATCGCATACCAGGTTGAGTAAGACGTGCACCCCATAACTCAGGTAGACATATACGCTACCGGGCGGTCCGAACATGGCCGCGTTGCGCCTGGTCAGGCCGCAGGCTGCGTGACAGGCCGGGTCGTCTTGGGGAAGATAGGCTTCGACTTCGGTCAGCCGACCTCCGCCGATGCCAGGGCGCCAGAGTATCTTCCCGATCAGGTCCGGACCGACCTCATCTGAAGGGCGAGCGAAGAATGCCGACGGAACTACTGACCCGCGAGGCAGTTCCACGCGAGCGGGAAATTCGGTTATGCAGGAATCCATGCACTTATGTTATCAGCCTGCGTGGATGAACAGGCCGCGACGTCACCTCAAGGCGTGGGGCTAGTCAGGTACTAAGTTCCGGCCCGCCCGCGCCGGCTACTCTCCTGAGGGGCCCAACACATCTCGAGCAAGACTGAGTTGCTCCGCCACCCGCTGGGGGGCGGTCCCCCCGGGCGAAACTTTGGCGGCCACTACGCGATCCAGGTCCACCGCAGCGTAGTAGTCTTCGGCAAACAGCGGGCTGATCTCCAACAACTCGGCTCTTGTAGCTGCCGCCAATGGGCGGTCCTGAGCGGCAAGAAGCGCTACCAAGCGGCCGGTGAGTCGGTGGGCCTCGCGAAAAGGCAAACCTTTCTCCACCAGGTAGTCCGCCACGTCCGTCGCTTGGGCGTAGCCCCCTTCGGCGGCGCGTCTTCCCTGCTCCCGGTCGAACACCAGCCCCTGGACCATAGCCGTCATCGCGTCTAGACAGAGATCGAGTTCGTCGCGGCTGGCGAACACGTAGAGTTTGTCTTCCTGCAGGTCTTTGTTGTATGCGAGGGGAAGTCCCTTGAGAAGCGCGCCCAGGCCTAGCAGGCGGGCAAGGAAACCCGCGGTCTTGGCTCGGACCAACTCGGCCGCGTCGGGGTTGCGCTTCTGGGGCATGATGCTGGACCCTGAGGTCCAGGAGTCGGGGAGCGCGGCCAGACCGAATTCCTGGGTGGTCCACAGGATGATCTCCTCGGCCAGACGGGACAAAGTGAGCGCACAACTGGTGGCGATGGCCAGGTAGGCGAAAGCGGTGTCCCTGGCGGCTACCGCATCCATGGCGTTTGGCGCCACCCGGGAGAAGCCCAGCTCGGCCGCCACCTGTTCCCTGTCGAGAGGGTAGTTGACCCCGGCCAGAGCACCTGCTCCCAAAGGCATCCAGGAGGAGCCGACCCATTCGTCGAACCGCTGTCGATCTCGTTCGAGCATGAAGAAGTATGCGAGCAGGTGATGGGCAAGCGAAACGGGCTGCGCCCGCTGCAGGTGAGTGTAGCCGGGGATGATAGTCGCCTGATGGTCCTCGGCTTGGTCAAGCAGGGCGCCCATCAAGGCGGCCACTCGCTTCTGATGTCCGCCGACCGCGTCGCGCAGGTAGAGTTGCAGGTCGAGCGCTACCTGGTCGTTACGGCTGCGCCCGGTATGCACCTTGCCTCCCACCGGACCGACGATCTCGGTCAAACGCCGTTCGATGGCCATGTGGATGTCCTCGTCCTCCAAAGACCAGGAGAAGGTGCGGTCTTCCACCTCTCGAGCCACCTGCGCCAGACCCTCCAGGATACGGTCCCGCTCCTCGGCGGTTAGGACTCCGACGGCTGCCAGCATGCGCACGTGGGCACGGGAACCGGCGATGTCGTAGGGGGCCAGCACATAGTCGAACGGGATGGAAGCATTGAGGCGCTCGAAAAGGGGCGCCTGAGCGGCTTTGAAACGGCCGCCCCACGGCTTGTCGCCACCGCTGCCGGGGATCGCTTGGCTCACAGCAGGCCTTGGCGACGGCGGGCCCACACTTCCACCGGCAAGCCCCACAGTTGGACAAAGCCTTTGGCCGATTCGTGACTGAACGTGTCACCCGACCCGTAGGTGGCCAGCTTGCCCACATAGAGCGAGTTCGGGGAGCGTCTGCCCACCAGGCTGCAAGAGCCTTTGTAGTAGCGCAGACGGGCCTCTCCGGTCACGTACTTCTGGCTCTCGTCGATGAACGCGCGCACAGCGTCGGCCAGGGGGCTGAACCACAAGCCCTCGTAGATCAGTTCGGTGAGCCGCTGGTCGATGATGGTCTTGAAGTGCTGCAACTCCCGGGTGAGGGTCAGGTCTTCGATCTCCCTGTGGGCCATGATCAGAGAGAGTGAACCGGCTACCTCATACGTCTCCCGGCTCTTGATCCCCACCAGGCGGTTCTCCACCATGTCCACTCGACCGAAGCCATGAGCCCCGCCGATCTTGTCGACCGTCTCGACCAGACGCACCGGATCCATCTCCTGACCGTCGAGGGAGATTGGGATGCCGGCCTCGAACCCGACGACCACCTCGACGGGCTCATCGGGGGCCTTGGTCGGATCGACGGTGAAGACGTACGCGTCGGAGGGCGCCGCCCGCCAGGGATCCTCCAGCTCTCCGCATTCGATAGCTCGCCCCCAGAGGTTCTCGTCGATGGAGTAAGGGTTCTTCTTGGTAAGGGGGAGTTCTATGCCTCGAGCCGCAATATAGTCCATGAGCTCGGAACGGGTCATGTTCCAGTCCCGAGCCGGCCCGAGCACCGTGATCGAGGGGTCCAGGCAGCGGATGGAGACATCCATGCGCACCTGGTCGTTACCTTTGGCGGTGCAGCCGTGGGCCACCACCTTCGCCCCGTACTGATGCGCGAGCTCCACCATCTTCTTGGAGATGAGCGGACGCGAGAGGGCGGAATGTAAAGGGTACTTTCCCTCGTACAGCGCATTGGCTTTGAGAGCCGGGAAGGCGAAATCCCTAAGGAATTCCTCTTTGGCATCGACGACCACCGACTCGGCGGCGCCGGCTTGGAGCGCCCGCGATTGGGCGCCCGCGATGTCTTGCATGCGGCCCACATCTACCAGGGCGCATATCATGTCGTAGCCGTATTTCTCTTTCATATATGGGATCAGAGCGGAGGTGTCGAGACCTCCGGAATAGGCCAGTACGCACTTCTCATTGCCCATCTGTTTCACCCTCCCAGTTGCGTGAGATACCTGTATACGGCTTCAGCCGCCTGCATGTCCTTGCTCACCACGATGACCGTGTCGTCTCCGGCCACGCATCCGAGGATCAACTCATGGTCCAGCTCGTCGATGACCCGGCCCATGCCGGGGGCAGTCCCGGGATCGCAGCGTACGACGAGCAGATTCTGCGCCGCCTCCACGCCCCGCCCGAACTCCTTGAGCATCCGGCCACAGGCCGTCGGCGGATCCGGGCGTTCCTCGAGATTGGGTACAAAAACGTACCGCAGTCGTCCGACCGGGTCGCGCCCCTTCTGCAGGCCGATCTCACGTAGATCCCGGCTGATGGTGGCCTGGGTGACGACGCAACCGGAGGCTGCCAGTTCCTGCACCAGTTCTCGCTGGCTGGTGATGGGCCGGCTCTTCAGCACGCGGCGGATGATCTGTTGACGTTGCCGCTTGTTCACGACGCACCGCCACCCAGCAGGAAGACCATGAGGGCCTTCTGTGCGTGGAGCCGGTTCTCAGCCTGGTCGAAGACCGCCGACTGCGGACCGTCCATCACCTCATCGGTGATCTCATCGCCTCGATGGGCGGGGAGACAGTGAAGAACGATGGCCTCCGGCCGAGCCAGAGCGAGCAGGGAGGCGTTGAGTTGATACGGTCTCAGGGCTTCGACCTTGGCTGCGTCTGGCACCTGGCCCATGCTGATCCACACGTCGGTATAGAGAGCCGAGGCGCCGTTCACCGCCGCCTTCGGGTCCCGCTCCTCCCACACTCGCGCGCCGTGTGCGCTCGCCAGCGCTCTGATCGACTCCATCCTTGCCACAGGAAGGTCGCACCCTTCCGGGGAACTCAGACACACGTCGATGCCGGCCAGCGCCCCAGCTTCGGCCAGAGAGGCGGCGACGTTGTTCCCGTCGCCCAAGTACACGATCTTGCGGCCCACCGGATCGGAGAACCGTTCTCTGAACGTCTGGATATCGGCAAGGGCCTGGCACGGGTGGTCAGAGTCGGTCAGGGCATTGATGACCGGCACGGACGCGGCGGCAGCGAGCTCCTCCACATCCTTCTGGGCGAAGGTGCGGATCACGATCGCGTCCACGTACCGGGACAGTACCCGGGCCGTGTCTTCCAGGCTCTCCGACTTCCGCATCTGCAATTCCTGCTCGGAGAGATAGAGGGGCATCCCCCCCAACTGGTGGACTCCAACGCTGAAGGAGACGCGAGTGCGGGTGGAAGGCTTCCCGAAGATCAGGGCCACGGTCTTGCCCTGAAGGACACCCCCCCGGGGATTGCGTTTCCAGGCGGCAGCCTGGGTCAACACGGCGTCGAAATCCGCTTGGCTGAGGTCCGTGATCTTGAGGAAGTGCCTGAGTTCCACTGCCCACCCCCTAGACTCGGGAAACGCTGCTACCAGGGACGATCTTGGTGCCCAACCCGGCATCGTCGGTCATGACCTCCAGGAGGACAGAGTGGGGGATCCTTCCATCGATGATATGGGCTGCGGCCACTCCCCCTTGAAGACTGGTCAGTACTGCTTCCAACTTGGGGATCATGCCCTTTGAGACCTTGCCGTTGTCCATGAGTTCGATCAGGTCGTCGCTCGTGCACTCCGAGATCACGCTGGTCTCATCTTCGATATCGGCGTGCAGACCTGTGACGTCGGTGAGAAAGATGACCTTCTCCGCTTTGAGAGCCGCCGCTAGCGCTCCGGCGACGGTGTCGGCGTTGATGTTGTAGCTCTCCCCTCCGGACCCGGTGCCCACCGAGGCCACCACCGGCACATAATCGGCGTCCAAAAGGCTGAGAAGCTCGGTGTTCACCTCGGTCACCTCGCCGACCAGACCCAGGTACAGCGGAGCTCCGTCGGGCCCCCGCTTGAGCAGCGGCTCCGCCCGCAGGAGGAAGCCGTCGTCACCGCACAGGCCGACGGCCGGTGCTCCCTTGCTGTTGATGAGGCTGACGATCTCTTTGTTGACCTTGCCCACCAGCACCATCTTCGCCACTTCCATGGTGGCCGCGTCGGTGACTCGAAGACCCTCAACGAACCTGACGGGCAGATCGAGCCTTCTCATGTAGTCACTGATCTCGTTTCCGCCCCCGTGGACGATGATGGGCTTGATGCCGACATAGCGCAGCAGGGCTATGTCGGTGGCGAACTCGTCCTTCAAGTCGGCGGAGCTCATCGCAGCTCCCCCGTACTTGATGACCATAGTGGTGCCGCTGAACATGCGGATCCACGGGAGCGATTCGAGGAGCGTCTGCACCCGCTTGCGATATATCTCGCGCATGACTTCGGTCGACCTTCCTAGGTGTGGTACTCGGCGTTGATGGTGATGTACTCGTGACCCATGTCGGCGAAGAACAGCTCCGTCGACTCGGAACCAAGCCCGAGGTACACCGTGATGTCGATCTCCGGCTGCTTCATAGCCTCGGTCATGACGGCTCGGTCGGCGTCCGAGACCGCGCAGGCCGATCCGCTTTCGACAACGGTGACCCCACACAGCTGCAGCGATGCATCCGGCAGAGACCGCCCGGCCATGGCCGCGCCGGCCGAACTGATGATGCGGCCCCAGTTAGGGTCGCCGCCGTGCATGGCGGTCTTGACCAAGGGCGAATTCGCGACAGCCCGGGCCACTGCTATGGCGCTGGGGGCCGTCTCGGCGCCGGCGACGCGCAGGCGCATGATCTTGCTCGCTCCTTCACCGTCGGCGACCATCATGAGGGCTACCCGCAGAAGCATGGCCTCCAGGGCGCCGGCAAGGCGGGAGAGATCGTCTCCCCGTGGTCGCACGCCCGAAGCGCCGCTGGACAAAAAGAACACCGAGTCGTTGGTGCTCATCTCGCCATCGACGGTGACGCGGTTGAACGACCCAGCCACGGCTGCCGCAAGGAGAGACTGCATCTCCGCAGACGACAGCACCGCATCGGTGGTCGCGACGCACAGCATGGTGGCCATTGCGGGCGAGATCATGCCGGCGCCCTTGGCACACACGCCCAGCCGGACCATGCCGGCGCTCGTCTCTACCTCGTAGGCGCATATTTTGGGGAAGCGGTCCGTGGTCATGATGCTACGATTGAACTCGGGACCACCTCCTGGCTTGATCGCAGCCGCCGCCTTCCTGGCGCCGGCGGCCATGAAGTCGGCGTCTAGCTGCACTCCGATGATGCCGGTCGAGCACACCGCTACCGCTCTGGGCGGAACATCCAGCGCCTCCGCAGAGGCCGTCTGCATCGCCCGGGCTACGGCCAGTCCAGCGGCGCCCGTGCAGGCGTTGGCGTTCGCGCTGTTCATGACCACCGCCACGAGGTGGTCCAGGTCGCACTCCGTCCTGTTGAGAACGATCGGGGCGGCGGCGAAGGCATTGCTCGTGAAGACCGCGGCAGAAGTCGCCTGCGATCGCCACTCCGGCGCGACACTGAGGACGCCCATGTCCGGACCTCCGCTGTCCTTCAGGCCGGCCACGATCCCCCCAGCCAAGAACCCACCCGGGAACGTGGCCCCGGGCGATCCAGCGGGCGGCTCCACAAGGCTCAGTCCCTCGGGGACCACCAGAAAGCGCGAATCATAGGGGGCGACGACGACCGGGTGGTCCGGTCCACCGGTGTTGCTCATACTCTCCTCCTCAATCCCGCATCTTCGGCAAGGCCGAACATGCAGTTCATATTCTGTACCGCTTGGCCCGAAGCGCCCTTGACGAGATTGTCGATGACCGTGATGACCTTCACCAGGCCCGCTGCGGCGTCCTCCCGCACGGTCAGTCGACAGTAGTTGGTGTTCGCGACCTCCGCCAAGCCGGGCGCGTGCTCGCACACCTCGACGAACGCTTCGTCTGCATAGAAGGCACGGTACCGTTCCAACCAGGACTCGGTACCGATCGGTCCGCCTCGCGGTCGAAAGTACATGGTGCTGAGGATCCCCCGGTCGACCGGCAGTAGATGGGGCGTGAACGACACTGAAAGCGCCCGCCCCGCGGCCACGCTCAGCTCCTGTACCATCTCGGGGGTGTGACGGTGTCCGATCTCGCTGTAGGCGCGGAAGTCCTCGTTGACGGCGCAGAAATGCGTCTTCTCGGAAGGGGATCGCCCCGCGCCCGAGACGCCCGATTTCGAATCCACCACCACCCCGCCGTCGTCTATCTCCTCGGCGACCGGCAACAGGCCCAGTAGCATGCCCGTCGGATAGCAGCCGGGGTTGGCGACCAACCTTGCCTTCGCAATCCTGCTCCGATACAGCTCGGGCAGGCCGAAAACCGCCTCCGCCACCAGATCGGGTCGTGGATGCACAAAGCCGTACCAGTCTGCATAAACGTGAGGGTCTGTCAGCCGGAAGTCGGCGCTCAGATCCACCACCCGGCACTCGGAGTCCACAAGCGCAGCGACCACCTCGTGAGCTTCGCCGTGGGGATAGCAGACGAACACCACGTTGGAGCCCGCCACGGCCTCGAGCGAGTACTGCGCATAGACTCCCTCCACACGCAGGTGCGGGAAGACCTCGCTCACACTCCGGCCGACGTACGACTTCGAGGTCAGAGCTTTCAAGCGCACGTCCGGATGAGACGCAAGGATATCTGTGAGGACGGCTCCGGTGTAACCTGTCGCTCCGACGACGCTGGCCGTTATCACTTGCCTACCTTCTTATCTCCCGATCGACGATCACGAGTGCATGAATATACAGTCTCTTGCAAGAACATACAAGGAAAGGCGGCAGTAGAACTGGGGACTCCGAAAGTCCACGGCCGAGATCCCCTCCCGCGCCGATCGGTGATCGTGCCGAGAGACGCCGGGCTTGATCAGGTGCGCAATTGGGCGCCCAGAGTGCCGGCCACCTTTGCCAGCATGTGCTCGCGGATCTCCCCCACCTCGGCATCGCTCAGGGTGCGGTCCGCCGCCCGGAAGCTCAGGCGCAGAGCGAGGCTCTTCTTGCCGGGAGGGACCTGGGCTCCCTCGTATACGTCGAACACCGCCACATCCTCCAGCAACTCCCCGGCAGCCTCCCTCAACTGGCCTATGACCTCTGCCGCCGGGATGTCGGCGTCGACGACCAGAGCGACGTCCTGCTCTACCACTGGATACGCGATCAGGTCGCGAAACGCAGTTACCGCTCCTGAAACCTCCACAAGGTCCTGCAGACAGATCTCAGCGGCCACCACAGGTCCACGGAGATCATAGGCCTGAAGGACCAGAGGGTGCACTTCACCGAGCCACCCCAGCACCTGTCCCTTCTCGTCCTTGATTACCGCGCTCTTGCCGGGATGGAGGAACCTTTCGTCGGCCACTCCATAGTCCAGCCGGCAGTGAAGCCCGGAGGCCACGCGGTCGACGAGCCCTTTGACCAGGTAGTAGTCCACGGTCGCACCCGAACGCAGCCACGACGGCTCCTCCCACTCACCGGTGATCAGCGCGCCCACCTGCGTCTTCTCCTGGGGAAGGACGTCTTCCCCCGGTGCGTATACCCGTCCGGTCTCGAAGACGCGCACCCGGTCCTCGCGCACGAAGACGTTCTTCCGCGCCGTCTCCAGGAGGCCCGGCAGCAGCATAGTGCGCATGAAGGCCTGATCGTTGCTCAGCGGATTCGTGATCTGCACGGTCGTCCGGCGCGGGTCCCCGGGGTCCAGGCGCAACCTGTCCTGCCATTTGTCGTCAGCGAAACTGTAGTTGATCACCTGCGTCAGTCCGGCGCCGGCCAGGAGGTCCTCGACCCGGCGCCGGCCGGCCTGCTGCCGGTCCAGACCACCCATGCCCTCGCGCCGGGCGGGTAGGGTCGACGGGATCTGGTCCAGCCCATGGATGCGGGCGATCTCTTCGATAAGATCGATCTCCCGCTCCAGGTCGCCCCGGAACGTCGGTACCGTCACCAAGATGTCTTCGCCGCATTCAGCCGCGTTGCAGCCCAGCCGAGCGAGGATAGCCGCGACCTCCGCGGTCGAGACAGCGGCGCCCAGGATGTCCTCCACGCGCGCCGGCCGCAGCTTGATAGCCTTCTCCGAGGGAAGAGGGACGCGTACGTCTATGGTGCCCACCGATACCTCTCCCCCGCAGATCTCGACCAACAGGCTGCAGGCCATGTCGAGGGCCAGCGGCACCATGTTGGGATCGAGGCCCTTCTCATACCGGGTGGACGCCTCGCTCCGCAGTCCCAGCGCGCCTGACGTGCGCATGATGGACGGTCCCGCGAAGGTGGCGCCTTCCAGGAGGATGTCGGTGGTGCTTTCAGTGACTTCGCTGTCCAGTCCCCCCATGATGCCGGCGACGACTGACGCCCGCTCCGCATCGGCTATGACGAGCATGTCGTCGGTTAGAACGCGATGCTCGTTGTCGAGGGTGGTGAGCTTCTCGCCTGGGTAGGCGCGGCGCACGATGATCCGTCCCCCGCGTATCGTGCGGAGATCGAAGGCGTGTAGCGGCTGCCCGAGTGTCCAGAGGACATAGTTGGTGATGTCGACGACGTTGCTCACGGGGCGCATGCCCGCGTGGCAGATGCGGGCCTTCAGCCACAAGGGCGATTCCGCGATCCTCACGCCTCTGATGACCCGACCGGCGTAACGGGGGCACAGGTCGGGGTCGAGGACCTCGATGGCTATGTCCTCATGCACGGGTCGGCTGCCCCAGGAGTGCCGGAAGGCTATGTCTTCGGCGAAAGGCGCCTCGGTGATGGCGGCTATCTCGCGCGCCAAGCCTCGGACGGAAAGGCAGTCGGGGCGATTGGGAGTGACCTCCACCTCCAACACCCAATCGGTCAGAGCAAAGTGGTCCGCGAGCAGTTCGCCGGCCTCCCACGAGTCGGGAAGTACCATCGTCCCTGGGCTCTTCGCGGCCAGACCCAGCTCGGCCTCGGAAAGGATCATCCCAGCCGACTGCACCCCCCGCAGTTTGGCATCGCGGATGCGCGTGCCATCCGGCATCACTCCGCCGGGCAGGACCACGGCCACCGTCTGCCTCGCAGCCACGTTGGGAGCACCACAGACTATCGTCCGTGGGTCGTCTTCCCCCACGTCGACCGTGCACACCGACAGCTTGTCGGCGTCGGGATGCCTCCGGCAATCGAGCACTTTCCCCACCACGAAGCGCTCCAGGTTCTCCTGATCGCCGGGTACCCCTACCTGCGCCACCCGCTCCACTTCGGTACCGGTGAGGGCAAGGCGCGAAGCCAGCTCCTCCACATCCATCTCGATGGGTACGTACTCTCGCAGCCAGGTAAGTGGGGCTTTCATATGGTCTCCGGTCAGAACTGGCGCAGGAAGCGCAGGTCGTTCTCAAAGAACAGTCGGAGGTCGTTCACCCCGTGCTTGAGCATGGCGATACGCTCGATCCCCAGGCCGAAGGCAAAGCCGGAATAGACCTCGGGATCGTAATCCACGAAGCCGAACACGTTCGGGTCCACCATGCCGGCGCCCAGGATCTCCAGCCAACCGCTCTTCTTGCATAGGCGACAACCGGCTCCGTCGCAGATCATGCAGGACACGTCCACCTCCACGGAAGGTTCGGTGAAGGGGAAGAAGTGCGGCCTCAGACGCACCTTGCGGTCCGCACCAAAAACAGCCTTGGCGAACGTCTCCAGGGTGCCCTTGAGATCGGCGAGTGTGATGTCCTCGCCGACCACCAAGCCCTCGACCTGGTGGAACATGGGTGTGTGAGTGGCGTCGGAGTCCCGGCGGTACGTTTTGCCGGGGACGATTATGTGGAGGGGAGGGCGTCGCTTTTCCATCGCGCGCACCTGCATCGGCGAGGTGTGAGTGCGCAGAACCACCTGCTCGCTGATGAAGAACGTGTCGTGAAGCGACCGGGCTGGATGATCGGCAGGGGTGTTCAGAGCTTCGAAGTTGTAGTACTCGGTCTCGATCTCCGGCCCGTCGACGATCTCGTAGCCCATCCCGACAAAAATGTCTTCGATCTCTCGCTGGGTCTGGGTGACCAGATGCAGGCTTCCGAGAGGAGAACGCCACCCCGGCAGGCTGATATCGACCCGCTCCTTCTCGAGTCCGAGCACCAGTTGCTCGGCTTCGAGTTCTTCCCGGCGCACTTCGACGGCGGCCTCCAACTCCTTGCGGATGAGGTTTCCCACCTTCCCCACCTCGGGCCGTTCTTCGACGGGGAGCTCGGGAATGGTGCGCAGAAGGAGCACCAGGTCGGCCTTTCGGCCCAGGAAACGCACGCGAACGGCTTCCAGAGCGGCCAAGTCCCCAGCCGCGGCGATCGCGGCCATGCCCTGAGTGTAGATAGTCCTCAGGTCGTCCCTGGAGATCTGCTCGAGAATGGCGTCCTTGCCCGTGATAGCTCCTCCTTCCGAGCGTTCAATCCTAGCGGAACGCACCGCCGTTTGCCACCAGCGCCCCCATCAAGGGTGTTTCCGTCCAGCCGTGTGCCTGCTGAGCTCATACAGCAAAACGGT
>Ga0209254_10002846_pt1 | contig 15802 bp, 14 predicted proteins | sample FrelakmetDIP11DI_FD_187148 | JGI IMG/M metagenome (GOLD analysis project Ga0209254, IMG submission 187148) | Freshwater lake sediment microbial communities from the University of Notre Dame, USA, for methane emissions studies - DIP11 DI (SPAdes)... | ecosystem: Environmental > Aquatic >...
CCGGAAGGTACCCCCAATCGATGCGACCCCGGCAGAGCGTGCTGGAGCATTAGCGCAAGCACTGCCTGAGACCGCCAAGCCAGCTCAAAAGTTATTGAAAGAATATGAATTAGGAACTTACAGCACGCATCCCGTGGATATCTTCTTGGCACGGCAAGCTGGCAGCGAAATTCGGCGCCTTTCGAACGCTGCCCGCTTCAGAAGTTGGTTTTCATGGCTTTTTTCTAAATCGGCAAAAAAATAACGAGGTTTTTATGACCACCGAATCCTCCACAATCCTCAGACTCGATTTGAAACAGCAAATCATGATCGTGAACCAATTGGTGGCACAGCTGCGGGATGAAGTGCAAAAGAGCAGCGCCGCAGTTCCGCCTCGCCTGGTGCAGGCGATTAACCAGCTGCTAAGCAGTCTGAACCGCATGAACAAGCAGTTCTCTCAGCTTGAAGATGATCATAATAACTTGATTGCATTGGCTGACGTTGGGCAGGTGGTGAATTCATCGTTAGAGCTGGATGAGGTGCTCAGGATTGTGATGGACACGATAATCCAACTGACAGGCGCGGAGCGCGGTTTCTTGATGCTGCGTGAAGATGGCGCAGACGGAAAGCTGGTCACTCATATTGCCAGAAATTGGGAAAAAGCTGCTGTGGACTCCTCTGAACATGCCATCAGCCAAACGGTGATCAACCGGGTTGTAACCGAAGGTCAGCCGGTCATCACCACCAATGCTCAAGAAGATGATCGCTTCGGTAAACAAGAAAGTATTATTGCTTATAATCTGCGCTCAATCCTCTGTGTGCCTCTCAAGGCGAGGGGGGTGGTTACCGGGGTGATTTATACGGATAACCGTATTAAAGCGGGGATATTTAATGATGCAAAACGAAACTTGCTGACCGCTTTTGCGAACCAGGCTGCAGTTGCCATCGAGAATGCGCGTTTGTTCAAATCTGTGCGCCAGACCCTCAATGAGGTAACGGAATTAAAGAATCTCATGGACAATGTCTTTGCTTCCATTGCCAGCGGGGTCATCACGGCGGATGTGGGAGATAAAGTTCTCCTGTGCAACCGGGCAACCGAGACAATCTTGGGACAGAAACGCGAAGAAATGGTCAATCATACCCTGGAAGAAGTTTTGCCTCCCATTACTACTGAGCTAGCACAATTTCTCAATACGGTGAGAACGACAGATCAGCAGGTGGTTGGTTTCGAATTCAACCCGGTTTTACCAGAACGAGGCCAGGTTTCACTGATTCTCAACTTATCACCCCTTAAAGATGCCGAACAGGCTACCCAAGGTGTCACGATCGTCGTTGATGATCTCACGGAGAAAAAACGCCTCGAAAAACAGCGTGGGATGTTCGAACGAATGGTATCGAAAGCAGTGATCGATCAATTGGATCCCGATCAATTGCAGCTCGGTGGAAAACGAAACCAGCTTACGACATTATTTGCCGATGTACGCGGGTTTACTTCCTTCAGCGAGAAGCATGACCCTGAGCTGCTGGTCAGGGTGTTGAACCGCTACTTGTCTGAAGCAGCAAATGCGATCCTGGAAGAAGCAGGTACGATTGATAAATTTATGGGTGATGCTGTCATGGCGTGGTTTAATGCACCCATCCCTCAGCCAGACCATGCATTACGAGCCATTCGGACGGCCTTAAAAATCTGTGATTCGGTCGGTAAGCTGCACCAGGAACTGCCATCTGAATATCATTTGAATTTTGGGGTCGGTATTCACTATGGCGATGCTGTGTTAGGTTTGGTGGGAACCCAAAATCGACTTGAATTTACCGCCATCGGCGATAGTGTCAATACGGCCAAGCGTATCCAGGAGAATGCTTCTGGAGGTCAAATCTTGATCAGCGAGTCGGTATATCATTTAATTGAGAACCAAGTGATCGTACGGCCGGTTGAGCCTGTGCAGGCAAAAGGCAAGAGTCAGCCGGTGGTCGTTTTTGAAGTGCTAAGGCTAAAATGACCAACCGACTTGCATTAAGTCAATTTAATAATAACTTTGCGGTCCTTTGAATGCAGGTTGATATTGTTCTGCAAACAAAGCAGTCGAGCCACCTGTGTGCCAGAACAATACTTTTTCATCAGGCGTAAAGAACCCTTCTCGGATTAGCCCGATCAAACCAGCAGCAGCTTGGCCTGTGTAAACAGGGTCAAGCAATAGGCCTTCTTGCAAGGCGAAAAGGTGGATGGCTTCTTCCTCCGGTTTTCCCATCACCCCATAGCCTGCCCCTAAAAATGCGTCATTCACCAATACCTCGTCAGCTTTCACCTGGCTGGCTTCTCCAAGTAAATCGATCGTCTCGTTTGCCAGGTTTGCAACCAAGGGCAATAGGACCGAAGCGTTATGGTCGTTGCTGATGCCAAGGATTTTCCCCGGGAAACTGAAGAGCTTCGCACCTGCAACCATCCCGGCTTGCGTGCCGCCCGAAGAAGAAGAAACAACAATCCAATCTGGAAGCTCCCCGGCAGAGTATTGACTGATCATTTCCTGGATCGCATAAACGTAACCAGCTGCTCCAGTTGGGTTCGAGCCTCCAACCGGGATCCGATAAGGTCTTTTGCCATCTGCCCAGGCCTGGTCGAAGGTTTTTTGCAGGGTTTCTGCCCTTCTCTCCAGTTCTGTCCATACAATTTCAGCTCCAAACAAGGAGTCTAAGAGCAGGTTTCCAGATATCGTTTCAGGCTTGTTTCCCGACAGAACGAGAATGCAATTAAACCCAAAGCGGGCTGCCGCTGCTGCTGTTTGCCGGCAGTGGTTGGATTGCACAGCTCCAGCAGTGATCATTGTCCGCGCGCCATGCGCTTTAGCTTCTGCTACGAGGAATTCTAATTTACGGGTCTTGTTTCCTCCAAAAGCTAATCCCGTTTGATCGTCACGTTTTACCCACAGCCGCGGACCTTTGAGCGCGGCTGAAAGCCTGGGTAAGGGCTCGATGGGGGTTGGAAGATGAGCAAATCGAAGGCGTGGCAGTGATTTCATAATCATTAAATGCCGACATTCTTTTTGGTGTCAGCTTTTCCTTTCTGGCGTAGGATATTCAAAAATTGGGGCAACATTTTCGTGTAAAGAGAATAAATTATTGGACGTGTGGGTAGATCCCAGGCACCGATATGCCGGACGATTCTGCCCCCCAGCCCCTCTTTAAATCGATAAACATTCCATAACGGATCCGATTTAATGAAATCATCCGGAGCGCCCCAAAGATCATAGGAGCTGCAGCCCTTGGATTGGGCATGCTGTATGGCGTGCCACTGCAGCAGGTAGTTAGGCATTTTATCCCGGTGAACTTCGCGCGACATCCCATAAACATACCAGGCTTTTCCCGCGAAGTTAAAGATGATGATCGCTGCGACTGGTTCCCCTTCCACTTCAGCGATTAATGCCTCCGCCAACCCAGCCTGGATGAAAGTTTGCCAGGTATTGTGATAATAATCCGCTGGCCGGATGATAAAACCATCGCGGATGGAAGTCTCTGCATACATACGGTAAAGCATGAGAAGATCATCTAAATTTCCTGTTCTAACTGTCACTCCTTTTCGTTCCGCAAGCCGTACATTGTAGCGGGTTTTTTGTTTCATCCGGGCCAGGATTTCATCTTGTGAAGCAAGTAGATCGATCAGGATCGTATTGCGAAACTGAACCTGCTCATCCGACAGATGCCAGCCTTGATCGCGCAGCTCCATGATAACCGATTGACCGGTTTGATTGACCTGGTCTTCTGCTGAGCCAGGAAAATTTTCCCCTAGGATGACATCCGGGTCCGTTTTGACGAAGATCGCTCCCTGCCGATGAGCAAGCGATTTTATATCCGCCAAGACTTGGTGGCGTAAAGAAAGGTGATTCCAATCCAAAAGTGGACCTTTTGGAACATATAAGATCCGCAGTCTTGCAGAAAACCCACCGAGAGATATCGTTCTTTGAAGGATTAATGAAGCTGCGGCTGGGTTTCCGGGTTGAGCTCCCCACTCAAACATCTCAAATGAATCCTTTTGAGAGCCTTTCGCATTCCAGACTCGATACATTGGCGTCCAACCGGTCTGTGCTTTAATGGCTGCCCAGTGGGAGGTCTGCATAAAGTGGGCGCCGGGCAGAGACGAGATCATCGCATTCCAGGAGGTTAATAAGGGGTTCACCTGGTACCGCCTCCCTTTGAGCGATGGAGCCAATAGCAATAGATTCGGAAAAGGAAAGGATTGTAAATCCGGTTCCAAGGTCCTGCTGAGCGGAGAAGTGTACCGCCGAACCCGCGTTTGAAACGGTAAACGCCCCATAAACCGGCAGACCGGTCAGAGAAATTTGCTTCTAAGGTTTCGAGATCTTCATCTGGAACCCCCCAAAGGTCGTAAGTCTGGCAGCCGTGTTGGATTGCCCAGCGCATCGCTTCCCATTGCAGAAGGTAAGTTGGCATCTTTTCCCGATAAATGTCACGAGATGCGCCATATAAATACCAGGCACGGCGCCCGCGGGCAAAGACCATTAGCATTGCCAGCGGCTCATCCTCGAACCTGGCTAACAAAAGCTCACATTGCCCGAGTGGTTTGAATATATTGAAGCAGCTCTGGTAATAATTAAGATCATGAACACCAAATTGATCGCGTTCGCCAGTTTCCTGGATCATCTCAGAGAATAAATCCAGGTTATCCGTGGAAGTAACCTTTACTTCTGACCTCTGCGCCAGGCGGATGTTGTAACGGGTTTTTTGTTTCATCCGATTCAAGATGTGTTCTTCTGATGCAGCCAGATTAACCACGATTGTACGTGGAGGTTGAATGCTGTGCAGACTTGCCTGCAGTCCTGGTAGCAGCATATCCAAAAATGGTTCTACCCAAGCTCCTTCAATTGGTTCGTGGGTTTCCCTTCGTGAAGCAGATTCCCAGGCGTCTGGTTCGATTTCTAAGAGAAAAGCGTGATTCTTTTTGCAAACCCGGTCGATTTCATCCAGGAAAGTTTCCCATCCCAATGCAGATGGACGCCTCAATCCCACAGGGCCTTTTGGGATATATGCCATCGTTACGCCGGGTAAAATGGTACGGAAAAGCACTTGAGCCCCCAGATCTCCCGCAACAATTCTTTCCACGCTCCAGCCAAAGTGGGCCTTCAACTCTCCCCAGGCAGTAGATTGTAAAAGATGAATATCTGGAAATTGGGAAGTAAAGTTTTCCCATTCATGATTAGTGAGGGAAGTCATAATTTAGATGACTGAGGTGATATCCGTAGGAGGCGCGCTGCGAACGGTTGAGCCTGGGATAAAAGTATCCAACCGGTTTAAGATAGCTTCTTTATCACTTTGCTCTGCCAGGTTTTCCAGCTCAGAAAGCGCATGAGAAAGCTCAGGACCCATCAGGTGGTCCTCTTCCATTAGTTTAAAAATATCAGGATGTTCTGTGGGCTGCAAATCTGCGCCTTCATCCCATAGGGCCTCACTGAGCTTCTCTCCTGGTCGAATGCCCGTAAATACGATCTCGATATCCTTACCGGGTTCAAGGCCCGATAGCCGGATTAAATCCTCTGCCAGGTCCAGGATGCGCACCTGCTCGCCCATATTGAGCACAAATGTTTCCCCTCCGTACCCCATGGCAAAAGCCTGCAAAACCAGATGCACTGCCTCGGGGATCGTCATGAAATAACGTTTCATATCGGGGTGGGTAATGGTGATTGGTCCCCCTTTGGCGATCTGTCTTTTAAACAGGGGGACAATGCTGCCCCGGCTTCCTAATACATTTCCAAAACGGACTACCGAAAATGCTTGTCCTGTCCGCCTGGCTGCATCCAGGACAATCATCTCTGCTAACCGTTTCGTGGCGCCCATCACACTGGAGGGTCGGACGGCTTTGTCGGATGAGATCAGTACTAATCGCTCCACTCTATTCGCCAGGGCTGTTTCTACAATATTCCGCGTCCCTAAAACATTATTTGTAATCGCTTCTTCTATATTCGCTTCCATGAGGGGGACATGCTTGTGAGCAGCTGTGTGAAAAACAACCTGGGGTTGGAAAGTTCGGAATATTTTTTCGAGCCGCTGCTGATCCCGAATATCTGCCAGCACTGCTTGCTTAGACAGTGATGGATAATTTTCATTTAATTCGATCAAAGTTTCAAAGAGGCTGTTTTCACCATGACCTAAGAGGATCAATTGTTCTGGAGTCCAACGAACAATCTGGCGGCATAATTCTCTTCCAATAGATCCTCCTGCTCCAGTCACTAAGACTCGTTTTCGGTTCAGATTGATTCCTACCAGATTGTCATCGATATTTACAGATTTACGCCGGAGTAAATCTGTAATGTCCACTTCTCGCAGCCGGGAAACACTTACCTTCCCACCGATGAGCTCGTGAAGTCCCGGCATGGTTTTGAAGGGTACACCTTTTAACCGGCAAAGATCTGTTAAGGTTCTTATGACCTGACCTGGAGCGCTGGGGATGGCGATGATAACTTCATCGATATGATATAGATCGACCACATGAGGTAAATCTTCTAATTGACCTACCACCCGAATACTATGAATTTCCTGGTGCTGCTTCGCTGGATCATCATCGATAAAACAAACTGGGGATAAATTAGCTTGCGGATTTTTCTGCATTTCCCTGGTTACGAGCGCACCGGCATCCCCAGCGCCAGCAACCAGCACCCGCCGAGACCGTATCTGGTTACTCCGACCCTGAGATTGGCTTTCTGAAATGAGGCGCAAAGAGAACCGTAGCCCACCCACAGCCACAAGAGAAAGCAGAAAATCGATCAATACTGCCCCTCTTGAAAACTCAGGAAAGACCTGGAGCAGCTGAATGATTGAGATGGCGCCAAACATGAGCGCTGAAGCAAAGCTTACAGCAAAAACGATCAGTTTTAGCTCAGCAATGCTGGCATAGATCCAAACTCGCCGGTATAACCCGAACTTATAATAGACAAGCGGCTTGATGATCCAGGCTAAGAGGATCATCGTCAAGATCTGATATTTGAAATCTGCCAACCTTACTCCAAAGTTTAACCTAAGTACGAAGCTGGCAGGGACGATGGCAGTAATCAAGAGTAAATCACCCAGAAATACCGCCCGGTTGCGAAATAACAATGTTCGTTTCATCAATATTTATCGACCTCGAAATCCCAGGATCATGGCTGGCGTTCTCATCATGGTCCGGATATCCATTCCCAGGTTTCGATGCTTAATGTAATAAAGATCATACTCCAATTTTTCAATGGTCTCATCAATGGTAGAGGCGTATTGTTGGTTTACCTGTGCCCAACCCGTAATACCGGGTCTGACAAGAAGCCTGGCTCGATAAAAAGGGACGTGCTGCTGGAACCACTCAACCAATTCTGGGCGCTCGGCGCGGGGCCCTACAATGCTCATTTCACCTTTCAGAACATTGACAAATTGCGGAAATTCGTCCAAATGCGTCTTACGTAATAGTGCGCCAATCCGGGTAGCCCGGCGATCATTTTCTTCTGCCCATTGTGGTTGGCCATTTGCTTCTGCATCTTGTCGCATGGTGCGGAATTTATAGATGTTATAAAGAACTCCATTTCGTCCCATGCGTTTTTGAGTATAAAAAATTGGAAATCCGCTGTCAATAATAATTGCTAAAGAGATGAAAGGTACGAGCGGAATAAAGAACAGAAGGCAAACAATGGAAATAATAATATCTATCGATCGTTTGCCAATATCATTAAACATATTGCCCCGTGCCTGGTCAACAAAGGATCTTAGAATCCAATCAGCTTCAAGATAGCGAATGGGGACGCGATGTAGCAGCTCTTCATATACAACTGGCATACGGGTGATTTCAATGCCTTTTTCCTGAGCATCCAAAAGGGCCTGGAACATGCTTCCTTGCATCTTCCCTGATATCGCCACGATCAGGTCGGTTATATCTTGTTCGGCAATGGTTTCTAGCAATTGATCGCTGCCAGCAATGACCGGGTATCCCTCAATTTCCGAGCCGATTTTATTGGGATCATCGTCGATGATACCGGTGACTATAAAGGGTTGGGGATGTAAGGTTCTTAATATTTTCAGGATAATTTGTCCGGTCTCACCGCCGCCTACCAAGAGTACTCTGCGAAGAAATTGTGGGGCGGTAAAAATATTGATATAGATGAACCTCCAGCTCAAAGTCAAGATAAGGGCTGATCCGATGAATGCAGCAACGCCGCGCCGAGGTAAGGACTTGGGAGTATTGAAAAAATATATCACACTGTAAAAAGCCAAGGCAATCACTGCTGCGATCGCGATGACTCTGAGAGTTTCTGACCAATCTGCGGCGCGTCTTTCCTGGTAAAGGCTGGATAATAAAATAAGCCACAGGATCGGGAGAAAATAAAACCATAAAGGAGTGGCCAATAAAAAATCGATCGAAAAGTTAGCATAAAGGTCACCTTGCGCCCAAAAAGCCAGGGCAATCACCACTGCTGCGATCACCATCACAATATCTCCGAAGAGCAGTAGGGCGCGGCGTTCACCGGGGCGTAAAAGAATCAACGAAGAAACAGGTCTAAGAGGCATGTCTGTTTAAACCTTCTTTTATGATTTTCGTCAGTAAGCTCCATAAAACGCCAGTACCCCAAGTCAAATGCATTGCGCTTATTGCCAGGGGGATGCTGATCAGTAAAGAGAAATCTTTTTTCTGCCAACTTACTTGGATTCCCGTTACAAGTAAAAGCAATCCATACAAACAGATCTGGAGGATTAGAATCAGTCCAAACCAAGCATTCAATAAAGTAAGCAATATTAACCCTACCAAACTTACCACGAATAAAGGCGGCAGTAGCTGTCTCCAGCGCAATGTCTGCGGATAACGATATAGCATACGTCCTTTCCAATAACCATAACGCCAGTATTGTTGTATGAGACTTAACAATGATGGACGTGCAAAATATACTGAACGAATGGCAGGATTTAACCAGATTTTACCGCCAGATTGCCGGATTCGCACGTTGAATTCATAATCCTCATTGGTTTGGAGTGTTTCATCGAAGAATCCAATTTTCACGATCAGCTTCGATTCAAAGGCTCCAAAGGGCACGGTATCGACAAATTGTGCTTGATTGGTGAACCGATATTGGGCATCTCCAACTCCTAGTGGATGAGCCATTGCAGCAGCAATCCCGCGCGCCATCCAGGAGGGAGGTAATTTTCCTTTTCTACCAGGTTGAATTTCCCAGACGCCTCCGACATTATCTCCACAGCCAGCCTCTAGATCTTGGACACACTTTTCAATATAGTCTGGATATGGCATCGAATGAGCATCTAACCGGATAATATATTTGCCTTCTGCAGCTTCAAGAGCCCGGTTGAGTGCGGAAGGGATGATCCTCTTCGGGTTGTCTACCATCTTGATCTGGAGATCCGGATGCTGTTTTTGATATTCCGCGATGACTATGCGCGTGCCATCTGTGGAGATGCCATCCGAAATGATGACTTCAAACTGGTCGTGAGGAAATGTTTGGCTCTCGATTGCATCCAATAAAAGCTGAATGGTGGCTTCCTCGTTATAACATGGTACGATCACTGAAACACTAAGCATCACGATCCCTGGTTAATTAACTTTTGTGAGAATGAGATGTCGAGGGTGATGGTTATGGAAGAGGCAGCCTTGTATAACCTAGATAATTGGATATTATTGGGTTCATCATCAACGAGCAGGATTAATTCTCTACTCATGTTATGTGATTTAGGTGGATTGATAAAGACTATAAATAAAAGCTGGCCTTATTTCAACCTGAAATCGCAACTGTGTCAATCTCCACTGCTATACCACGCGGGAGCGCGGCAGCCTGCACTGTCGTGCGAGCTGGTGGATTCGTTGGGAAAAACGTAGCGTAAACACCATTCATGACAGCGAAATCTTGCATATCTCGTAAATATACAGTTGTTTTGACTACCAGGTCCATCGATGATCCAGCAGCTTCAAGGATATTTTTTATATTGGTCAGTACCTGCCGAGTTTCCGCTTCGATGCCGCCAGTAACAATTTCACCAGTTTTAGGATCCATCCCCCCCTGGCCAGCCGTGAAAATAAAACCGCCAACCTTAATTGCCTGTGAATAGGGTCCTATGGCCTTAGGTGCAGCTTCTGTGAAGACAGTTTCCTTTTTTAGTGTCATGCTATCCTGATCCTTTCAATTCATTCAAATTTTAATAGTTGCAGTATGTCGTCTAACGCGGCCTGAAATATTTCTTGCATCACCAATTCGGAGGCCTGGTACGGTCCGCCAAAAGAGCCGTCACCGTAGACCTGGCGGGCTTGTTCCGCATTCATTAAACCTGGTATTCTTGGCGGTGACTTTTCGCCTTTGGGCAGCTCAGATACCTGGGTAAATGCAAAGGCCTCCAACCAGTTTGCATGGGCCGGTTTGAGCTGGTTTTGTCGAGCAACCTCCTCCACGCTGTGCGCCAGCCACCAGGCATACCAGGTGATGTGCAGAGATGGGAGCGCATTAGCCAACTCATACAGCCTGCTCCGAGCAGAATCGTTGCCTCCGTGCCCATTGAGGAATAAGATCCGTCTAAATCCCTGGTGATATACTGAACGAACCAAATCCTCGACGATATCAAGAAGTGTGGTGGAGCGCAGGCTGAGCGTCCCTGGATAAGCTTGAAAATATGGGGAAGATCCGAAGTTCAGGGTTGGAGCTACCAATATGCCAGTTTTTTGGCTGGCAGCATCGGCCAACGCCAGGGGGATTCTTACATCTGAAAGCAGACTCAAATAACCGTGCTGTTCACACGCTCCTAATACGAAAATTAAACGATCCTCATGCTTGAGGTAATCTTCGATATCAAACCAGTTCAATTCTTCAAAGCGCATGGTTTACTTTGTCCAATGGTTTTTCCATTCGTCTATAAAAATATCGATATTTTTCCAGGTGAGTGGATCATCCACTGTTAAATTATCAACTGGAGAAAGAATGAAACCGTTGGGACCCAAAGTCGAAATGGCGTGATGCACTGCTTCTCGAACGTCTGCCTCGCTGCCGCGTTCGACTGTAACTGCTCCAGATACCCCTCCCCAAATACTTATTTTGTTGGTGAACTTCTGTTTCATAAGCGGCAAATCTGTATGTGTTCCTTGGATAGGATCTACACCGATCAACACATCGATACCTGCCTCAACATGGAGATCGAGCATTGGCTTCGTTCCGCTGGAGCAAATATAGCCAAATTTTTTGCCATGTTCATGAGCCAAATCCACCTCAGCTTTCAAGCGTGGCAGAATCGCCTTTCGATAAAAACGAGGGGTAACAAAATCGCAGCCTTCATACCAGGCGCGGCGTATATAGATATCAACGGGTGAGTCTAGCACGACCCGCATGCGCTGTTTATTCCATTGATGGATCATTTCGAGCAGGTCGCTAACAAATTCGGGCTGCTCCATGGTTAGAACCATTAATGATTCCATACCGCACAACCAATCGACCATATCCATTCCTACACCCCAGCCGCCAGCCAATAGAATTCCGTGTTCATGCGAAAAAGCGGCTGCTTTTTCGGCATCTTGTTTGAATTTACCCACATCCGCTGCCTGGGGTGGGATCAGGAGGTATTTCAACGCTTCCAGATCAGATGGTTGTGTAATGAGTGGTTTCGTAGTTCTTGGAATCTGGTAATCATCAATAAAAGGCAAGTGATCTCCATGAGGCCAATCTTCTGTAATCCGGATATGGGTCGATAAAGATCCTGCAGGGGTTGTATATTCTTTTTGGAGAAAATCGTAACCCTCTGGATTGCTTTCTCGCCATTGTTTGACTTTCACGTCGGGGTGAAACCGAACGGGAAGACCGCGTAAATCAGGATGATCCCTCCGTTGAGATCGAGGTGCAGTAGGAATAAATAAGAAGGGATCCAGCCCCATCTCTTTCTCTTTTAAGGCAACTTCATACCAATTATCATTGCAGCGGTGGCGCATGATCGTGAAGCTCATAAACGAGCAAGGGATATGATCTGGTTCTTTTTGGCTCATTGCCATAAGAAGTCGATCTCGTGATGTTGGTTGTTTCATTGTTTTTATGTACCTCCTGGAATTATTTTATCAGAAAAAATTTCGTCGAATATCTCACCTTCAGCCACACGTGTCACGCCCCCAACCATGGTTACATGGTTACCGGGATTAATCTCAATTTCGAGGCTGCCTCCCGGCATGAGGACTGTGATAGGAGACTGGCATAAGCCAAGCCTGACGGCAGCCGCTGCTGCAGCACAGCTGCTGCTGCCAGATGCTAAGGTATATCCTGCCCCTCGTTCCCAAATTTCAATATAAATATGATGTTGGTCACGGATCTCCATAAATTGAACATTTGTGCGGTTAGGGAAACGGGAGTCTTTTTCAATCAATGGACCAAGTTCTTTGACTTGTTGAGTGGATACCCGATCGCATCGGATAACACAATGTGGATTTCCTATTGTAACAGCACAGTAATGAACTTCACTCCCAGCAACCTCAAGAATTTCATCCACTACCTCCCGATTGGGGCCGGCGACAGGAATGGAGTAGCTTTCAAAGCTTGCACGTCCCATCTCCACTTTGACAATCTGTCCTTCATCAAGCACTTCGACATAAACTGTTCCTCCCCGAGTCCAAATTTGGAACGGTTTTTCGGTTACGAATTTATGGTCCCAAAGCCAACGCGAAAATATCCGGATCCCATTGCCACTCTTTTCGGCTTCGCTGCCATCCGGATTGAAAATTCGTAGTCCAAATTGGGTCTCCGGAGAAGTAATAGGACCAATCAGGATTCCATCTGAGCCGATTCCAAAATTTCGATGACAAAGGCGCTGCACCGCTTCGGGTTGGTGAGGCAGATCACCAGCTTCTTGAGGGGCGATCACAAGGTAATCATTTCCGAGGGCATGGTACTTCGCGAATCTCATTTAGTGAATCGGGAAAGGTGGTTTCTGAGATTTTGGATTTGGTCCTTAGATTCTGCCAGGGCTTTCTGTAAAACTGCGGGCGTTGGATTATTCCCCCGTATTGCAGTGAGGACTATATTTTCTGCCTTTACAAAGTCTTCGCCAACATCTGCAACTTCACTCGCAATCTCGACTGGGATTGTCGTCACTCCGTTAAGATCCCCGTGCAATAAATCGTCAGGATATATGGTGATCCCTCCCACGTGGATTGGAACATGGATTTGTGGAAAATGTACATATCCATGCGAACAGATCGTTCCATTGGTGAAAACAGGAAATTGGATTGCATGGACTTGTTGTAAATCCCTCCCGCCGCCGCTGGTGATCAAGCCTATTGCACCAAAAGCCTGGTAAGCCGTGCACATGATTTCACCAAATGTAGCAGCCACTGTTGGATCATCGAGATCTTGAAAGACAACAACCGGAGGTCCCGATAACTCTTCAAATCGCTTTACTTGATCGACCAAACCAACGTATCCTGCTCCAGATCGAGGCGCACCTCCTGCTCGAAAAGTGGCTGTAGCTGCGAATCCGACCATGGGTGGCAGCTCAGGAAAACAAGCCTGGATGCGCTGATCCATGAAACCAGTGTTATATGGGCGAATATTGAAGAGCTCAATGATATTACAAATGGTTGGGGTATCGAATAAGCGTAGTTTAGCGAGTATCTCTGGACGGATCATTTTATCGGTCCTTTTCGTGAATTCGGTCGAAGAAACCTGCTTCAATCAAGGCTGGCATGCCTAAAAGCCCACCCCAATGATAATACCGGTCGCTGTCAATCCTTTCCCCTCCTATACCCGTATCTGCACAATAATTTTCGCATACAAAACCATTTTCCAGCCAGTTCTTCATCAATAAGTTTTTGGATTTTTCTGCGAGATCTGTAATCGCTTCAGGGAGGGGATAATTTCGCAGGCTCAAATATACGAGGAAATTAGAAGGTCCCCAGATCCGTCCTCGCCAATATTCCTGGTCGGGATAAGCCGGGTCATTTCGCGCGATCGTCGGTATGAGCCATTCGCCCCAGAATTCTTCGGGATTATAGAAATGTTCTGAGATCATTCGCTGAGCTTGCTCCGTTGAAGCGCCTTTTCCTAAGAGAGCGTAAAAGTGCATTGGAGAAATCTGGGGGCTGAATTGTTTTGAATCGGTGCGCCAGTTGAGGAAAAAGCCCGTTGACTCGTCCCAAAGGCGTTGTAACGCCTGACGGTAGGTTTCAGCCCTTTGAAGCAGTTCTTTGGCGATCTTTGTATGATTAAGGACCTTCGCAATTTTTGCTAAACAATCGCAATCAGCAATATACATGCCCATCAATCCAACATCCGCGAGCTGCATCAGGTGTGTTTTGGGATCGAAGGGAATATCGTCATACATGGGTGAATTATCCAACCCCGATTCGTATGCCGCCCCCTGGCGGTTATTGACGCCACCTAGGTCGAGCTCGAACATGGCGTCTGCGACTGGCTCATATGGATCAGAGCCCCAGCATAGTAAACCATCACACTGCCGGTGATTATGCCACCAGCGATTCCAATCCAAAAGATCCTTAAAAACCTCCTCCAAGAACCAGGTGTCGCCAAAGCGTTTGAACAATTCCCAACAACAAAGCGCGCCTACAGGTGGTTCTGAGCGATCGCGGCTCTTGATGTTTGCTACGGTGCTGAAATTGGGGACGAATCCGGCTTCTGTTTTATCGCGGGTCATTTCGACTGCATTCGCATAAGCCAGGTCTTTATGATCCAACCCGGCCATTAAGGCGGCAAAATAGGTGTCCCAATCGAACAAGACGAATCCTCCCCAGACCACGTTCCAGATGCGGCTGACGGGGGAGACTACCCGATCATGTTCTGGCTCGTAGATCGTATCCCATGCCATGCAGGTTTGGATGGCTTTATAGACTTCAGACAGATCGCCGTATTTTTGAGCTCGGGTTTCGTGAGAGGCTTTCTGTTTAGTGATGATCGCTTGAATTTTATCAATTGAACGCGGTTTTCCTGTTGATATGCCCAAAGGCCCATCCAACGGGATTGAAAAATAGGGGGTTTGGGTGACCAGATATGGATCGAAAACGGATTCTCGAGTGGCAAATACCTTCACCGTTTTTTCGTTGAGCTTGACTTTTAAATGATCTTTCTTCTGGCAGATATTACCGGGGCGGTTCCAAAGTATCCCAGCTTCAACGACCAGCAGTGGGGCCTTCTTGTGTGAGGATAGGGGAGTCACAAGGATAACGAGATCCTTACCTTTCTGAGCGCTTTGGACAATCATTTCCACTCCCTGCCAAAGCAGTCGAAGTTCAGTATAGCTGCCATCATAAGCATGCGGTCCAGGGAAAATGCGTTCTTCAAATTCATGATGCCGGCCAATTAAGGCTTCTTTCAAGTAATTCTGTCCGGAATATTCTTTTATACATAGATTGATCGCAAAGGCTTCGGGAAGCAGTACATGTGAAAGGACACTGCGCGTATTCCAGGTATTCCAACCCTGGGCAAGACGACATTTTAGTTCGTCGTATTGAGAATTCATTTAGCTATCCTTAAATTCGCTTGAGGTAATTAATGTGGGTAAGCACTCTATGCCAGTATAGCATAATTCCAAAGGGTACATATGGGATGAAAGTTCGACATCTTTTGGAAGTTAGGAAGATCATGTCAGGTTGCTGTGTGACGGAACCACTCATATTGGGTTAATATCCTAGAGAAATCCATCACAATCTAAAGCCTATGGTAAAATAATGCCGATATTCGGGTGGAGAGAGCCACTCCGTTTTGCCGTGCGGCTGGCATAATCCCATAATCTAAGGAGCGTCCATGCTGAATGATTGGTTGTTCATTGGTCTGTTTTTTCTGATCGTGGCGATCTTTCCCGGTGTTCCAAT
>Ga0209254_10002847_pt1 | contig 15802 bp, 13 predicted proteins | sample FrelakmetDIP11DI_FD_187148 | JGI IMG/M metagenome (GOLD analysis project Ga0209254, IMG submission 187148) | Freshwater lake sediment microbial communities from the University of Notre Dame, USA, for methane emissions studies - DIP11 DI (SPAdes)... | ecosystem: Environmental > Aquatic >...
GGCTCGTGGTCACGGCGACGTCGGTGTCCACGAGCCGGCCCGACTCGGCGTTCACGATCAGGTGCTTGTCGAGCCCGCGCCCGGCCAGCGAAAAGACGTGCTTGCCGTCCACCTCGCGCGCCGCCCGCACGCACAGCTCGCACAGGATGCAGCGGTTGAAATCGAGCAGGATCGCGGGGTGGGAGGCGTCGACGGGACGGTCTGGGAACAGGTGCCGGAATCCCGCGGTCATCACCCCGAGATCGTAGCCGAGCGCCTGGAGGCCGCAGTTGCCGCTCTTCTCGCAGGACGGGCAGAAGTGATTGCCCTCGGCGAACAGCATCTGCACGAGGGTCCGGCGTAGCTCGTTCAGCTCTTCGGTGTTGCTCTCGACTTCCGTCGCGCTCTCCGCCGGCGTCGTGCAGGTCGCCATCAGGCGGCCGTTCACCTTTGCCGTGCACACCTTGCAGCTGCCATGCGGCGTGAACTCGGGGTGGTAGCACAGGTGCGGGATGTAGCGGTCCGCCGCGAGCGCGGCCTGCATCACCGTCTGGCCGGGCTCGAACGGAACCTCGGCGCCGTCGAGGAGGAAAGTAGGGCGCTCGCTCACGGATGGGACTCCAGGTGCGCCGCCGCGTCGTCGCGTCCGGTCATCTGGCGGGCGCGGTCGAGCGCGCCGTCGAGGTCGAACGCGGGCGTGAAGTCGAGCGAGCGCAGCTTGCGCTCGTAGGCCGGGCGGAAGCGCTTCAGCGTGTCGAGGATCGGGTTGCAGGCGGTGTGGCCGAGCCCGCAGTGCGCCGACATGAGCAGTACCCGGTTGAGGCGGTTCATCTCGCGAAGCTCGTGCTGCGTGCCGTTGCCTGCATGGATCTTGTCCATCGCCGCCACCAGCATCGAGGTGCCGACGCGGCAGGGCGTACAGAACCCGCAGCTCTCGTGCGCGAAGAACTGCGCGTAGTTGCGCGCCACCTCGAACATGTCGCGGCTCGCATCGAACACCGTGAAAGCGCCGGCCGTGGGCAGGTCCTCTAAGGCGATGCGCCGGCCGAATTCTGTGGCATCGATGCACATGCCGGAGGGACCGCTGACCTGCACGGCCTGCGTTGCCGTGGCGCCGCAGTCCTCGAGGACCTGGCGCACCGTGACGCCGAAGGGATACTCGTACAGGCCCGGCCGCGCGACGTCGCCCGCGACCGAGAGGATCTTGGTGCCTGAGGACTTGAGCGTACCGAGCGCCCGGTACCAGTCCCCGCCGTGCACGGCGATCAGCGCCGCGGCACACAGGGTCTCGACGTTGTTGACGATGGTGGGCTGCTGCCGATAGCCGTTCGTCACTGGATACGGCGGGCGGTTGCGCGGCACGCCGCGCTTGCCCTCGAGCGACTCGATCAGCGCCGATTCCTCGCCGCAGACGTAGGAGCCCGCGCCGACGTGGATGCGGATGTCGAAGTCGAACCCCGGTTGGCTGCAGATGCCGGCGCCGAGCAGGTTCGCGGCCCGGCGCCGCTCGAGCGTGGCCTCGAGCGGCTCGAGCAGGTGGCGATACTCGCCGCGCAGGTACAGGAAGCCGTGGCTTGCGCCGATGGCGTAGGCCGCGACCGTCATGCCGTCGAACACGAGGTCGGCGTGGCTCGTGAGCAGGACGCGATCCTTGAAGGTGCCGGGCTCGCCCTCGTCGGCGTTGCAGACCACGTAGCGCGCGAGGCCGGTGGCGTGGCGACAGGCTTCCCACTTGATGCCGGTGGTGAAGCCCGCGCCCCCGCGGCCGCGCAGGCTCGAGCGCTTGATCTCCTCGAGCGTCGCCACTGGGCCCTGCGCCGCGCCCACGTACGCCTCGCGCCAGGAACGCTCGTTCGCCGCGTGTTCCGACCAGCCGCGGGTACCGCGCTGCAGGGCCGCCCGGATGGCATCCCCGGGCGCTAAGCCGTGGCCGAGCAGGATGTCGGCGCGCCGCACGTTGTCCTGCACGGCGAAGAGCTCGGCAGGCCACTCCACGAGCGGCGTGCGCGCCAGGATCAGCTCGCAGAGTTGCTCGATACGAGCTTCGTCGAGCGCCGGCACCGCGCGGCCGTTCACCAGCAGCGCCGGGCCCTGGTCGCACATCCCGGTGCAGGACGTCCGCCCGACGCTCACGAGGCCGTCCTCGGAGACCTTGCCGGGCTCGACCCACAGCCGGTGGCACATCGCCTCCATCAGGCGCTCGCTGCCGGCCATGCGGTCGGTGATGTTGTCGGAGAAGAGCACGCGGTACTCGCCCCGCGGCTCGACGGCGAGGAAGGAATAGAAGCTCGCCACGCCCCGCACCCGCGAGTAGGGGATGCGCAGGTAGCGCGCGATCAGGCCGAAGGCCTGCGGCGGCAGCTGACCGCAGTCCTCCTGCACCTCGCGCAGCACCTGGACGAGGCTGGTGGCATCGTGGCCCCAGCGGGAGACGACGCGCCGCACGCGCGCTTCGAGGTCGGGAATGGTTTCGGGCATGGCATCCATACAAATAGCTCCGGACGGACCATCCGCCCGGCCCGGCCAGACTGCGCCCTCGCGACCACGGCTCACCATCGCGGAAAACCCCAAGCCGTGCCGCGTGTCACGTCAGTCTCCCTGCGGCGGCCGCGGCGCGTAGTCGCCGGCCTGCGCGCTGATCGGCCGCTCGTCGAAGCGGCGCTGGCCCACGGGCGTAGAGAAGCCGACCCGCTTGCGCAGGATCACGCCCACGGGACAGACCTCGGCCGCCTTGTCCGTGGCTGCGATTACGCTGTCGCGCAGCAGGCCCGAGGCCGAGTTCACGACCAGGTGCTTGCCCATGCCGCGGCCGGCGAGCGCGAACACCTGCTTGCCATCCACCTCGGCAGAGGCGCGTACGCACAGCTCGCAGAGGATGCAACGGTTGAAGTCGAGCAGCAGCTCGGGGTGCGAGGCGTCCACGGGACGGTCGGGGAAAAAGTGATCGAAGCGCGGCGAGGTCATGCCGAGGTCGTAGGCGGTGGCCTGCAGCTTGCAGTTGCCGCTCTTCTCGCAGGACGGGCAGAAGTGATTGCCCTCGACGAACAGCAGCTGCACGAGCATGCGCCGCTCGGCGATCATCTCCTCGGTCTCGCTCTCGACGACGAGGCCCTCCTTCGCGGGCAGGGTGCATGAGGTGGCGTGCCAGCCGCCGACCTTGACCGTACAGAGCTTGCAGCTGCCGTGTGGCTTGAACTCGGGGTGGTAGCACAAGTGCGGAATGTGGCGCCCGGTGGCGAGCGCCGCCTGCAGCACCGTCTGCCCCGGCGTGAACGGGCACTCGGTGCCGTCGAGCTGGAAGGTCGGCCGCGGCTCGCTCATGGCGTGTCCCCGAGGTGCGCGCCCGGATCGTCGCGGCCGGTCATGCGCCGGGCGCGGGCGAGCGCGCCGTCGAGATCGAAAGCCGGCTCGACCGCCGAGGAGCCTAGGCGGCGCTCGTAGGCCGGACGGAAGCGCTGCAGCGTGCCGAGCAGCGGCTTGGACGCGGATTCCCCGAGACCGCAGTGGCTGGCCTTGCCGAGCAGCCGGCCCAGTTCCTCGATGGTGAGCAGGTCGTGCTGGGAGCCCTTGCCGTCGCGGATCTTGTCCATGAGGTTGCGCAGCAACGAGGTGCCGACTCGGCAGGGCGTGCAGAACCCGCAGCTCTCCTCGGCGAAGAAGTGCGCGAAGTGGCGCGCCACCTCGAACATGTCGCGACTGCCGTCGAAGACGATGAACGCGCCGCCGGTCTCGATGTCCTCGAAGGCGATGCGACGGTCGAACTCGTCCTGGCCGAGGCAGGTACCCGAAGGCCCGCCCGCTTGTACCGCGATCGTCGCGGTGGCGCCGCAGTCCTCGAGCACTTGCCTCACGGTGACCCCGAACGGGTATTCGTAGATACCGGGCCGGGCACAGTCGCCGGACACCGACAGCAGCTTCGTGCCCGAGGAGCGCGGCGTGCCGCGGCTGCGGAACCCGTCCGCGCCGCGCAGCACGATGAGCGCCGCCGCGCAGTAGCTCTCGACGTTGTTCACGATGGTGGGCAGGCCGAGGTAGCCCTTCTCGGCAAGCCGGGGCGGCCGGTTGCGCGGGATGCCGCGCTTGCCCTCCAGCGACTCGACGAGGGCCGAAGCCTCGCCGCACACGTAGGAGCCCGCGCCGACGTGGATCTGCACGTCGAAGTCGAAGCCCGGGCGGCCACAGATCCCCGTGCCCAGCAGCCCCTCGCGACGACGGCGCTCGAGCGTCTCGCGCAGCGCGTCGAGCAGGTGGCGGTACTCGCCGCGCAGATACACGAAGCCGAGCGTCGCACCGATGCCCCAGGCCGCCACTGTCATGCCCTCGAACACCAGGTCGGCGTAACGGCCGAGCAGCAGGCGATCCTTGAACGTGCCGGGCTCGCCCTCGTCGGCGTTGCAGACCACCACGCGGGGCGTGACGGGTTGGCGGCTGCAGCTCTCCCACTTCACGCCCGTGGTGAAGCCCGCACCGCCGCGGCCAAGCAGGCGGGCAGACTTGATCTCCTCGAGCGTGGCCTGCGGCCCGGTGCCGTCTGCCTCGCCGCGCGCCAGCGCCGCGCGGATCGCCTCGCCCGGGCGGATGGGATCGGTGAGCATCACGTCGGCGCGCCGGACCTCGTCCCCGATCACGAAAAGCTCGGGCGGCCACTCCGCGAGCGGCACGCGCCCGAGGATCAGGTCGCCAAGCAGCGTGGCGCGCGCGGCGTCCACGTCGGGAACCGGCCGGCCGTTCACGAGCAGCCCGGGGGCGTGGTCGTCGAGGCCGACCGAGGAGGTGCGGCCGAGGCTCACGAGGCCGTCCTCGGAGACCTTGCCGGGCTCGACCCACAGCCGCTGGCTCATCTCGCGCAGCCGGTCCGCCGAACCGCGCATGCGATCGGTCACGTTGTCGGAGAAGAGCACGCGGTAGTCGCCCTGCGGCTCGGCATGGAGGAAGGAGTAGAAGGCCACGACGCCGCGCACGCGCGCGATCGACACGCCGAGCGCGTCCGACACGCGCTCGAGCGCGCCCGGCGGCAGGTAACCGAGCGATTCCTGGGTCTCTCGCAGCACCTGAAGCAGCTGGGTCGGCTCGTGGCCCCAGGCATCCACGGCCCGGCGCACGGCGGCCTCGATGAGGATCTCGTCGTGTATCTCGCGTTTCACGTGTCGGTCACCGGCGGCCACCCATCGCGGCCGGCGCAAGGGTGCTAGCGGGGTGGAGCGGTGGCAATCGCGGAAAACCGCCGCCGGCTGCGCGGCGACGCGACCGGGCGGGCCCGGTCGCGGCACAATGCGGGTTAAGCGCAAGCCGCTGCGGCCTTGCGCCGTGGCCCCTGTCAGACCCGGGAGTGAACGTGCAGAAGACCATCCTCATCACCGGTTGCTCGAGCGGCATCGGCGCAGCCATGGCTCGCGAGTTCGGGCGCCGCGGACATCACGTGTTCGCGGCCGCGAGACGCCGGGATTCCCTGGCCGCGCTGGAGGGCGAGGGCATCACGGGCCTCGAGCTAGACGTCAACGACGACGAGGCGATCCGCCGTGCGCTCGACGCGGTGGCCCGGCAGGCCGGGCACCTCGATGTGCTGGTCAACAACGCCGGCTTCTCGCAGGTGGGCGCGGTCGTGGACCTGACGCGCGAGGACCTGCGGCGCCAGTACGAGACCAACGTCATCGCCCCGATGATCGTCACCGGCACGGCCGTGCCGCTGCTGCGCGCGGCGGTCGCAGCCAGCGGCAGTGCGGTCGTGGCCAACGTCGGCAGCATCGTCGGGCTCTTCACGACCCCGTTCGCAGCCGCGTACTGCTCCAGCAAGGCCGCACTGCATTCGCTGACCGACGCGTTGCGCATGGAACTCGCGCCCTTCGGCATCCACGTCGTCTCGATCCAGCCGGGCGGCGTGCGCTCGAGCTTCGGCGCGCACGCCGAGGCCGCACTGCGGCTGCCGGCGGATTCGATCTATCGCGCGGTCGAGGCCGGGATCCGCGCCCGCGCCCAGGCCGGACAGCAGGGCGCCACGCCGGCAGAGGCGTTCGTCGTCCCGGTCGTGGAATCGCTACTGAGCAGCCCACCGCCGCGCGTGATCCGCGGTGGCGCGAACAGCGTGCGCCTGCCCCTGCTCAAGCGCCTGCTGCCAGCGTCGATGTTCGACGCCAAGCTGTCGAAGGCCTTCGGGCTCGACAGGCTCGGCTGATCGCGCTTGCCGCCACCGGGCCTGTTCTCCCACCATCGGCCCTTCCCGGAGCCGGCAGCCGTCCCACCATGCACGCCATCTTCCTCGACTACGCCACCGTCAGCTTCAACGGCGACCTCGATCCGGCGACACTGCGCCGCGCGCTGTCGGATCTCGAGCTGCGCGACCACACTGCGCAGGATTCCGTCGCCGACGCGGCCTGCGGTGCGGCCGCCCTGCTGGTCAACAAGCTGCGCATCACGCGCGAGATCATGGACCGGGTACCCGCGCTCGAATTGATCGCACTCGCCGCGACCGGCACCAACAACGTCGACCTCGAGGCGGCCCGCGAGCGCGGCATCGCGGTGTGCAACCTCCGTGACTACTGCACGGCCTCGGTCGTGCAACACGTGTTCGGCGCGTTGCTCACCCTCACGCACCGGCTGCGCGAATACGACGCGCTGGTACGCTCGGGCGCGTGGCAGCTCGGCGGGCAGTTCTGCCTGCTCGACTTCCCGATCCGCGAGCTGGCCGGCCGCCGGCTCGGCATCGTCGGCTTCGGTACGCTCGGCCGCGGTGTGGCGCACGCGGCGCGCGCGTTCGGCCTGGAGGTGCTGGTCGCGAACCGCCCGGGTGGCGAGCGCGTGTCCGGCCGCGTCGATCTCGACGAGCTGCTGCCGCAGGTGGACGTGCTGAGCCTGCACTGCCCGCTCACGCCGGCGACCGAGGGGCTTCTGGACCGGGCCCGCCTCGGGCGCATGAAGCCGGACGCGGTGCTCATCAACACCGCTCGCGGCGCGCTGGTGGACGGCGCGGCGCTGGCCGATGCGCTGCGCGCCGGCCGGTTGGGGGGCGCCGCTGTGGACGTACTGCCCCAGGAACCGCCCGTGGACGGCCACCCGCTGCTCGCGGGTGACATCCCGAACCTCATCGTCACCCCGCACATCGCCTGGGCGGCCCGCGAGGCGCGGCAGCGCTGCATCGACGAGATCGCGGCCAACGTCGAGGATTTCCGGCGCGGCGGCCGACGCGGCCGCGTGGCCTGAACGACCGCCCGCTATTGGCTGCCCGTCGCCCGCGATTCGCCGCCCAGGTCCATCATCCGCGCCGCCCACCGCAGCACCGGCTTCACGCGCGGGGAGACCAGCGCCATGGCCTCATCGAAATCGACCCAGCGGAACTCGCTGTGTTCGGCGCGGCCGAGTTCCGGGTTCACCGGCAAGGTGACCGCCTCCGTGCGCGTCACGGCGATGTAATAGCAGGCGACCTTGCCGCGGCTGTACGGTCCGGTGCGGGTTGAGGCGTGACCCCAGGCGAAGTCGAGGTCGTCGATCATCGACTCCTCGCGCACCTCGCGCACGGCGGCCTCGAGCGGCTCCTCGCCGGGCTCGACCATGCCCTTGGGGAAATCCCAGTGGTTGAAGGCGCGCAGCAGCAGGAAGCGCCAGCCCTCCTCCGCCTGCCGCACCACGACGACGCCGGCGGAGAGCCGCGTGGATCGTGGGCTCATCGACGAAGTATAGGGGAAGCGCGCCGCGATAGAGCGGGGCTATGATGTGACCATGAACCTCCGGGACCTTCGCTACCTCGTGGCCCTGGCCGACGAGCGCCATTTCGGACGTGCGGCGGAGAAGTGCTTCGTGAGCCAGCCGACGCTCTCCGCGCAGGTCCGCAAGCTCGAGGAATACCTCGGGGTGCCGCTGGTGGAGCGGCGCCCGAAGCGCGTCACGCTCACCGAGACCGGCGTGAAGGTCGTCGAGCGCGCGCGGCGCGTGCTGCAGGAGGCCGACGCCATCGTCGAGGTGGCCAGGACGGAGCGCGACCCGCTCGCCGGGCAGCTCAAGCTGGCGCTGATCCCGACGGTGGGGCCCTACCTGCTGCCGCACGTCGTCCGGCCGCTGCGCCGGGCCCTGCCCCGCCTCAAGCTGATGCTCTACGAGTACCAGACCGGCCCACTGCTCGAGAAGCTGCGAGACGGCGAGATCGACCTCGGCATCCTCGCGCTGCCGGTCGCCACCGAGGGCTTCGCCGAGGCCCTGCTGTACGAGGAGCCGTTCATGCTGGCCGTGCCCTCGACTCATCGGCTCGCCACCCACGATCGCGTCCGGGTCGCGGACCTCGAGGGCGAGAACCTGCTGCTGCTCGAGGACGGCCACTGCCTGCGCGACCAGGCGCTCGAGGTGTGCAGCCGGATCGGCCTGGCCGAGGAGCAGGACTATCGAGCCACCAGTCTCGAGACGCTGCGGCAGATGGTCGCAGCCGGGCACGGCATCACATTGCTGCCGGAGCTGGCCTCTGCCTCGCCGGTCGGAACCGCGCGCGGCCTGCGCGTCAAGCCGTTCGGCAAGCCGACGCCGTCGCGCAGCATCGGCGCCGTGTGGCGCAAGTCCACGACGCGCAGCAAGGCGATCGAGGCCGTGATCGCGACCATCCGCGCGGCGATGAAAGAGGGCACCGCGAAATGAAGCTGGATCTCCCGCGCCTGCTGTCAACCCTCACGCTCGTGTTCGCTGCCGCCGCGGCGCACGCCGGCGATGCGCCGGTGGTGTCCGACGCCTGGTCACGCGCCACGGCACCGGGCGTCGAGGTGGGCGCCGCCTACCTGGTCATCAAGGGCGGTCGTCGCGACGACCGGCTCGTCGGCGCCTCGAGCAAGCGGGCCGACATGGTGCACCTGCACGATGTCGTCGAGGAGGACGGCGTGGCGAAGATGCGCTCGACCGGGGACGTGCCAGTTCCCGCAGGGCAACGCGTCGAACTCGCGCCCAAGGGCAAGCACCTGATGCTCATGGGCCTGGATGCCCCGCTGGTCGAGGGCCAGACCTACACGATCGTGCTGCGCTTTGCCGACGCAGGCGAGCAGACGGTGGCTGTCACGGTGCGTGCCGCCACGGAAGTCGGCGGGGCGCACGCCCACCACTGATCCCGGCGGGTCGCGCCCCAGCCGCGGGACGATTGCTGCTCCCGCCGGCGCCCTCGCGAGGCGCGCCGGCCCGGCCGACGCGGCCGGAAACCCAAACGCTGTTCACATTACGTCCGGCCCCGGGCCGGAATCCGATGCCCCCCGTCGGGAATTCGGGATGCGGGTCACGTCCCGTGCATAGATGCGGTCGTGAGAATTGCGCCTGCGCGAAGACTGGCGTCGGCTCGCAAGGCCCCACGGCCCGATGGCAACGCAAGTCCCGCAGGAACGATCGCAACAAGTCATCGCTTTACCTAGGAGAACAGAGTCTTATGAACCGTAACCTCTCTCGCGCGCTCAAGAGCCTCGTGCTCGCTGCCGCGGTCGCGGCGCCGCTCGCCGCCCATGCCGAATCGAACTTCGTGACCGGCGCCGGCGTGCTCAATGCGACCGGCCGGGTCGACTTCCGGATCACCATCCCGAAGGTGCTATTCCTGCAGGTCGGCACGGGTACCCTGTACGCCAACAACGCCGCCATCGACCTGATCGACTTCGTCGTTCCCGCGGCCAACATCGGTGACGGCAATCCGGTCGCGGCGACCGCCGGCAGCGGCGATCTCGGCAACGGCGCGGTGACCGCCATCGTGCGTGGCAACGGCGGCAACGTGACACTGGCCGCCTCGACTGCGGGCGCGATCGGCAACGGCTCTGGCGACTCGATCAACTGGAACGAGATCACGACCACCGCGGCTGCGCTGAGCACCCCGACCACCCTGCCCGCCCTGGCGCTGCCGAACGGCGCCAGCGTCAACGCCGTTCTCGCCGCCGTTGGCAACGTGGTCAACCAGGACGCGCGCTGGACGTACTCGTACGACAACACCGCCATCGTCCCGGCCGGGACTTACGGCGGCGTCAACGTCAACAACGGACGCGTGACCTACACGGCGTCGCTGCCCTAAGCCCAGGGGTTCGCGCCCGGCGTCCGCAGAGGCGCCGGGCGCCTGGGGAGGGGCAGAAAAAAACATGCGCGCAATCAACATAACGTCGCGAGCCGTTGCAGGTACGGCCCTCGCCGTTATCGCGGCCATGCGTCCGGAACCGTCCGCCGCCTTCACCGTCAGCATCACGGCCGCCAGTCCGCGCGTGATCTATCTGCAGGTGGGCGTCGGGTCGTTCAACGGCCTCTACAACAGCGGCGGAACGCCCGCCAACAACGCCACCATCAACGTCGTCTCGGTGACCGTCCCCGCCGCGCAGGTCGGCAACGGCACCGTGCAGACGATGACCACGAACAGCACCGCGTCGCGGAGCTTCTACGACAACTTCGCCTTCTGCAATGCGCCGGCGCAGCTGTACGTCGGCGGCTTCTACCGCAGCACGGCGAACACCGGGGCTGCGACGCTGACCGCCAGCTCGCCTGCCAACCTCGCCAATGCCAACGGTGATTCCATCCCGTTCAGCCAGATCAGCTGGACCAGCTCCGGCAACAGCGACAGCGGCGCGCAGCCATTCCCCGCCGGCACGTTCAACGGCGCAACGCAGACCATCGGCACCATCAGCCGCAACCAGTGGGCCGAGAGCTGCCACACGTTCCGCTACGCCAACAGCAATTTCGTCGCGTCGGGCACCTACACGGGGCGCGTGGTCTACACGCTGAGCACGCCATGAGAGCCCTCGCGACCGCCACGCTCGCCGCACTGGTCGCAGCCGTGCTTCTAGCGGCACCGTCTGCCGTGGCGGCGACCCATCGTGTCGACGACAGCGGGACGCTGCCAAACGAATCCACGGCCCTGCTGCGCTGGCGCCAGACGGCGCCATCACGAACGCGGGACGACATGCTCGAGGGCGCGACCGCCGTGGCCGTCCGGCTGAATCTGGCGCCCTGGGTCGAACGGGACGCGAGTCTGTTCCTCGTCTTTCCGCAGCAGGACAGCGCCGCGACCCGGGTGCGCTGGACGACCCAGGGTCGCCTGCTGCCGGGTGAGATCGCGCCCGGCGATCGCGTGCTGGTCTACCGCGGCCGGATCACGAGCCCGGTGCTCGAGGAGACCCTGACGCTGCGCATCGAGGCCGACGGCAACCGCCTCTCGCGCGTGCAGCACCTCAACTTCCACTTCGAGATCGACACGGACTGATCCGCATGTACAAGCTTCGTCTCATCCTGACGTCCACCGCCCTGCTCGGTACCCTCGGTCCGGTTTCCGAACCACGCGCCCAGGACTTCGCCGCGGTAGTTTCCCCGCCGCGATTCGAGATTCGCGCCGAGCCGGGCCAGCGAGTCCGCCAGGTCGTGGAGATCACCAACGCCGGACCGCGCCCGTCCCGCTATCACCTGCGCACCGCGGACTGGACTCTGGGCGCCGATGGCGGCGTGACGTTCTCGGAGGACATGACGCCGGACAGCTGCCGCTCGTGGGTCGCCATCGAACGCCGCGAGATCGAGGTGCCCGGCGGGGGCCGATATCGCTACCGTTTCGAGGTACAGGCGCCACCCGACGCGACGCGCGGCGAGTGCCGATTCGCACTGATGATCGAAGGCGACCCCCAGACCGTCCAGACCGGGAACGGCCTGCCGGTGCCGGTCAGTGGACGCATCGGCGTGATCGTTTACGTGACCGTGGGCGAGGCCGCCGCCAACCTGCAGGTCGCCGCTACGAGCGTGGCGGATACCACTGGAGGGACCGTGCCCGCACTGTCGGTGCACAACGCCGGCAACGCCCACGGACGGCTCAACGGCTTCCTGTCGGGGACCGATGCCCGGGGCCGCCGGCTCGAGTTCTTTCCTTCGACGCTGCCGATACTTCCCGGCGAGACCCGCCTGATCCCGCTCACGGCCTCGATCGGGCCGGACGCCGTCACCGACCTTGCCTATCCGGTGCGCGTCGCGGGCATCGTCGAGTGGGGTGACGGTCGCCGCATCGAGATCGACCAGCTCTTCACGCGGTGAATGCCACACCATCAAGAGTCCTGTGCCTCCTGCTGCTCGGCGCTTGCGCAGCAGCAGGCGCGACCGAGCCGGCGCCCGCCGTGGCGCCGGCAGCGGCCGCCTACGAGGACCGGCTCATTGATGGAGGCAACCTGCCGGTCGAGCTCGATGTAGACGACACGGCTGGTCACAGCACGGCCGGCTGGCCGCGCGCGATGTACGCCGAGGCCGTGGCGAGCCGGATCGGCCGCGACGACGCCAGCACGAACGAAGCCGGCATCCGGTTCGGGGGCATGCTCGACACGCCGGGCTTCGGCGCGTTCACGGTCGACGCCACGGTCAGGGTCGCCGGCAGCGACGGCCAGGAGTCCGGCAACATGATCACGCTGATGCAGCGCGGCATGCCGGTCAGCTCCGAGTGGTTCATGAACAGCACGGTCGGCGTGGCCTACTCGCCCATGGGCGACCTCGCGCGACGCCAGGCGCGATTCTTCGTACCGGCCATCCAGATGAGCGGCACCTCCGTCGAATGGCGGAGGACGAATCAGGTCCAGGCGTTTGCGTCTTACGGCGAGCCCTCGGTCTACTCGGGTGTCTACATTCCTACGGTCGAGAACCTGGGCGGCCGCCAGGCGGGCGCCGGGCTCCAGCTGAATCTCGATGAGCGCTGGTCCGTCGCGGCGCAGGCGGTGGACGTGAGCAGTGTCCCCACCGGCCTCGACAAATCCTCGCCCCGGATCTCGTCCCGCTCCTGGTTCGGAGCCGTGGCGTCAGAAGAGGGCGGCGTACGTACGCAGCTCAACGTCGCCGGGAGCAGTCTCGAGGACGGTGACGCGGCCGCCGGCGCGTGGCTGGACGCCATGGTCCAGAGCGGCCGCATCTCCCACTCGTTCGGGGGCTTCTATCTCGAGCCGGAGCTCGTCTGGGGTAACCAGCAGCTCGCGAGCGACGCCACCGGCGGCTACTACCGCGCCGCCTACCGGAGCCGACGGTGGACGCTGGACGGTGGCCTGGACTACGTGTCGTCCGTGTCCGGAGACTCCGGCGACGTGCTCTACGGCACGGGTTATACGCGCTACCAGTATTCGTCGAGACTGGGCTACGGCGGCGGCACGAGCGCTCGGCAGAACCTGTCGGATTCGAGCCTGGCAACCCGCTCCAGCGGCGTCGACGACTTGCGGTCGACCGCATGGTCCGCGTTCGGCTTCGTCGACGCGGGGAATGCCTGGGGCATCGGCCGCGGCCAGCTGAACTACGCGCAGGACTCCGATCAGGACAGCGCCCAGCTCTCCCTCGACCAGACCTGGAACACCCACGTCGGCCAGCGACTGAGCACGTCCCTCCTGTTCGGCCGCGTGGACCTCGGCTCACGCACGGAGAACTCGGCGGGCCTCGCCGTGTTCGGGGGCGGCAACTTCGGCCGGAATTTCTCGATCGATGCCAATGCGCGATGGAACAAGGCCTTTGGCGACGCCGACTCGGACGACCTGTTCGCGAATCTCGCGCTCAACTGGGGGTTCGCGCGCGGCTGGACCGCAAGCGCCAACTACTACCAGAACCGCAGCGACGGGCGCTTTCCGCTCACGGTCGAGTCGCCGGTCGGTATCGATCCGACCTACGAGCGGCTGGACCGGAGCGACTCCGGCCTCTACCTGAGGGTGCGCTACGACTGGCGGGCGGGCTTGCGCACCGCGCCGCTCGGTGGCAGCCCCGGCATGGGCACTGGGCGCATCAACGGCGTGCTGTTCCTCGACGAGAACGACAACGGCCGCTTCGACGCCAGCGAAAGCGGCGCGGCGAACGTCGTCGTGCTGCTCAACGGGCGCTTTGCCGTGCGCACGGACGCAAGCGGCCGATTCGAATTCCCCACCGTCGTCGCGGGCAATCACTCGCTCAGCGTGGTGTCGGACAACCTGCCGCTCGCCTGGAACGTTCCCGCCGAGGCGAGGTTCGACGTCCGCGTCGGGGTTCGCGGGCAGTCGCAGATCGAGCTGGCGGCACGCCGCCAGCGCTAGACGCCGTCGGCCGCAACCGACCTGCGGTTGCGCCCAGCGGCAGAATAGCTAAAGTGCCGCGAGCCGCAGCCCATCGGACGATCGAGGCAATGCAACCCACCGACACGTCGAACCCGGACTACTTCCACCGAGTCGTGGACTGCCAGTGGGCCTGCCCGGCGCACACCGACGTGCCGGAGTACATCCGCCTGATCGCGCTCGGGCGCTTCTCCGACGCCTACATGGTCAACCGGGAATCGAACGTGTTCCCGGGGATCCTCGGGCGCGTCTGCGACCGGCCCTGCGAGCCCGCCTGCCGGCGCGGCCGCGTCGAGGAAAAGCCGGTTGCCATCTGCCGCCTCAAGCGAGTCGCCGCCGACCACAAGGACTCGATCACGGACCGGCTGCCGGTCGTCCCGTCGAAGAAGAACGGCAAGCGCGTGGCCTGCATCGGCGCGGGCCCGGCTTCGCTCACGGTCGCAAACGACCTGCTGCCGCTCGGCTACGAGGTCGTGATCCTCGAGCAGTGGGACATGCCCGGCGGGCTGATGCGCACCAACATCCCCGCGTTCCGGCTGCCCGAGACCGTGATCGCCGAGGAGATCGGCTACATCACCGGGATGGGCGCCGAGATCCGCTACAACTCACGCGTCGACAGCCTGAAGAAGCTACTCGGGACGGGCGGCTTCGACGCCATATTCGTGGGTTCGGGCGCGCCCAAGGGCAAGGAACTCGAGTTGCCCGGCCGCCAGGAAGGCGATGCGAACATCCACATCGGAATCCAGTGGCTGGAGTCGGTCGCGTTCAAGCATCTCGACCGCATCGGCGAGCGCGTGCTGATCATCGGCGTCGGCAACACGGCCATGGACTGCTGCCGCTCGTCCCTGCGCCTCGGCGCGAAGCAGGTGAAGGTGATGGCGCGCAAGCCGCGCCAGTTCTTCAAGGCCTCCGAGTGGGAGCTGGAGGACGCCGAGGCCGAGAACGTCGAGATCGTGGTCAACCACGCGCCCAAGGCGTTCGTCGTCGAGGGCGGCCGGCTCAAGGGCATGATGTTCGACGAGATGCAGTACGACATCGACGCGCGCGGCCGCATCGTCGCCGAGCGCGTCATCGGCGAGGCGTTCTTCCCGGCGGACGACGTGATCCTCGCGATCGGTCAGGAGAACGCCTTCCCCTGGATCGAGGACGAACTCGGACTCCAGTTCGACAAGTGGCACGTGCCCGTCGTCGACCCCACCACCCACCAGTCCACCCGTCCCGACGTGTTCTTCGGCGGCGACGCAGCGTTCGGTCCAAAGAACATCATCTGGGCCGTCGAGCACGGCCACCAGGCCGCGATATCGATCCACAATTTCTGCATGGACCAGCCGGTGACCAACCGCCTGCCCCCCACGCTGAACCTCGCGAGCCGCAAGATGGGCCTGCACGAGTGGTCGTACAAGAACGACTACAACCCGGTGGAGCGCCGCCTCGTGCCGCACGTGGGCCTCAAGGAGCGCTTCAAGCAGATCAGCATCGAGGTCGAGCTCGGCTTCGACCCGGAGCAGACCGCGGCCGAGGTGCAGCGCTGCCTCAACTGCGACATCCAGACGGTGTTCGACGCGAGGCTCTGCATCGAGTGCGACGCCTGCATCGACATCTGCCCCACCGACTGCCTCACCATCACGCGCAACGGCGAGGAAGCCGAACTCTCCACGCGCCTCAAGGCTCCCCGCAGGAATCCTGACCAGACGCTCTACGTCTCGGAGCCACTCAAGCAGACCGGCCGCGTCATGGTGAAGGACGAGGACCTCTGCGTGCACTGCGGACTCTGCGCCGAGCGCTGCCCGACGGCGGCCTGGGACATGCAG
>Ga0209254_10002848_pt1 | contig 15797 bp, 11 predicted proteins | sample FrelakmetDIP11DI_FD_187148 | JGI IMG/M metagenome (GOLD analysis project Ga0209254, IMG submission 187148) | Freshwater lake sediment microbial communities from the University of Notre Dame, USA, for methane emissions studies - DIP11 DI (SPAdes)... | ecosystem: Environmental > Aquatic >...
GGTGTAGTCCCAGTTCGAGTTGCCGAAGTTGAACGTCTGCCAGTCCTGCCATCCGAGGACGCCGTCCTTCTCGACGTCGAGAAACAGCATCCAGTGCGATTCGCTGGTGCTCCATTTCCCGTCGCTCCAGCTCGGCGGCTGCGTGGCCCAGGCCTGGGCGTCGGGCCGGCCGTCGCCGTCGTTGTCAGCCCACTTGACGTTCTGGTCGGTGACGCCGTCGTACCAGCCGTCGCCGTTCATGTCCACCTGGAGGACGTCCGCCACCTGGTCGCCCCTGGTGTCGGTGGGCGACAGGTCCCCGTTCTCGTCCAGCCACCGCACGCGCTTCCCGTTCCACCAGCGCTCGATGATGTCGGGCCGGCCGTCACCGTCGACGTCGAGGCGGATGATGTCCGCGGTTGGGGCGGCGCCGGCGAGCGCCGTCCGGCGCAGGTCGCGCGCGGCAGGCGACTGCGCCGCGAGCGCCGTTCCGAGGCAGAACACGGCAACGACGAGTCTCAGTCCCATGATGGACACCCCTCTGGCCGCGCGTCGAGGCTGAAGCCTCGACCTCCACCTCGATGATCTGGTGGAGCCCGGGGGCTTCAATCCCCGGGAAGGTCGTCTACACCTTGACGGTGACAATGTCGATGCGCGCCGGGTCGGCGATGCCGAGCCCGCCGGCCGCGGCGGCCTCGATGTGGCGGCACTGGCGCACCTTTTCCGGCAGGCCCGCCTGCCGGCGTTTCGCGTTGATCACGTCGCGGAGCGCGACGTCGAGGGCGACGGGGTCCGTGGCGACGTAGATCGCGTTCTCGCGCCACACCGTCTGGGAGTTCTGCGGCGCCGGCCCGCCGTCGAAGCAGCCTTCGGTGGCGTCCAGGATGACGAGCGGCACCTTGGTGGTCTTGATGAAGTGCGCGTACGTCTCGGTGATGTACGGGTCGCAGTTGCCGCCGTGGGCCTGACGGTGGTTCCGGTAGCACCCGAACGCAATGTTCTTGAGGGCGCCGGTGACGCCCGCGCCGCCGTGGTCCTTGATGACCGGCAGGTTGATGGTGATGTCGGTCTCCTCGACGGCGATGCGCTCGATCGGCACCGGCCCGCCGCTGGTGTCGGCGAACATCGCATCGTGCCAGTTCGACCCCTTCTTGACGCGCTCGCCGTGCCTGCCGGTACCGGCCTCGTAGGAGTCCGGCCCGAAGTGCTCGGGCTTGCGGTCCCACACCGTGATGTCGCCGGGTTTCACGCCCGCGGCCAGCGCGCCGGCGACCGCGGCGTCGGTCACCTCGCGGGCCGTGATGACCAGCGGTCGGCCGAGCAGGTTCAGCTTGAAGCCGACGCGCATGCCGGGCTTCATGAATTGCCGCCAGGCCGCGTCGGCCTTCGCCTGGCCGGTGAACGACATGAGGCCCGCGTTGACCATTGCCGCCACCACCTCCGGGCGGCGTGCGTCACCTTTCCACACGTCGGGCGACTCCACCCTGACGACTTTGGCTCTGGTTGTGTCGGCCGCCGCGCGCCGGGACACGAGCGTGGCGGCCACCGCCGTGCCGATGACGCCCTGAAAGAACCCGCGCCGCGTGAGGCCGAACTCGTCATGGGGTGCCATCTGCAGACTCCCTGCTGAGAAATCGAGAAGTGCGCCTGGCCAATCCGGGCGTGGCGAGTGTAACAGAAAACCCGCGCGACGACGGACGCGGCCCGTCCCGTCTGTTCCGGACACAGCGGGATGTGGCCGGAAGGCGGCGCCGGGGGTATAATCCCCCCTCTCAAGGTCGCCGATGTGATCACGTTGCTCGCGCTCGCCGCCAGTCTCGGCACGGCCGCCGTGCTCATCGGCGCGGTGCTCTACCTGCGCCGGTCGCTCACCATCGTCCGCCAGCTGAGCTTCGTGCTGTGCGTCGGCGCGATCGCCGCCGCGATGGGCGTGTACGCGCTGGCGGGCGGGCCGCTACAGACCGAGTTCGAGCAGGTGTTCAGCTGGCTGGTGTGGTTTCTGGCGGCGATCACCCTCCTGCGGTTGATCGGCCTGTATGTCTTCGACATCCATTTTCGCGCGCAGCGAGGTGTGCAACTGCCGCCGCTGCTGGTGCCTGCCGCACTGGCCGTCGCCTACCTGCTGGCGGCGTTCCTCCTGCTGCGCGTGTGGTTTCCCGAGCTGAGCCTGGGGCCCCTGCTCGCCACCAGCGCCGTCACGTCGCTCATCCTCGGGCTTGCGCTCCAGCCGATTCTCGGCAATCTCTTCGCGGGCATCGTCATCAGCCTCGAGAAGCCGTTCCGGATCGAGGACTGGATCAGGGTCGGCCAGGTCGAAGGGCGCGTGGTCGAGATCACTTGGCGGACGACGCACGTGCGGACTGCGGACAACGACAACCTGATCATCCCGAACGGCAAGATTGCCGAGGAATACGTCCTCAACTTCTACGCCCCGAACCGGATGCATCTGGCGAGGGTTCGGGTGGGCGCGCACTACTCGGTGCCGCCCTACCGGGTGCGCCGGGCGCTGATCGAGTGCGTGGCGGGCATCGAGGGGGCGCTGGACAAGCCGTCGCCCGACGTCTTCGTCAAGGAGTTCGCCGACAGCGCCATCGACTACGAGCTTCGGGTGTGGATCAAGGACATCGCGGACGCCGGCCGGATCAGGAGCGAACTGCTGTCGCGGATCTGGGAGTCGTTCAAGCGCCATGGCATCACGATCCCCTTCCCCATACGCACGCTCGAGTTCGCTCCGAGACCCAAGCCTGCCGCCCACGGCGCCGCGGAGCCGTCCGGACGCGTGTTCATTCTGGAGGGTGCCGGCGCCGGCGCCTCGGTCGAGCTGTCCGCGCGCCCCTTGCTGGTGGGACGGACCTCGCCCGGCGGCCTTCAGCTGGACGACGCGCAGGCCAGCAAGGAACACGCGCGGATTGAATGGACTGGCACCGGGTACGCAATTGCCGACCTCAACAGCAGTTTTGGCACCTGGGTGAACGGCGTGCGGGTGAGCCGCTGCGATCTGAATCCCATGGACCGCATCACGATTGGCGGAACCGTCCTGGTCTTTGAGCGAGATGCCACCTGAACTCCCGGCCCGCATAGGGCCCTACGACGTCGTCGGCCTCATCGGATCGGGCCACCTGGGATCGGTCTACAGGGCATTTGACCAGGCGCACACGCGCAGCGTCGCCATCCGGGTGCTTTCGCCGGACCTCCTCGCCGACGCGACTCGCCTGGAGCGATTTCGCCGCGGCGTGCGGACGCTGTCGACGGTTGTTCACGACAACCTGACCCGCGTGCTTGACGAGGGCCAGGATGGCGACCTCGTCTATGTCGTGACGGAGTTCGTGGACGGCTGCGCGCTATTCGATCGCCTGCAGAGTTCGCGCCTGACGCTGGCGGAGGCCATCCGCGTGCTTCGCGACGTGGCCGACGGGCTCGGGGCCGCGCACCGCACGGGGCTCGTCCACGGCGACCTCAACCCACGCAACGTGCTCGTGTCGCGGGACCTGTCGGTGGTGAAGGTGGGGGATTTCGGCACCGCCGACATCGCCCATGAGGAGGGATCGACCCGAACCGCCGTGCTGGCCCGGGCGCGGACCGGTGTGCTTCTCTACCGTGCGCCCGAACTGGGCCGCGCACGCGGCGAGGCTTCGGTACGCTCCGACCTCTACTCGCTGGGCGTGATCGCCTACGAAGCGATGACGGGCAAGCTGCCCGTGGGGAAGTTCAGCCTGCCGAGCGACCTCAACAACCAGGTTCCGCTCGAACTCGACCCGATCGTGCTCAGGTGCCTCGCGACGGATCCGGCCCAGCGGTACCAGAGCGTCGCGGCGTTCGAAACAGACCTCGACAAGGTCGAAGAGGTGGTGGACTACCGGCTCCTCAACGAGCTGAAGCGTCTGTCGGGCGGGCGCCTGTTTGCCAAGAAGGGGACCGCGGAACCCGCCAGGAGGCGGCCGGCCAGAGCCCCGCTGACCGTGGGGCTGGCGGCGATCCTGCTCGTGGCGGCCGCCGTGACCGCGGCGCTGCTGCTGCGCGGGCGAGGCGACGGCCCGTCGAGCGCTGAGGAGCCCTCGGCGCCAGCCGTCGCGTCCGCGCAGCCGGCGCCAGCAGCCCCGCCGCCGACCACCGGCGCGTCGCCGCCCTCGCTGCCCTCCGCGCCCGCGAGCGCTCCGCCATCGGCGGCGATGGCTGCGGCGGCCCCCCCGTTGCTCGTGTCGTCCGCGGTCTCGCCCTCCACCTTCACCGTCGCTCCCGGCGCGCCACCGCCTCGGCTGGCGGAAGCCGCAGCCAGGCCTGCGGCCTCGCCCGGGGCGCCCGCGCCAGGTTGGCCCGTGCAGTCCGGAGCCGATCGGCCCGGAGCACCGCCGGCAGGGGCGAGGCCAACCGGGAAGCCGGCCGAAGGCGCCCGCGAGCAGGAGCCCGGCGGGACGTCCGCGCCGCGCGATGGGGATAAGGCCGCCGGCATCCTGTACAAGGAAGCGCAGGCGCTGATCAGGCAGAATCAGGACCTCGAGGCGCGGACGAGGCTGGCGCAGATCGGCGAGCGGTATTCGCAGACCGCCTGGTTCGTGCCGGCAATGATGGTGAAGATCGACATCGAGGAGCGTCACGCCCTGCGGGAGCCGGATCCGGTCGTCGGCCAGGTGGCGCCGGCCTCCCTGCGGACGAAACGGCTGCTGACCGAGCGGGCGCCGCGGCATTCGACCGCGGAGGCCGCGTGGTGGCAGTTGGGCGAGTCCTACGAGCGGCTGAAGCAGTACGCGCTCGCCGCTCAGGCGTATGTGGAGCTGGCGACGCGTTTTCCGGACACGCGCCACGATGCCTGGTTCAAAGCCGGTGAGATCGCCGAGCAGCGGCTGAAGAACACGGACGGCGCGAGGGCGGCCTATCTCAAGGTGCCCCCTGCATCTGCGCATTACCGGGAGGCTCAAGACCGCGCCAGGAAGCTGACTGTTCGCTGACACGGGCCCGGGCCAGCGCCCCCCGGGACCCGATTCACGCTTGAGCGCTCCGGATCCCGGATTGCTGTAAGATGGCTGACACTCCATGCTTGAAGCTTTCAAAGGGCCGTTCGTTGACGGGGCCGAGCTCCCGGCGATCGAGATCCTGATCCGCCTGTGTCTGGCCGCGGTGTTCGGCGGCCTGGTGGCGCTGGTCTACCGGCGGTCGCGCCACGAAGTGGACATCACGCCGACATTCCCCCCGACGCTGGTGCTGCTCGCCGTGCTCATCGCCATGGTGACGCAGGTCATCGGCGACAACGTCGCCCTCGCTTTCAGCCTGGTCGGGGCGCTGGCGATCGTGCGGTTCCGGACGGTGGTCCGCGACACCCAGGACACGGCGTTCGTGATGCTGTCGGTGGTGGTCGGGATGGCGGTGGGCGCCCGCGCGCCGCTGGTGGCCGTCATCGGCCTGGCGCTTGTTGCGGTCGTGTCCATCGGGATGAAGCCGCCGGCCACCGGCGACTACATCACCGGCCGCCTGCCGCTGCTCATCCGGATTCGCATCGGCCTCGGCCACGACGCCGAGACGCTGCTCGGCGGCACGCTGGACGTCTATTTTTCGCACCGGCGGCTGCAGTCGATCGAGACGGCCAAGCACGGTGTGTCGATTGACGTGGCCTACGAAGCGAAGCTGCGGGAGCCGGGTACGCCCGAGCAGCTCGTGCGGGCGCTCAACCGGCTCGACGGCGTCCAGAGCGTGCGCGTCGAACGCTGTCCCGTGTTCGAGGAGTGACGCGCACGTGCTGACTGCCCCTCTCGTCGATTCCCGCGAGACGCGCGACTTCGCCCGCGAGCTGAAGTTCCTCGTCGACCGGGCGCAGGCCCCGGCGCTGCGCGAGTGGGCGCGCGCCCACCTCGCCCGCGACCACTTCGGCGCCGGCGCCCACGGCGACGAATACACCACGACGAGCCTCTACTTCGAGACGCCGGGCTTCGACGTCTATCACCGCCACGGCTCGTACGGGCGGAGCAAGTTCCGCATCCGCCGCTACGGCGAGTCGGACATCGTGTTTCTCGAGCGCAAGTTCAGGACGAGCCGGCTGCTGGCCAAGCGGAGGACGACGGTCCCGATGGCCGAGATGGAGCACCTGGCGGGGCCGATGCCCGTCGCCTCGTGGCCCGGCTACTGGTTCCATCGGCGCGTGCTGCTGCGCCGTCTGAACCCGCTCATCCAGATGTCGTACGACCGGACGGCGCGCGTGGGCATGGCGAGCGCGGGCACCATGCGGATGACCATCGACACCAACCTGCGGGTGCTGCCGATGCCCGACCGGGCGTTCATCCCGGGCGTGGGCTTTCCCCTCATCGAAGGCCAGTGCATCGTCGAGCTCAAGTACCGCGTCGAAGTGCCGGCGCTGTTCCGGCAACTGGTGGAAACGTTCAAGCTGGCGCCGAGCCCGGTGTCGAAGTACCGGATCGGGCTGGGCGCCCTCGATTACGCGCCGTTGACTGCCGATGCGGGAGAGACCCCATGCTGACCCGATTCGTTCCGGCGCTCGTTCTTGCTGTCGTGCTGGCCGTCGTGCTGGCGGGCGCTGAGACGGCCGCCGTTGGATCGCAAGCGCAGAAGCCGGCCGCCGGGGCGGCCGAGAAGCAGGCCAAGCCCCCGAAGCCGTGGCCGCCCGACGAGGCGGCGCTTCGGAAGCGGAAGGCCGAGGCCGAGGCGCTTCCGCTCTTCGCGAGCCAGGAGCCCATCGAGATCACCCTCACCGCCGACTGGAAGGCCGTCCAGCGCGACCGGGACGTCGACAGCAAGAAGCTCTACCCCGGCACCCTGGCGATCGTGAAGGACGGCACGGCGGGCACGCCCGTTCCGATCCAGCTTCGGACGCGCGGCCACTCCCGCCGCAGCCCGCGGACTTGCGAATTCGCGCCGTTGCGCCTCGAACTCCCGAAGGACGGGACAAAGGGCACCGTCTTCCAGGGGCACGGCAACCTCAAGCTCGGCGTGCACTGCCAGAGCGAAGGCATCTACCTGCAATACACGCTGAAGGAATACCTGGCGAACCGCCTGCACAACCTCCTGACGCCATATTCCCTGCGCGTGCGCCTCGCGAGGGTGACCTACGCCGATACCCAGCCTGGCAGGAAGCCCGACACGCGGCTCGGCCTGTTCTTCGAGGACATCGACGACATGGCGAAGCGGGTGCAGGCGCGCGAGCTGTCGGTGCCCCGGCAGATGTTCAGGTATGTCGCGCAGGACCAGTTGATGCTCATGTCGATGTTCCAGTACATGATCGGCAACACGGACTACTCGATCCTCGCGCTGCACAACGTGATCATGCTCGACGACGCCAAGGGCGTTCGCCGCACCGTGCCGTACGACTTCGACTACTCGGGCCTCGTCAACACGCACTACGCGATTCCGTTCAAGGACCTCAAAATGAACTCGGTGACGGAGCGGCGCTGGCGCGGGCCGTGCAAGACGGAGGCGGAAGTGGAGCAGGCGCTCACACCGTTCCGGGAGAAGAAGGCGGAACTGCTCGCGCTGCCGTCCACGCTCGCCGCCCTGGGGCTCGAAGCCGGGCAGATCAGGTCGATCGAGAAGTACCTGAACGAGTTCTTCGAGATTATCGAGAACCCGGGCAAGCGTAACAGGGCCTTCGTGACGCAGTGCACGACGGGCGAAGGTATGTAGCCCATCGCGCCGGCGAGTGCGTGCTGACTGTGTTGGCGCCCGAGGCCGTCGCGCTGGCGAGACGGGTGACGCAGTCGCGGTTGGGAGGCCGATGACGCAAGGCGAGTTCCTGTATCTGTCGCGTGCGGACGTCGAGGCGGCCGGCGTCGACATGGCCGCCGTCATCGCGCTGGTCGAGGAAGGGTTTCGCGAGAAGGCCGCCGGACGCGTCGAGATGCCGCCCAAGCCGGGCATCCACCCGCAGCCCGACGCCTTCATCCACGCCATGCCGGCGTTCATCGCGGGGCTGCAATCGGCGGGCGTGAAGTGGGTCGGCGGGAACCCGGCGAACCCCCCGCGCGGCCTGCCGTACATCTCGGGGCTGATCATCCTCAACGACGTGCAGACGTGCGCCCCCTACGCCGTCATGGACTGCACGTGGATCACCGGATACCGGACGGGCGCGGCGACGGCCGTCGCCGCGAAGCACCTCGCCCGCCGCGAGAGCGCGACGGCGGGCATCATCGCGTGCGGCTTCCAGGGCCGGACCAACCTGCTGGCGCTTGCCGAAGTGCTTCCGCTGACGAGGGTCTATGCGTTCGACACCGATGCGGCAGTGCAGCGGCGGTTCGCGGCCGAGATGTCCGCCGCGCTCGACATCGAGGTCGTCGGCGTCCGGGAGGTGCGTGAGGCCGTTGCCGCGAGCGACGTCGTGGTCACATCGGGGCCGATCCTGAAGCACCCGGCTCCGACGATTGAAAGAGACTGGCTGAAGCCCGGCGCCTTCGCGTCGGCGGTCGACTTCGACAGCTACTGGACGGAGGAGGCGCTCGCGCAAATCGACAGGATCGCCACCGACGACCATGCGCAGTTCCAGTACTACCGCCGCGTCGGCTACTTCCAGAAGACGCCGGATCCGTATGCCGACCTCGGCGAACTGGTCGGCGGCCGTAAGCCGGGCCGCGAGCGCGCAGACGAACGGACGATGGCCATGAATCTCGGCCTGGCGCTCGACGACATGGCCGTGGCGCCGGAAGTGTACCGACGCGCCCGCGCCCGCGGGCTCGGCACGCGGCTGCCCCTGTAGGGCCGCGGGCCGGATCGGTGCCGTCCGCCGGCGGGTGAGCGCATTAGAATGGCTGGAGAGAGGTCCCTCATGCCCGCGCCAGCCCTCCCCTCTGACGACGAACTCTACCGGTTGCTGCAGCAGCACCTCGACCGGATGCCGGTGCCCTTTCCGGCCACCGAGTCCGGCGTCGAACTCAGCATCCTCAAACGCCTGTTTTCGCCGGAGGCCGCCCGCCTGGCGCTGTGCCTGAGCGCGATTCCGGAAACGGTCGCCACGATTCATCGCCGCGCGGGGAAGGCGATGGCGCGCCCGGATCTTTCCGCGGCTCTCGACGGGATGTCCGACCGCGGGTTGATCCAGCGCGTGGCGACGCGCCGCGGGGTGATGTACGGCAAGTCGCCGTTCGTCGTGGGGTTCTACGAGACGCAGGTCAACCGCCTTACGGCGGGCCTTCAGCGCGACGTGGACCGCTACGCCGACGAGGCCTTCGGCGCCGCGTTCCACTCGGACCGATCGCCGCAACTGCGGACCGTGCCCGTCAACGAGGCGATCCCCTTCGAGCGGGCCGTGGGCCGCTACGACGACATCCGGGCCCTCATCCAGGCATCCCCGGGTCCGTTCGCGGTGATGAACTGCATCTGCCAGCAGGGCAAGGACCTCGTTGGCGACCCCTGCCGTCAGACGGCCGATCGCGAGCACTGCCTGACAATCGGCATGGCGGCGGAGTCGATGGTCGCCCGCGGCCCTGCGCGGTTCATCAGCAGGGACGAGGCGATCGCGTTCCTCGCGCGCGCCGATGGCGAGGGCCTGGTGGTCCAGCCCCAGAACACGCAGGACCCGCTGTTCATCTGCTGCTGCTGCGGCTGCTGTTGCGGCGTGCTGAGCACGGCGAAGAAACTCCCAAACCCGGCGTCGTTTTTCGCCACCAACTTTCACGCCGAGGTGGACGCCGGCCTGTGCAACACCTGCCTGATGTGCGAGACGCGCTGCCAGATGGAGGCCATCGCCTGCGACGCGGGCCCGGCGGCCGTGAAGGTGGAGCGCTGCATCGGGTGCGGCCTCTGCGTCACGACATGCGCGACGGGTGCCGTGCGGCTGGCGGCCAATCCCGGCGCTCGGGTCCCGCCGAAGGACACCGGACGGCTCTACGCCCGGATGTACCGCGAGCGCTTCGGCACGCTGGCGCTGGCGGCCGCGGCCGGCCGGCGCCTGATCGGCGCGAAGCTGTAGACGAAACACCGCGCGTCGGGTTGCGGCGCGGGTTGGGCCAGACGGCTCCCGAGCCGGACTCCGCTGCACGTAGCCGTCCTCGTCCGGCCTGTGGCACGATCGCCGGCATGACGCAACGCACCCGGTTCTTGCCCTCCGTCCTGTTCGCGCTGGCCCTCGTGATCTCCGCCTCCTGCGCGAGCCGCACGGCGCCACCCGCGGCCGCGCCGACCAATCCTGCGCTTCCCGATTCGCTCGTCTGGTTCCGAACGTCGGTGGAGTACCGGGCGACGGCCGTGCAGGCTTACCGTCTTGCCGCCCTGATGCTGGACCGGGCGCTGGCGGACAGGACATGGACCGCGGCGCTCGAGCAGACAGGCGACTTCGCGTCGAAGCCGCCGGCGGTGATCCTGGATATCGACGAAACCGTCCTCGACAACAGCGAGAGCGAAGAGCGCGGTATCCGAGAGGGGACCGTTTACAGCGAGGCGCGGTGGGCCGAGTGGTGCAGCGAGCGGAAAGCCGTGCCGATCCCGGGCGCGCTCGAATTCACTCGCGCTGCGGCGGCGAAGGGCGTCGCGGTATTCTACGTGACGAATCGGGACCGCGCGCTCGAGCAGGCCACGCGCGACAACCTCGCGAAGTACGGGTTTCCGCTCGACTCCAGCCGCGACACGGTGTTCACACGCGCCGAGCGGCCCGAATGGGCGGCCTCCGAAAAGTCGTCGCGGCGCAGCCGCGTGGCGCAGGACTTCCGCATCCTGCTGCTCATCGGCGACGACTTCGGCGACTTCGTGGCGGGCGCGCGGGTCACGCTGGCCGAAAGGCGGGCGCTGGTGGACGCGCACGCGGCGATGTGGGGCGTGAAGTGGATCGCGCTGCCGAACCCGATGTACGGGTCGTGGAAGACGGCGGCGGGGCAGTAGCACGAGCGCTTCTTCGAGGAGGTGACCATGCGGCGGGCGTGCTTCTCGATGCTGTCGGCGTGCCTGGTCTTCATCGAGGCTGGCAGCGCCGCTCTGCTGCCAGGGGCGGCCCGCCTTCCCGGCCCGGAGCTGAACCTGACGCTGGCTGCGCCCATCGAGACCTGGGACGAGGCCGTGCCGCTCGGCAACGGCCTGATGGGCGGCCTGCTGTGGGGCGGCGGCTCGACGCTGCGCCTCTCGCTGGATCGGGGGGATCTGTGGGACGAGCGCCCAGCCGCGGGCATGCGCTGGGAGCTCTTCACCTACGCCAACCTGATCAGGACAGTGGCCGAGCAGGACGACAAGTACATCGACGACGTGTTCGACCGCGCCTATCGCGACTCACACCCGAGCAAGATCCCGGCGGGGCGAATCGAGATCACGCTCGATCCGGGACAGCGCATCGAGACGTTCGAACTGAATCTCGCGACGGCCGAGGGCCGCGCGCACTTCCCGGGCGGCACGCGCGCGGAGGCGTTCTTCAGCGCCGCGCAGCCCGTCGCGCTGGTGCGCATCCCTGGGGCGGCCCCGAGATCGGCACGCCTGCTGACGCCGGCGATGGTCGCCAGCGGGGGAGTGACGTCTTCCGGCCCGGACAGCCAGGGGGTCGCGAAGCTGGGGTATCCGCCGGCAGTGTTCGGAGAAGAGCCAGGCCTGCAGTGGTACGTGCAGGAGGCGGCGCTGGGCATGCGCTACGTCGTGGCGCTGGGCACGCGGCGAGTCGGTGACGGCACGCTGTACGCCGTGGCCGTCACGGCGACGATGGACGGCCCCGACCCGCTCGCGCTGGCGAGGCGCCGCGTGCGCTCGGCGCTCGAGACCGGCTGGGATGCGCTGCGCGAACCGCACGCGGCCTGGTGGGCCCGGTTCTGGAGCCAGTCGCAGGTGTCCGTGCCCGACGCAGCCATCCTGCGGCATTACTACCTGGTCCGCTATTTCCACGGCGCCGCATCGCGCCGCGGCGCGCCGCCCATGCCGCTCCAGGGCGTCTGGACGGCCGATGCAGGCAGTCTGCCGCCGTGGAAGGGCGACTATCACAACGACCTCAATACGCAGATGACCTACATGGCCTACCAGGCCGCGGGCCATGTAGACGAGGGCCTGAGCTACCTGGAGTTCCTCTGGGACCGCCGCCCGCGTTTCCAGCGCTTCGCGCGCGAGTTCTACGGCACGGAGGGCCTGGCGACGCCCGGCGTGATGACCCTTGCCGGCGAGCCGCTTGCGGGCTGGGTCCAATACAGCCTGTCGCCGACGATGTCGGCCTGGAGTGCGCACCTCTTCTACCTGCACTGGCGCTACACGATGGACGAGGTGTTCCTGCGCGATCGCGCGTACCCGTGGGCGCGCGACGTCGGTACCTGCATGGTGGCACTCCTGAAGCCTGACGCCAGCGGCATTCTGGTGCTGCCGTTGAGCTCGTCGCCCGAAGTGTTCGACAACTCGCACCGCGCCTGGATGCGGCCGAACAGCAACTACGACCTGATGAGCCTGCGGATGCTGTTCCTTTCGCTGGCCGAGATGGCCGGCGAGTTGGGACGGGAGGACGACGCCGCGCGGTGGCGAACGGCCTCCGACCGGCTCGGCCCCTATCACGTCCGCGCGGACGGCACGCTGAAGCTCTCCGCGGATGAAGACCTGCCGGCGAGCCACCGCCACCTTTCAAACCTGATGGGCCTGCACCCGTTCAATCTGATCACCGCTGAAGGCCCACCCGCGGACGCGCGGATCATGGCGGCGTCGCTCGCCGACTGGGAGGCCAAAGGCACGAAGGAGTGGTGCGGCTACAGCTTCAGCTGGATGTCGGCCCTGCGTGCGCGAGTGGGCCAGCCGGAAGAGGCGCTGCGGCTGCTCGAGATCTACGCGAAGGCGTTCATCCTGCGGAACGGCTTCCACGCCAACGGCGATCAGACGAAATCGGGCTATTCGAACTTCACCTACCGGCCGTTCACGCTGGAGGGCAACTTCCTCGCGATGCACGCCGTGCACGAGATGCTGCTGCAGAGCTGGAGCGCGACGCCGGGGCAGCGCGACACCCAGGTGATCCGTGTCTTCCCGGCGACCTCCACGCAATGGAAGGACGCGTCGTTCGACGACCTGCGTGCCGAGGGCGGCTATCGGGTGTCGGCCCGGCGCGAGAACGGCGTGACGACGTGGTTCCGCATCCAGGCCAGCCGCGCCGGCACACTGCGCGTGCGCGACAACTTCGGCGGCCGCGTGCCGTCGTGGAACCGCGGCGGCGTGCGGAAGGCGGGAGCGAATTACGAAGTGACGGTGAAGGCCGGCGATCAAATCGAAGCCCACATCGACCCGACCGCGCGCTGACAGGATCGACCGCGCGCGGCCGAATGCCCCCACTTCCCGAGGCATTGCGACGCCTGCCCCGCGACTTCCCCAAAGGGAAGCTATCCCCCTCCGCCGAGATCTGGGATCCTCAAAGGAACCTCCCCGACAGGATTGACGCGCAGAGGGTCCCGTGACCATGGAAGCACTCGTCGAGGGCAGATCAGCATGATGCACAGACCCGTTCGGATGACCGCTCTTCTCGCCGGCATCGGCCTCGCGATGACGCTGGCCGGCCTGCTCAGCTTCCAGGCACGCGCCGGCGCGCAGAGCCAGGCCGTTGCCGCCCCCGCAGGCGCGGTGAACTTCGGCTTTCCGCTCGGCTTTTCGGTCGAGAAGATGGACCGGACCGCTGATCCGAGGAAGGACTTCGGCCGCTACGCGGCGGGCCGCTGGCTCGACGCCGCGACCATCCCGGCCGACAGCCTGCAGATCTCGGGCTACCTCGTGATGAGCAAGGCCGTCGAGGCCCAGCTGCAGGCCATTCTGGAAGAGGCGTCCGCCACAGGCGCCGCCGCCCCCAAGGGCAGCCCGCGGCAGCAGGTGGGCGACCTCTTCGCGTCGGGTATGGACGAGAAGCGCCTGGCCGCGCTCGGTGTGACGCCGCTCAAGGCCGAGTTCGCCCGGATCGCGGCCATCGACACCCCGAAGGCGCTGGCCGAGGCGCTCGCCCGCTTCCAGTTGATGACCACCGAGACGGCGCTGGTGGGCTTCGAGGTCGGCACCGATCCGCAGGACCGCACACGCTACACCATCTACGCCGGCGACAGCGACCTGACCCTGAGCCGGGACAACTACCTGAAGCCGGAGGCCCGCACGATCCGCGACGGCTACGTCACGATGGTGACCGACGACCTCGTGATCGCCGGCCTGGCGCCCGAGGCGGCGCGCGCCGCCGCCGCGAAGATCCTCGAGATGGAGACCCGCATCGCGCGCCGGAAGCTGACGGCCGTCGAGAAGCGTGATCCCAACAAGCGGTTCATCCGGACCAGCTATGCGGACTTCAAACGCCTGCTCTCGAACGTCGACGTGGACGCCTGCTTCGGCGCCGTCGGCCTGCCGCTCGGGCACGAAGTCATCGTCGTCGATCGTGAGGCGTTACGCGAGCGCAACGCGATGCTCGCGGAGTATTCCTGGCGCGACACGCAGACATACCTGCAATGGGAACTGCTGCGGCGCACCGCCGGTGTCCTGACGCCCGCGTTGCTCGGGCCCGGCCATGCGTTCAGCCGCGTGCTGTACGGCGATGTCGAGCAGCCGACGCGCGCCAGGCTCGTGGGCGCGCAGGTGCCGAAGACGCTCGGCCACCCGCTCGCGCAGCTCTACGTCGCCAGGCACTTTCCGGCCGACACGAAGCGCGCCGTAGAGGACCTGATCGGCCGCGTGAAGGCGGAGTTCCGCGGCCGCGTCGAGCAGAACGCCTGGCTCTCCCCGGCGACACGCCGGCAGGCGCTCGACAAGCTGGACAACGTCGTCATCAAGGTGGGGTACCCCTCGACCTGGATCGACTACTCGCCGGTCGACATCCGGCGCGATGACTACTTCGGCAACATCATGCGGCTCAACGAGTTCAGCGTGCGCCGCTCGCTGGCGAAGCTCGGACGGCCGGTGAGAGACGACGAGTTCGCCGTTGCCGGCACGACCCTGCCGATCGACATCAACGCCGGCTACGCCGCGGACAAGAACGGCATCGAGATTCCGGCCGCGTTCCTGCAGCCGCCGTTCTACGATTCGAAAGCCGACCCGGCAGTGAACTACTGCTCGATTGGCGCGGTCATCGGCCACGAGCTGACGCACGGCTTCGATTCGTCGGGCCGCAGGTACGACGCATCCGGCAACGTCCGCGACTGGTGGACGGGCGACGATGCGAAGCGGTTCGAGGAGGAAACGCGCAAGCTGGTGGCGCAGGCGAACGCCTTCGAGGCGCTGCCGGGCCTCCGCCTGAACGGGGCGCTGGAAGTGGGCGAGAACCTCGCCGACGTGGGGGGCGTGGCCCTGGGCTACGCGGCCTTGCGCACGCACCTGCGCGATCATCCCGACGCGAACCGGCCCATCGACGGCTTCTCGCCGGCCGAGCGCTGCTTCCTGGCCTGGGGGCAGTTGTGGGCGGACAAGTCGAACGAAGGGGCCCTTCGGCAGACGCTTCCGGTCGACGGCCATCCGCCGGGCATCTATCGTCTGTTCGCCGCGCCCCAGCACGAGCGCGGCTTCTACGAGGCGTTCGGCATTCGCGCCGGCGACCCGATGTGGCTCGACGAGGCGAAGCGCGTCGTCATCTGGTGAAGACGCCCGCACGGCGGGACTGTGATCGCGTAATGGGAGTGCTTGCCTCGAACCGTATCGTAACCAGTCGTTTTCGTTAGGGAGGTGCAGATGATCCGTAAGCTGGTGTTGACTGTCGTCCTGGCCGCCGCCACAGTGGCCGCGGCCTGCGCTCCGCCCCCGCCGCCCGCTGCTCCGGCCGAACCCGCGTTGAACGCGCCCGCCGACATCGCGGCGCTGAACGCCTCGCGCGAGGCCTTCATGAAGGCGTACGAGGCCGGTGATGCCGTGGCCATCGGCAACCTCTACACGAACGACGCGATCTCCGAGTCGAACAACCAGCCCTCGCTCAAGGGGCGCGACGCCAT
>Ga0209254_10002849_pt1 | contig 15795 bp, 10 predicted proteins | sample FrelakmetDIP11DI_FD_187148 | JGI IMG/M metagenome (GOLD analysis project Ga0209254, IMG submission 187148) | Freshwater lake sediment microbial communities from the University of Notre Dame, USA, for methane emissions studies - DIP11 DI (SPAdes)... | ecosystem: Environmental > Aquatic >...
CATTATTGAGTATGGAGCTGAAAATCACCCTGAACATATCATTGATAGTTTCAGAAAAATCCTGCCAGTTACTCACATTGCAAACCCATCCTGGATTATAAGGTGGTGCATAATTACCAGGTTCAGGCCAGACAATCTTGTTTTTTAACCATAGTGTATTTGTTTCGTTTCCAACTGCAATACAGTCAAATTCATCTTGATTAGGTGTCAGATTTAGCGTATTGATTAAATAATTTCGTCCTTGTTCAGCAGATATTCTTCCAGTTACTTGATGGTCATTAACAAATCGTCCTGTGTAGGTTTTTGGGTCGCAGCTACAATTAGGCTGTCCATCAGTAACTAAGCAAATAACTTGTCTATCTGACGAGTTAAGGAATTGGGATTTTATAATGCTGTCCGCAGCTAGATAAATACCGCAGCTCATAGGAGTATAACCGCGAAGTTGAGGTAGATTCTGAATAGTATTTCCAATAGATATGTAGTTATTTTTTGTCACAATAATTGGTCCTAATTCTATTCGTGCATATTGTGTTCCCGACCTCTGATCCTTCTGGCCGAATTGGATAACAGTAAGCTCAACACTTCCATCATTGGGGAAAACGTTTGGATCTTTAATTGAATTAGCTAACCCTGTTCTCATAAGATTCCAGTCGCTAGAGCTGATACTTGTAGAACCATCAAGTATCATAACAAACTGAGTCGGCTCTTGTATAACTGTAGCTTTAACAATTGCTGTAATTGTAAGAGATACAGATTCTCCACTCTCCAAATAGCTTATATTCCATATACTTGTATCCAAGTTATAAAATCCACGTGATGTTACGTTATTAATATAAAGTAAATTATCTGGTAAAAGATATAGGATTTCAATGTTTATTGCAGGTGTATCCAATTGTTTATTATTAGTCGCGATGATTGTTAAGTTAATTTTTGATCCAATGATTGGAGACAACGTATCAGCAGTTATGGTTACTCCAATATCAGTTTTAGGATATAAATCAAGAGTACCCCAAAAAACAAGTGAGTTGCTTTCATAATCTACTATATCAAGACCGCATGCGAAATGATTTCGGATGTTAGATATATTTAAAGATATTGGATAGATAATTCTCTCTCCTATGTTCCATTTTCCATCTTTTATTGATTCTTGATCTAAATATTCTTTCACCAAAAACCTCTCACTTTTATCGTCTATGTTTAACATGATTTCTGTATCTAATCTTAAGGATTCACCTCTTTGATGTTCTAATACTAAATTATTACCCTCAACTTTTCCTATAATATTTACAAAATTATTAGGAGCTGGCCCTTTTTCAGAAAAAACATTTATATAAATAAAAGAAAAAACTAATATCGCCATTGCTAGTAATAATATTACGCCAATAATTTCTGATACTGCTGTATAATCCATTTTTATTTTCATGATGAATAATTTTTACTTTTAGCATATATAAATTGTGTTGTACAATTGTATTCAAAAAAAAAATTTCTGAATAATTTTTTACAATCATTTTATCTCAATTTATTTCTTAGATAAATCTGCCGAATACATATAATTCAAATTTTTACGTGTTAAATCTATTTTTTTTTAAAAACCATATTTAATGGTAATATCAGATAAATGTTATCCTTAAGGATAAAAACCATAGAGAATTAATAGTAGAAGATAAATAACATAACTAATTGATGAACAATAAATATTTCATTATATAAAAATTTTAATGTGTTTTTTATTATTATAATTTTATATAATGATAAAATTAATATTAATAGATATCAATCCAACCGGGTCCAATCTGAGCATATATACCTGTAATACTTAGTTCAAAATTAATTCCTGCAGGAAATTGTATACCAACTTTATTGCCAGAAGGAATTATAGTAACATCTATTCCTTTATAGGTTAAATAACCACTAATAAAAGATCCCCAAATATCAGGATAATTGGTCGTAATCTCTAAATAATTAACATTTTTAATAACAATAGGATTACCTGGAATATAAAAATATTCTGTTCTAATATGCTCAATATCATAACCATATTTAGATATTTTACCACCAACACTAGATATATCTACCATATTAATGTAAATAGTATTATTTTCAAATGCAAAAGATGGTTTAATATTAAGTGCATTTCCTGCTGTTTGACTAGTAATTAATGCACCATTTTCATAAATAAAAGATATACTCTGATCTGGTATATAATACGCATTTGCAGAAGTAAATCTAATGGTACCCAAATAATAGGTATAAATTTTAGTGCCATTCGAGATATTAACTATGCAAGCATCATCAATTATATCTAATCCACCAGCTGCCCTTGTTGACATAAAGAAAGGAATTTTATTTACACCAAGATTTATTGATGTAACTATTGGAGTATAATTCTTTTTAATCGCAGATTGAGTATCTATAACAAGTTTTAACTGACAGAATTGATTAAAAACCTCATCAATATGTTCTGATTCAATTTCTTCCATCCAATTAGGCACATAAACAAGTTGAACAACAGATAAAATGGTCACAGCTAAACCAATAAGTAACACAGCTACAACAATACCAACAACTGCTTGATTGCAATCAGATAAATTTCTCAAACGAATATATGATAAATTATTTTTTAAAAATTTTAACATAATCTTAATTCACCCCTGAAAAATATCTTGTGCTATAATAGCATTACTTTCAACATCAATTATTATCATTTGTATCTTACCATTAAAACCTGGATCGGAATAACTAATTATTTCACCAATATTCCATTCTTGACCCACAACTATTTCTCTTTCTCTTACCGTATGAATACCTCCAATTTGCGCTCCGGTTACTTCGTTTGAAAAAATAATCATTGTATCAAGATAAAGTGAGTTTCCACCATTATGCTGAAGATATATTGTATGAGGTAAATTATTTTTATTTATCACTCCATTAATTCTAACAGAGGGAGCATTAGCAGTAAAAGGTATAACATCCATAGCAACGATATAAACAACTGAAAAAAGCGCTATAGCTATACCTAGCATTATTATAACACCTACTATTTCTGAAACACCTTTTTTGTTTTTAACTATTTTCTTCATACCATTTTTCCTTTACATCATAAGCTTAAACATCAATATTGAAATAAAACCCAATACAACACTAAACCTAACACCAGATGCAAGTTTACCATCCATCATAAAACCTGCAAGAAGACCTGAACCAATAGCCTCAACATAACAAAAAGAATATAAAGTATAATTAAGAAGCACAGGATCTACTGTTGACAGTTTTAAAGTAGCTTGCATACCCTGGCCAATACTACCAGCATTTGCCATCTGCAGATTCTGAATCTTTATAAACTCAGCAAAAATTGTTGAATTAAGAATATAGATAATTCCAAGAAACACTACAAAACAAACAATAACTACTAATGAATAAACCGACATAATTGAAGACCTTTGCCTTTCAACCTGATTAACCTGATCTACTTCATTTGCACCTGCTTTAAAGATCTTTGCAGTATTACCACCCATATATATGCCTTTATCAATAACAATGACTATTCTTTGAACAATAGCAGATTTCATCCTATCTGCAAAATCAAAAAGCACATTTTTCATAGATACACTCCATGAAAGCTGCCTTTTCATAAAATGTATCTGAGGAGTAAGCTTTCCATAGTTACCTTTTTCAGCAGTTTTAACTGCATCAAAAATATTAGTACCTGATGCAAGCGAATCACCAACTTCCGTTAAAAAATCAGGTAATCTCTGCTGCATCTCTTTTTTTGTTTTAAGCTCTAAATATTTATAGAAACCTGCAGGCCCTATAATCATTAAAAATGATATAAATGCATAATCCCAAAGTGTATAGATATTAACTATAAGATAACCAAGATTTTCAAGTAAAAGTATTAAACCATATAAAGCACCTACAATAATAAATGATAAAAGAATTATCAATAGAAAGTTTTTGTTATCTGAAACATATTCTTTAAGTGATTGTCCTTTCATCTCAATTCTTGTAAGTCTTTCGATACTAGTTGATTTAATTAAAAGAAGAAACATTGCATAGATTGCAGGAAGTATAATAAATGAAAATAAAAGTAAAATTTGAATTGAATCACTCATAGATCCACCAAAGAAACCAAAAACAGTTAAAATAATTACAAGAAGAATAGGAAAAGCAATAGCACAAAGTACAAGTATCTCTGCAATAATTTCTAGTAAATCAAGATCCTTTTTACGATCTGTTAAATCATCATCCATATATTTACTAGCAATAGACCTAAGATAAAGATGAAGATCTGAACCTGATTGAATCGTCCCAATAATTCCTTGTAAAAATGACTTAAATTTACGAGAAGGAGTAATCTCTATAGCATGTTTTAAAGCACTTATATTATCCAAACCCATTATCTCAATTTCTTTTGCGATTTTCATTGCTTCTTTCTGCACCTCACCATATACATCTACAGCAGAAAGTGTTATAAAAATCTCAGAAGGTGAAATTCCTGCAACAGCCATTGAACTAATAAAATTTATAGCATAAGGTAGGAAAAGATCAATTTCTTTGGCTCGTACATTTGTCTTATATTTTGGATAATAAAGAAAACCTACACCCATACATAATGTTACAAGCATTGGGATAAGAATAATGAACGCAAAAGTAATTTTTGATGGTGCTAAAATATAAAGTAATATCGTAAAAAACAGTGATATGATATATCCTAGTATCATACTTATAATAGCAGCCGAGTAAAATTCCTCATAGCTCATCTGAATATCTGCTTTTACCAAACCAATATTTTTTTCTTCTAATTTATCCTGCATATATTTTTTGAAAAAAGATCCAAAGATCCTCAATGAAAAAGTAGTATATTTACTAGATTTCATTTTTTATCCTCTTTAACCTTCTGCATCAAATCTGCTTTATCTTTTTTATAATCTGCAACTATCTCACCAACATCAGAATAAGAACGCATATTATTTTTAATCATCCAAGTTAATACATCTCTTCGATTCTGAAGCTCTTTTTGAAGATCTTTTTCACTCCACCCATACTCTATTTTCATATCATGAAGTATCCTACTACCGCCCATATTACTAAACTTATCATCAATCTCAGAAACCCATTGGAACGGCGTCATTGTTACAAGCCTGTTTGAACCAGGATCTAGTTTTACTACCTCTACAACATCTGTAATTCTTCTAACAGGTTCACCATTTATTGTTACATTATTTAAAAATACAATTAAATCAAGACTAGTTAGAAGAGCACGAGGTAAATCAATAGGTTTACTTTCAAGACGTTGAATTAACGAATGCATATCAGCTGCATGAATTGTAGAATAACTAAGATGACCTGTAGTCATCGCCTGAAATAAAGTATATGCTTCTTTACCGCGTACTTCTCCTACAATAATTACACGAGGACGCTGACGAAGAGCAACTCTAATCAAATCAAACATATCAATATCCTTACCTGTCTTAAAATCCTCTGTAGATGCAAAACCAGTACGAGTAGTACCAGCTATCCAATTCTCATGTGGTAGATTTATCTCACGTGTATCTTCAATACTTACGATTTTATAAGTCGATGGTAAAAATAAAGACATAGCATTAAGCGCTGTTGTTTTACCAGATGCTGTTCCACCACAAAATAACATATTAGTACCTTTCTCAATAACCATCCAAAAATAAGCAGCCATATCAAGACTAATAGTATGGTTTTTAATTAGATCTATTGGAGTAAGCGGATCTTCACGAAAACGACGTATAGTAAAAGTCGAGTATTTTGTAACAGTATTTCCAAGAGTAGTTTGTAAACGTGAACCATCCCCAAGTTTACCATCAACTATCGGCTCATAAACACTTATTTGCTTACCACAAATCTGTGAAAGTTTAATGACAAAACTATCAAGTTCTTCAACATCCGTAAAAATAACATTTGTTTTAATAGATTCAAAAAGTCTATGATGAATAAAAAGAGGTATATTCAAACCATCACAATGAATATCTTCTATCCCCTCATCATTCATAATTATATCTATCTTACCAAATCCTACAAAATCCTGTAAAATATAATAAAATATATTATCTTTACTTTCAGCATCAAGCTTTATATGATTCTCAGCAACTATTTTATCTAATGACTCTTCCAAATAATTTTCTTTTTGTTTCTTATCCATATTAGAAACATCAGTAGAGTCAGTACGAGTTCTAAAATAATATATTAATTTCTTTTTTATTTCTTTTTCCTCATCAGATAATTTTGGTTCTATAACCTCATAAATATTTTCTTTTATTTTCTTATCAAAAATAATACGACGTGATCCAAGACCTTTCCAACCAAAACCGGTACGTTCGTATATTAAATCGCCTTTTGTTACCTTTGCAACAAGATCATCTATATCTTCTACTCCTTCAAGATTTACCCCTCGAGTATCCTGAGTAGTTATAACTTCTTCATCTGATTTATCGACTTTAACAGGTTTATCTTCTTTACGAGGTTTAACATCTCTTGTTTTTTCATCCTTATGTTTTTTATCTGAGCCTTCATCTTTACTTTTAGGTATCTTTTCCTGTTCCATTTTCTTAATAAAATCATCAATCTCTTTAACTTCTTCCGCTCTCCCTTTGTGTCTAAATTTTATTGTCATATGAATCTACCCCTATACTAGATTAAGATTAAATTTTTTTTATATTATACTAAAGGAGCAAAGACTAAACTATAATTGTTTTTTTATTAAATACTAGTCAACTCTGTAATAATGCAAATCTTGTATTTTCTCTCTCCTCGCACCTTAACTTATGGATTACAAATGTGCTTAATAAAACTATTTATTTATAACTACAAACCTACATATTTACCTAATTAAAAACCTAAATATACACCTGCTAAAGATAAATAAAAGATTTTTTAAAATAAAATATTGTTTTCTACATAAAACTACAAAAATATTTATAAATACTAACATATATTATTTTTTAAAAAAAGGAGTCCTAATATTGATCTATAGAACAAATAAATCAATTATGATTATATTACTTATTATTATAATACTTTTTTCAAATACAATTTCAACAAAAGAATTAATAAAAAATGAAATAGAAAATAAATATGATAAAATATTAAGTAAAGCATCAATAGAAATTATAGATAACGTAACAATATTACATCTAAATGGATCATACTACGAGATGGGTTATCAACATGGTAACTTATTAAAAGAACAAGTTAAGCAAAACTATAGAGCAATAATGCATTTTGCAGAACAAAAAAACGTTTCAATTGATGAACTTGTAGATATTTGGAATATTATGAAAAACTATATTCCACAAGAATATCTTGATGAGACACAAGGATTAGCAGATGGTAGTGATTTACCAATTGATTATATAAACATTGCAAATATGCTACAAATTGTTATTGGTACAAAGCTTTATGCTTGTTCTGGTTTTTCTATATGGGGCTCCTCAACTATAGATGGTAATATAATACATGGGAGAAGTTTTGATTATCCTAGATGGATACAAGATCCTATAACTGGTAAATATGTCCAAGAAAACCAGATATTATTAATTCGTAAACCTGACAATAGATATGCATCAATGACACCTAGTCTTGCGGGACTTTATGGCGGTGGTGGAATAAATGAAAATGGTGTTGTATTTGGCTCTTTGGGTTCCTGGAGTAATGATTATAGTTATTATGGTACACCAATGCGGATTATAATACCTATGCTTCTTGATAAAGCAACAAATGCAGAAGAAGCAATTAACATCCTTATTTTAAATAGAACCATTGGATATAACGCAATAATTTCTGATGCAAAGAAAAACATAGGTTTTGTTGTCGAACAAACAAGAAACATTACATATATTGGAACGTGGAATAATTCAGTCGAATCTAACTATCCTTTCTATAGTATCAAAGATGTTGTAAGAAGAAGCAATCTATTTATAAACACTAGCACAGCATTAACCCAAAGACAAATTTACAACCCAAGTAGCTTATTATTAATGCTACTTGGACTAAATGATTATTATCCAATGTTTATCCAATATGAAGCATTAAGCAGAGGAATTGAAAAACGCTATGGAAACTTAGACTTAAATTCATCTATGGATGTTCTACGTGAAGTATACAGTGGTCATAATCATCTTATAATACTATTTTTACATAAAATTAATCCAATAGATGAAATAGCAAAACATTATGGTTATCTTGAAGCAATTAACCAATGGGTTTTATCTCCTAAAACAGGCGATATGCTAATTTCTTTTGCAGATGCAAATAAAAGAGCTTGGGAAAACCCAGTTCATTATTTTAATTTCTATGATTTATTAAAATAAAAAATATATCTTAGACGGTTTTACATACAAGTTCAATTATATACACTATTGATTTATCATTAATTATATTTCTAACCTATAAGTTTAAAATTAAAAAAAACCTTAAATTAAAAAACTTAAAATAACAATTTAAAAGTTAAACTTTGTTTCTAATCCTAAAGCGTTATTTACAGTACTTAAATCAACTAAATACAAAACATTTATATACATCCAAAGAATTTTCTTAGATATATTAAAGGAGAGAAATATTGAGGAGAAGATTAAAATGGGAAAAATGATGAATAAATTAGGAACTTGGGCATTTATAATAGGCATAATAATAGCACTGATTGTTGGACTATATCAAGCATATCTAATGGAAAATAACTCATCTACAGATATTGGTGGATATATAGCTTGGATATTAGTAGTGCTTGGAGCAATAGTAGGAATATTAGCTGCAATGGGTAAAGGAACAATAACAAAAAGTGAAACCTCGGGATTTTTAATTGCTGGAATAGCATTGGTCGTCATGTATGGTGTTTTCAGGGGCATGGTATTAAAACCATGGATTGGTTCTTTATTACAGGGAATATCTTGGAGTCTTTCAATATTTGTTGCACCAGCAGTCGGTATACTAGCAATAAAAGCAATATGGGATATGGGAAAAGATCAATAATCTTCTCTATTTTTTCTTATTTTTTTCAAAAAATTTTTTTGATAAATATTTATAATATTAATTAATTCTAACACCACAAAAAAAAATTTTTTAACATTATTAAAAAAAGACTAACCTCTAGAAAAAATTAGACGGATCTGCCGGGAATCGAACCCGGGTTAAAGGCTCCGGAGGCCTCTGTGATATCCAGCTACACTACAGACCCATTTTTCAGGATCGCTATCTGCACTAGAATTAATTAGATTTTGCTTCTATCAAAACTAATATCTTCTTAATCACATAATCATCATTACCTTATGAAAAATAAAATTAAATTTTTAAAATAGATACTAAAATCTTTTATTTTCCAATCATTCTATAGATAATAAAAATAAATAATTTTAAATATATGCAGGTAGTTTAGTATAATGAGGTGGATGGAGAAATATAACAAATGCATTAATAACCCATTTTCATTAATATTACACTTATCTTTAATAGTTAATGAAAAATTTTTATTAAATGCATATAAGTATAACCCTGCAGGTAGACTAAATAGAGAAACAAATTACTATACTATAAAAAAAGAAATTAATATTAATAAACATAAAATAGAGCTATCAGAACATGTTCTTGAATCTAACATAAAACATATGCTTATTATAATTTTTGCAAGTTCTATTATATTAAAATTTCTCATTGGTGTATAAAACATGAAACAATCATTAATTAAAAAAATAAAAAATAACAAGAATTTTGCAGTAAGTGAAGTTATTGGAACAGTTCTTCTATTAGGAATATCTGTAACACTGTTTTCTATTGTTTATGTATTATTATTAAGTAATCCATTATCACCATCTACACCAACCTCAAATATTGTTTATTCTTTTGATAATAAAAATCTTACATTAACCAATATTGGTGGAAAACCTCTTGCGACCAATACACAAGTAAAAATACTAATTAATAACGAATTTTATAAAAGTTACAAAGTTGGAGATTATTTAAAAGCTAACGAAAGTAATTGGGAAATTGGAAAACAATTAACATTTGATCTAAGTGAAAATATTACTGATGTAGATTATTTAGTTGAAGTACAAGTAATTGATGTTAATAGTAATTCTATTATTATTATGGGAAAAACATCAATTAAAAATAGACCACCAACTATTAGTTCACCAGAACCATACAATAATCAAAATTCTATACCTATTACATTTACAAGTTTAGACATTACAATTTCTGAACCTGATAATGATGCTTTCAGATGGACTATTCAGACACAACCTGATATAGGTAGCAATTCTGGTGTTATGCAGGTATATATACAAGATAATTTTCGATGTAGTATCTCTGGGCTTGTAGAAGATACAAGTTATATTTGGTATGTAAATACGACAGATATAAATGGTAAATCAACAAATAAAACATATACATTTTCCACTGGAATAATTGAACCATCGGAGGAAGAAGAACATAAAGATGCTATTGATAATAATTCAACTAATGTTGATTCTTTAGCTGATAAAGGTATAGAAACCAATTTTACTAAATGTAAAACAAACGCAACTGATACAGAGGTAATGACTATTAAAGAATACAAACCACCTATATACACTACCAAAGATACTGTCGATGATAATACCTGTAATAAAGGTTCACCTTTAGATATTGGTACTGAGTCAAACTTTGAAAATTCCAAAGATATTAATCCTGATTCAGATGTTATGATACTTACAGAGGCAAACCAAGGTGGAAGTGCGACTAAAACTATTGAGTTTGTAAGTGCTGGTGATGGAACGGCTGGAACAGGAACAAGTTTTAATGTACCATATCCATCTTCTATATCAACGGGTAATCTTTTACTTTTACAAGCATGGGTTGGAGACTTATCAGGTGGTGCTGTAAATACTCCAGTAAATTGGGAGATCCTTTCTGGTCCAAATCCAACAGCTAGTGCAGATGGTGGTAGACAATGGGTTTATTACAAATTTGCGACAGGATCGGAAAGTGGTAATCTTGCTGTAACAACTGCAAGTAGTTCACTTGCAAAAGCATTCCGTATGTATCAATTTACTAATGTATCTACATCAAGCTTTTATGGTGGAATAGGGTTTGATACAACAACAAGTAGCACAATTAGTGATAGAACCGTAACAACTCCCGAAAACAACTATATGGCTTTGAACTTTATAGCAATAGGAGAAGATGGTGGAACCTGTTCTAATTTTAATGGAGAAAGTGGTGGAGATTGGACACAGGTTATATCCTCATATGAATCATCATCAGGAACTGATATGGAACTACAGGTTCAGGTAGATGTATTAGAAACAGCAGGAACAATTAATGGAGGGTCTTACAATTATGGACAATCAGATCCGTACGGCGTTATCGGTTTTTATCTGAAACCAGCGACTCTTGTTGATTATGAACTTGATTTTGAATATCAATTTAACAATACTAACTTTAATAGTGATAATAAACAATTATGCTTTTATTTAACAACACCTCCAACAGAAACATTAATTATAAGTTATTGGAACAGTAGTTGGATAAATTTAGGTAATATTACTCATAGCGGTTGGACAAATCTAACAGCAAATGGATTAACAAGTAATACATATAATATTAGAATAATAGACCAGAATCAAACCAATGAATTAACACAAAATACCTGGAATATTGACTGTATGTTCCTACATACATGGAATAATACTGATTATCAAATCGATTTCGAATATCAATTCACTAATGCATACTATAGACACCCCTATGAAACTTTATGCATATATGTCACATCTCATTCTGGTACTGAAACATTAAACATTAATTACTGGGATGGCGACTCATGGGAATCATTAGGAATAATAACAGGAACGGGTTGGAAAAATATAACAGCAACAGGTCTTACAAGCCCAACCTATACAATACAACTTAAGGGTGCAACAGAAACAAGCGACACTGAACAAGACGAATGGAACATTGACTGTATCTATATTTATACAAGAAATAATTAAAAATAACTTGAAATTAAAAAAAAATAATAACAGATAATTTAAAGGTGCTAAAAAAATGAAAAATCAAAAAACTTTAAAAAATTTAATAAATTCTGATAACGCAGTAGTCGGTATAGTAGTTACCGTACTACTCATAGGTTTATTTTTAGTAGTATTAGTCATGATTAACACCATGTATGTACCACAATGGTTAGAAAGCTCAGAAGCAAGTCACATGCAAGAAGTATCACAACAATTTACCCAGTTAAAATATGCATTAGATCTACAATCAATATCTACTGAGAGTACATCAATGACAACATCAATCTCATTAGGATTAAAGGAAATTCCTTTTTTCAACAAAGGACGAACTTCTGACAGCTTACAGATCATTAAGGATGCATTAACAATAGAATTCTCACCGGGTGGATCATACACTTCAGACGCAATTATTTTTTCATCACGTAATTCTTACTTTGTAAATCAAAACTATATTTATGTAGCAGGAGCATTAATTATAAGCCAAGATGAAAAATCAATAGCATATGCAAATCCCACAATTATAGTAACTGAGTATATAAATTCTAACACTACCTTTCCTGAGATAGATGGAGCAAATATTACATTTTTTATTCCGAAAATTCAGGGTTTAATTGGAAAAACAAATATTGAAGGATATGGAATATATCCAATTTATACAACAACTAATGATCAAAAAAATGAAATATTAGTTAATAATGTTAAATCAATAACTGTTATTAATAATTATCCAGAAATAGATATTCTACCCGCATGGAAAAACATATTTAATTTAACATTGGAAAACCAATGGGTGCACTATAATATCATTGAAGATACTAATAAAATAACAATAGTATTTCAAGATCCAGATGACAGTTATAATTTAAAAATTGGTACTAAAAATATACTTACTCAAATAGCATTTGGATTAGCAGAACAATCTTAAAAAATTTTTAATAAATAATTTTAAGGACACGTAGTATGAAAAAAAATAATGCTGTATCAGAAATAATAGGTACTATACTATTATTAGCAATTGCAGTATCAGCATTCGCTGTTATTTATCTACAATTTACTTCTGATAACGGTCCAACACCTGAAACTTATGTAAATATATATGGTGATATTATCAAAGAAAATATTATATTAACCCATAGGGGAGGAGAATCATTAGATGGTGATGATCCTATAACCTTCACTATTGCAGGAAAAACAATATCCTATAATATATCAAAATATCTAATAGACTCAAATAATAATAAAAAATGGGATTTTAACGAAGTTGTAAAATTTAATTTTTTATATGAATCAAATATTTCCTATGATGATTTTTTAGATAATATAGATAAATATGAATATCTTAACATTCAAGCTACCGATAGTTTTAGTAATGCAATCGAATTTCGAGGTCCAATTTATTCTAAATATAGAAGTGAAATAGGTTTATATGCCAATGTTAGTAATAATAAACCTTCTCAAGGAGACATTGTTAGTATTTATGTAACATTATTTTGTTATGGTGGTGATGTACCAGCAGCAGGTAATGTAAGTATCAACTGTTCGCTACCAGCAGGTTTGGAATTCTTAAATTATACTTCAGACCAAGGTTTATATGATAATAAAACTGGTATATGGCATCTGGGTAACATAAGAGTTGATAGATCCCCATATAAACTTAATATAACAGCTCGAGTGTATGTGGCATATCAAGAAACTCCTACAAAATTAGTCTGTATTTTAGATGGATCAGAGAGTATATTAGATACAAATTGGGATACTTTTACCCGTGGATTGTCAGATGCAATAAAAAGTAGTCTCCCGCATAGCGGATCTGTAGAGCTTACTGTTATTCAATTTGGGGGTAATAAGGGCACTAATCCTAATGCTAAAATAGAAAAAGGACCAATAATAGTAAATTCATCAAATTATCAGAGTATTGCTGACAGTATATGGAAAAGTAACAGTAACCATATAACTCAAATGAAAAGTTATACTCCTTTATCTTGTGGTATTCGTCGTGCTAATGATTTCTTGAAATTTTCAGCTAATTATAATGATTATAAACATATTATTTGTTTAATTACTGACGGTAATCCAAATTGTAAGGGTTATATTTATCCTATGGGTGATTCTAGAAGATATAAGATAGATACATATGGTACTTCTGATTCAGATTATAGTACGGGTAGAACAGACGCAGAAGTTGCAAGAAACGAAACAATAAATAATGTCATAATATCAAATGACGAACTTGATATTTTAGTTATAAATGGGTCTCAACAATGGGGTGGACCATCATTTCCTAATCTATTAAATTGGTTGAAAAATAACATAACTTGGCCAGGTAACTATTTATGGTCAGAAGAGCAAGAAGAACCACTTGGCTCAGGATGGGTTCGTGAGGTTAAAGGTTGGGATGAGTTTCCATCTGCCATAAAGAAAATGTTTAATGCTATTTTTGGTAATGTAAATAATACAGTGGAAATTATTCATTCAACAACAATTGACTTTGTTATGGAAAATAACAAGGTTTCTTTCGAGATAAAACCGTATATCTAAAAAATAAACAAAAAAAAAATTGTGAAATACTTCTTAATGACTTTAGCATAAAGATATACAATTTCTACTTCAACTTATCTGTTATTTATATCCTGCAAAGATATTATTACTCCACTTACTCCATTTAATCTTTATTTTTTAAATCCTCATTTAGCATATATTTTTTTTATTTCATATAACTTTATTATTATAAAAATTTTTTATCATTATTTCTCAGGTATATTTTATTATTTTAAAATTTTTAACTATCAATATAATCTTAACCTTTTTGTTTTAAAAGAATCAATTAATCCCCTCAAACAAAATCAATGGTTTAGAACACATAACCTTGTAATATATCTTCTTCAAAACCTCTTCAGACTGACAGTTATAATGTATCAGATTAACAACTCATTATAATGAATGTATAATTAGGAATCTTCTTAATGCTTGTTAGTCTACCGCTATGATAATATTCTTGAGTAAAGAACTTACGAATATCTTTTACTTGGATAAGGATCATCTTTAAAATCCTTGAGTTATGACTTTAATTGAATAGACAACATTGGATTAGAACAATTATTATAGATTTTTTTAAACTCCGTTATAACTTCCTTTGTATCCTTAATAAAGAATAGAATGTGACTTATTTTTTTCTTTATTGGTTGACAATTAATAAAATATACTATACGATAGATATAATTAAAGAAGGCGACCAGCCACTTTGCATACCATATAGATCTTTTGCCTTTACTTTAACATAATAAGTACCTCTAGCTGTCCATTTATGAGATGCTGTAATAGTTGTCCCTGAAGTATATGGACCAAGCCATCCAGAGTTTTTTCCGTCTCCCCAATCAAATTTATAGTACACTTTATCTCCCTCAGGATCAATAGTGCTAGTTCTGAAATAATATTTTGTATATTTTACCCCTTGTGTTGGACCAGAAGGTTTTGTTGGTGTATTCGGTGGATTATTGGTCTGAGTACCAGTTGTAAAATCCCATATAGGACTAGTTGTGGATTCCCCATGGTTATCATTTGCCACAATCTTCCAGTAATATTTTGTGTTGAAGTTCATTATTCCTGGATCATAAGTAGTGCTTGTATGGTCAGATTTTTTTAATGGTGGATTGCTAGATGTTCCAAAGTATATATTATATGTAACTGTGTCATTACTATCTGGATCACCACCAATCCAGCTAAGATCCGCATTAATATCTACAGATATTGCATGGTTAACCGGATTTGGATTGCTTGG
>Ga0209254_10002850_pt1 | contig 15793 bp, 13 predicted proteins | sample FrelakmetDIP11DI_FD_187148 | JGI IMG/M metagenome (GOLD analysis project Ga0209254, IMG submission 187148) | Freshwater lake sediment microbial communities from the University of Notre Dame, USA, for methane emissions studies - DIP11 DI (SPAdes)... | ecosystem: Environmental > Aquatic >...
GCATTCGTATGCATCGAGCAGTGTTTTGCAGGGCTTCCAGCCTGGAGACCAGGTAATCTCTTCATCTTTGATATAGAAGTATCGGCCACCGCTGTCCATCGGTACATTATTGTATCGATAGCGTGTTAAACGGCGGAACTTGGCATCTTTATAGAAAGAATATCCACCGGCAGTGTTTGAAATCAAAGAGAAAAAATCTTCATTTCCGAGGTAATTGATCCATGGCCAGGGCGTTTGCGGATTGGTGATCACATACTCCCTGTTCTTATCGTCAAAATGTCCGAATTTCATATCTGTATTTTAAATGTATTTTTAAAAATGATAAACTATAGCAGCTGTCCTTTGCCTATTTCATTAGTCCTTCTGTTATTTAATTCAATCGTAATGGCATCCATTTTCTTTTGATCTAACGGGTAGAGTGCCATGAAACCGGCTGCTACAAGTGCTATTATGGTAGGTATCCAGCTCATAAGCATAATAATTCCCGGTACTGCCCCCTTGATGGCAACTTCATCCTGACCGTTGTAATGGAATGCGGCAAGTACCCATCCAATAATGGCTCCGGCGATACCTCCGCCGAACTTGGTTGCAAATGAACCGGCGGAGTAAACCAGTCCGGTTGCCCGGCGACCGTTTTTGAATTCTGAATAATCTGCAGCATCACCCAGCATCGCAAAGAATAGTGTTGGGAATATTGCGGCCCCAAATTCGGAGATGATGCCAATGGTGAATATGGCTACTGTATTTTCCGGACTGCAAAAAACAAATAATGCATTTACGATACCCGAAAAAATCAGGGCATAAATGAACAGGTTGCGTTTACCATATCTTTTACCCAGTGGCGCTGTAATCATTGCTCCGGCAATTGAAGCCAACATCAAGCCAACCATAAAAGATGCAGCCAAAAGTTGGTTATGTAAATAGTGCGTAAAGTAAATGACAACAATACCCTGTTTAATGGAGTTGTACACATTAAAAAGCATTCCAATCACAAGCAGTATAACCCATGGTCGGTTTTGGACAAGGTCTTTCAAATCTTTCCCCAGGTTAGTTTCCTGGTCTTTAGGCGGTAGAACCCGTTCCCGGGTTGTAGCAAATGTGATCATTAAAAACAAAGACAGGAAAATCGATAAAAGATAAATGGCATTGCTATAACCTCTCTTCTGGTCGATGATGCTGATTTTTTTTGCTTCCAGGTTCTCTTCCCCTGCAACCATAAAAGTGTACGCTTTATTTGCCTCCATGGAAAAGCTTTTCCCCTGGGTAGCTACATTCATACTATCATTTACAGCTGCACCGGCCCAGGTAAATAAAGCTATCCCATCTTTTGTTTTGATATTTACATTTTTAACATCCCTGGGAGAAGAAACGGTTACTGCATACTTTTGGGGTTCCAGTTGTTTTACATCAATAGTCGGATTAATATTACCAAAGTAAGCAACCAAAAACAATAAAGCTCCCTGGACAACCATCCCGCCGGTAAAGGCACCTACCATACGATATGAACCCAGGCTGGTTCGCTCTTTATCATCGCCGGTCATTACAGCCATTAGCGCACCATAAGGAATATTATTGGCTGTATACATTAAGAAAAATAACAGATAAGTTGCATACGCATATACTACTTTGCCGCTGGGATTTAAATCGGGGGATGTAAAAAGCAAGGATAATGATATCCCCAGGGGAATTGCTGTCCATAATATCCAGGGGCGAAATTTGCCATACTTTGTATTGGTTCTGTCACAGACAATACCCATTAATACATCAATGATCCCATCACCAAAGCGGGCAATTAACATAAGGAGACCCACCGCAGCAGGATGTAACCCAAAAACATCGGTATAAAAAATAAACAAGAAAGTGGAGACTCCCCGCCAGGCAATATTTGCGGCGCCATCACCAAGCGCATAACCGATCTTCTCGGAAATTTTCAGTTTTTGGTTGATCAGATTCATATCAGTTTGAATAGGTTTTTAGTTGTCATTTTCAATGTGGGATCCATCAAGTTTTTCAAAGAGGGTTGATTAATACCCATACACATAAATCTATTTTATTTCCATCACTTCTGGTTTTTTGATTTTCAAATTATGCCAAAGACTCTGCAGTTGTTTGAAAACTGTGTTTTATGACAAAGAATAAAATTTTAAATTTTCGCTTTAGGCATTTTGGGTACAAGCATACTGAAAAATGACCAAGCAATGATATATGCGAGGGCACAAATAATAAACATTATATAATACCCGGTTTCGATCGATCCCAAAGCTTTAAAATGATCCAGCAGCATTCCTGCTGTTCTTGCTATAATGATCCCTCCAACAGCGCCAATCATTCCACCGATACCTACCACGGACGCTACAGCCTCCTTTGGAAACATATCCGATACCGTTGTGAATATATTTGCTGACCATGCCTGGTGGGCAGATGCAGCCAAACCAATGATCAGTACAGCGTACCAGTAACTGAAGTTGCCCAGCCATTGCGCAGAGACCATCGGTAATGCACAACAGGCAAATATGAGTAAGGCTGTGCGACGTGCCTTATAAACAGGCCATCCACGATTAATAAAATGACCAGACAACCATCCCCCGGCGATACTGCCAAACATCGCCATCGTATACACAACTGCAATCGGAAAAGCAAGGTCCATTTTTGTCATCCCATATTGCTTATTCAAAAAAGAAGGGAGCCAGAATAAAATAAACCACCAGATCGGATCCGTGAAAAACTTCAACAATGCAAAGGCCCAGGTCTGGCGATAGCCCAATAATGTAATCCACCTTACTTTTTCGGTAACCTCTGTTGATTCTTTTGATGATGCATCATCAGAATGGATATAATTATATTCTTCCGGTGAAATTTTTTTATGCTTCCGGGGACTATCATAAAATATCCACCAAAAAATTAACCATATAAGCCCGATAGCCCCGGTAATTATGAACGCCCATTCCCACCCGTAAGCTCCGGCAATCAAAGGAACCGTCAGTGGCGCTAAAATGGCGCCCACATTTGTTCCTGAATTAAAAATTCCAGCGGCTAATGCACGTTCTTTTTTGGGGAACCATTCTGCAACTGTTTTAATGGCAGCGGGGAAATTTCCGGCTTCGCTAAAACCCAACACTCCCCTTGCAATGGCAAATCCAACTGTAGATCTTGCAAAGGCATGACCTATGGAAGCTAAACTCCAAACCGTCAGCGATAACGCATAACCAGGTTTAGTGCCGATTCTGTCTATAATAAACCCCGAACCGACCATACCAATGGCATAAGTGACCTGGAAAGCTATTACGATATTGGCATAATCGGTTTCATTCCAACCAAATAAAGGTTCCAGGTAATCATCCTTTAATAAACTGATCACCTGCCTGTCCAGATAATTTATAGTAGTTGCAAAGAAAACCAACGAAAGTATAATCCACCTGTACTTTTTTACACCTGCTATATCTGAATCATTTTTTCTCATTTAGATGATTTGCAATCGGGAAGTTTCAAAAGAACCTGATTAAATTAATAAAACTGAAAAACTGTTTATATCGGAATGTTTGATTTGTTCAGTATTAAAGTTGGTTATTTATCTAAAATAAATAATTCTTTTAACCTTCGGATGTATTTAGCGGAGAATGTATAATTTATTTTTTGGTACACCTCCGGGAAATGTAAGCTGATAAACAGTTGGTCACACTGGAATATCTTAAGTATTTTTGTAAATGTGTGTCCGGGTTTATGCCAATTAGTCTAAAACTTAACGGCTGGCTGCTCAAGGAAAATCTGTATAATAAATAAACCCGGCAACAGGTTTTCCCAGTTCATTTATTTTCCAGACTGGAACATTCTTGTCATACCTATGTTCCGCATTTGAATACTAACCCTGCCGTACAAATAAAGTGCTTATCTAACAGTTCAAACAGTGAACAAGTGAACAATTAATTTCACCTTTTTAAAATCCACAGATAACATTAATTAACCGGATTGAAATACAAAATTTATTATTTTTTAACACATTTAGTTAAACTAATTAACAAATTAGTTGCTTATTGTCAGATATGATCCATGCATACATATGTTGTGAATTCTATGAGAAAAAATTGTACCTTCGAAAATGTGCCATAAGAATATTCCTGATGGTATTTCTTTTAAGAATGGACTAAAAAAAACAATATGAAAAATAGACTTTTAGGATTGATGCTGCTTTTTTCAACACCATTATTTGCTCAACTCACCGTCAGGGAACAATTTGAAAAGATCACAACCGTGGCACTGGCACAAAAATTCATTGATGCCAATGCACCGCTCAAACCAACATTGCTTTACCTGTCATACGGAAGAGATACTACCCTTATTGATAAGCGGTTGCTCAAACAGAATAAAGGCGATGTTTTTTCTGTTGGCTATGTTACCTATAAAGTAATTGAAGCTACAGAAACCGTTAACTACCGGTGCAGTTATATTTTTCTGGATGGCGGATCATTATCAAAGTCAGAAATAGACGAGCTTAAAAAAGTTATCCTGAAAAAACATTCCGATGGCGTTTCCTGGGAAAAACTATCTGATGAATATACCATGGATGGAAATACAACACATGGTGATACCGGATGGTTCTTCGGAGAAGAAATGGTGCCCAAAGAATTACAGGACGCTGTTAAAAGCCATAAGCTAAATGATATCTTCTTTGTAGATGTACCTGAGCGGCAGTGGAACTATATTGTAAAGAAGACATATGATGATCAGATCAAAAAAGACATTACTGTGTTACGTGCTAATGGAAGGTGATCTCCTTTTAAATCAGTTTTAAAATTCCAGTTTAGAGCATATAACTGTAGCCTATACATTCCCGTGCCTGTTTTGTATTACCTGTTTATTTTTAATACTATTGTCCGCTGTATTTTTTGTTAAACCAGTATTTAACCAATTGCGTTACCATAATATAGCTGAGAAGTATACCCGCCAGCCAAAACCAATATAATCCGGGAAGCTTAACAAAACCAAGGGTTTCAGCCAATGGTGATACCGTTAGCCAGGCGCCAGCAGAAACAATAATCAAAGATGTAAGGATCAGCGGCCAGCTGGCACGGCTTTGAATAAAGGGAATTTTATTTGTGCGGATTATATGTATGATCAGTGTTTGCGTAAACAAAGATTCAACAAACCATCCAGTATGGAACAAGGCAGGGTTATTCTTACAATCAAAAAAATGCCATAAGATAAAGAAAGTAACATAGTCAAATACGGAACTGATTGGTCCGATGAACAGAATAAAACGCTGAATCTCATTTATTGCCCATTTTCTTGGCTTGATCAGCCAGTCTGCATCTACATTATCTGTTGGTATGGTAGTTTGAGAAAAATCGTATAAAAGATTATTAGTTAAAACCTGGATGGGAAGCATCGGTAAATAGGGCAGAAATGCACTGGCGCCTACCACACTGAACATATTGCCAAAATTGGAGCTTGCCGCCATTTTTATGTATTTGATAATGTTACCAAAAACCCTGCGGCCTTCTACTACACCCTGTTCGAGTACCAACAGGTTATTTTCCAACAGAATAATATCAGAAGATTCTTTTGCAATATCTACTGCACTGTTTACAGAAATCCCTACATCTGCCACTTTTAAAGCGGGCGCATCATTTATGCCATCACCCATAAATCCGGTTACATGTCCGTTTTGCTTAAGGGCCTGTATGATCCGCTGTTTGTGAACAGGTACCAGTCTGGCATACACGTTATATTTATTAACGGCATCAGCTAATGCGGCATCATCCATCTTTTCGATCTCCGCACCGAGTAAAATCCCTTCTACAATCGGAACGCCAACTTTTTTGCAGATATACGCCGTTACAGTCTCATTATCCCCGGTAAGGATTTTGACATCTACCTTTAGTGCAGACAGGCGTTTTAGCGCTTCAGTTGCTGAATCTTTTGGCGGGTCCAAAAAGCATAGAAAACCCAGTAATACTAATTCAGTCTCGTCTTTTACAGCATAGACCGGTTCATCCGGGGCGCCTTCCATAGTTTTATACGCAAGTGCCACAACCCTGAAACCCTGACCGTTCAGCCATCCAACTTTCTCCATGCTTTTGAGATGATGTTCCGGATTCATCTTCTCAACCAAACCATTAATCTCCACCTGGTTGCATAGTTCTATTACTCCCTCAACCGCTCCCTTGCATATCAATAAGTTCAATCCTTGTTTATCCTCTAATATAACCGACATACGTTTTCGGATAAAGTCAAAGGGTATTTCATCTATTTTACTGTATTTCTCTTTTACACCCAATCCTTCTTCCAGTTCTTCGTGATCCAGGATCGCCTTATCCATCAGGTTCTTTAGCCCGGTTTGATAATAACTATTCAAAAATCCATAGTCAAGAACTTTCTGACTTGGTTCTCCATTTACATCGAGATGTAGTTCCAAAACGATCTTGCCTTCTGTAAGTGTGCCGGTTTTATCGGTACAAAGAATGTCCATCGCTCCGAAATTCTGGATCGCATTGAGTCTTTTAACGATTACTTTTTTGCGGGACATGGAAATTGCGCCTTTGGATAAGTTTACGGTAACGATCATGGGAAGCATTTCAGGAGTAAGGCCTACTGCCACTGCCAGGGCAAAGAGAAAAGCTTCCAGCCAGTTGTGCCTGCTAAATCCGTTAATGAGGAAAACAGCTGGCACCATGATCATAATAAACCGAATCATTAACCAGGTAAACTTGTTGATCCCCTTATCAAAACTGGTGGACTCCTGCTGTCCAACAATATGTGCAGCCAGTGCGCCAAAGTTGGTTTTATCACCGGTAGTGAGCACCATCGCCGTGGCTGTTCCACTTTCCACATTGGAACCCAGATAGCAGATATTACCTGCATCCAATGGATTTTCATTTTGAACAGCCGAAATATCTGCATTCTTCTCCACCGGCATGGATTCTCCGGTTAAAGCCGACTGGTTTAAAAAAAGATCTTTGGCGGTCAGAACCCTAACATCAGCCGGCACCATATCTCCTGATCCCAATCGGATAATGTCACCTGGGACCAGTAATTTCAATGGAACCTCCATTTCCTTCCCATCCCGAAAAACAGTAGCGTGGGTGCTGACCATTGCTTTCAACTTTTCAGATGCTTTATCAGCCCGCTTTTCCTGGATATAGCGCAACACAATTCCTAAAATTACCATCATAAAAACAACAACTGCAGATCGCAGATCGCCCGTCAGAAATGATATTACACCAAGTGTGGTCAGCAGAATGACCAATGGGTTCTTAATATTCAGCCAGATACGACGAAGCGCTGACAATGGTTTCTCACTCGCAATTTCATTGTATCCATATTTGATTATCCGGCGTTTCGCCTCATCTTCAGAAAGCCCCCCGGGATTGAAACCTACTGCGGACTGCATTTCTTCAAGTGAAAGAGTGATCAAATTAGCAGGGAGAACCGACTGGTGTACATTTTCCATTTTTCAATTTGATAAAGTAAGTCCAATCATTAGACCTATCCATGGTTTACCCTGGTATATCCAGTACTGCCTGTTTTTATCAAGCAAACTATCAAAACCCAATCCTACCCCCAATGTGAAAATATTCCACTTCCCAAATGCAGCTACTCCATATTGCCAAATAAAACCATCATACTCCTTTTGCAAATAGTTATTTGTAGTACTTGGATTTATTGGCGTGGCACCAAAACCAGTGAAGAATCCAGCATCAACGGCAAAATGCTGTAAGTGAGACTTATGCCTGCTATCCGGCGTTTTAGAATCTCTAAAGTGAAAGTATTCCTTTTTGTAGCCAACGTAACCTGCCAGGTTAAGATTTGCATTTAATTGACCAGGTAAAGTTTCGGATGGAAAGCGGTATTTAAAAAAAACAGTGGTAATATCAAAATCCCAATCAGATTTTACCAAAACCAAATCTGAAGTTACGGGGTGTTCTGGCACAGCAGTAATGTAAAATACTTTGGGTTTAACACTATCTGTGATTTGATTATTTTTAGTCACGGTGTACGTTACCAGGGTATCTTCGGAAACAGCAACATATACCTTTTCTTTCTCCCCATCGGGAAGCGTTAACCTGTAATAGCCATCGTTTAGGCCATGGTTAGTGGCTTTCTGAACAGCGCCACAACCTGTTAATAAAATTCCAAAAATGACATATGCAGGATATCGCCATTTCATGGTACTAAACTACAGAAAGAACCAGGCTTAGAAAATGATATGGGTCATACTAATTGCATATTTGGCCTATTATACTTAACAACCAAAATGGGATTCAAATAATGCTAATCCTATGCGGATAAAAATTGTCAGAAAATGTTTTATGAGGGAAAAAAAATGAGAAATTAAATATTAGTATTTAACGTGTTGTGCTATTAAACATAATAACTATTCGATTTATTTATATAAGATCCTACACCCTGTTTTCTTTAGTACACAAGACATATAGAAACAACCCGGGTCCAGAATGATAATACGCAATGATTTGTCATGCCGACGCAGGAGGTATCTTTACGAGATCACAGATAAGATCCCTCGTTCCTCGGGATGACAAAAAATGGAAGATACCAAACATAGGATGACAAAAAAACATCGAATGACAAAAAAGAATGTACTTCATATCAACTATCATCAATAGCGGGTTCAACCTCAACCTTACATCCTGAACCCGTGCAATGGAAACAATGTTTGATTTAGAGAATGACAGAGTGAAGGATCTTTTTTATTGACTAATTCAATAGCACAATGCGTTAGTTTCACCAGGTTTTATAAGCCATTTTCTGTGATTCTGCATAATTGAACCCACTCTATATGATTATGTCATAAGAAAATGTATTTTAGCTAAATATCTGAACAGTATGCGGATAATATTATTGACATTTTTTATGATATCTTTCATTTCAGTAAGGGCTCAATCGCAATTAAACTTAAGTGATATCAATTTTACACAAAGGAATTCACTCAATAATTACAATTCCTTTAACGACAGCAATAATGTACATAAAAAATGGACCCTCACTAAATATGGCGGCATTTCTGCCAGTTATGGATTTTTTAATGGGGGAAATGCTACAGTTTTTTCGGCTCCAATTGGCCTGCAATTAAACCGAAGGTTAAATAATAATCTATATGCTTTCGCAGGTATTTCTGCAGCTCCTGCCTACATAAACTTCAATCGCTCATTCATTAATGTTGATATCAATAAAATGAATACGGGTTTGACCCGGTATAGCTCAAACGGATTTACTATGCAGTCAAAATTTGAAGCAGGCTTGATGTATGTAAATGATGCAAGGACCTTTTCCATTTCGGGAAGTATTGGCGTATACAATGGCATCAACCCTCAATATCCTATTTACAATGGTCCTAATCTGCAAAAGCAGCAAGCAAATAACAGTTCAAAGCAATAATGGTTATTTTAACCCATTAGGTTTAACCGCGAAGTTTTCCAAATTTATGAAAAACGCACAATTAATTTTAATCCAACGTTCTCTTCAGCCTTACATTTGTAATGGGCGCTACAATAAGTGGAAACTTCTCTATCACCACATTACTCGGATCCAGTCCAAAGCCTTTCTCTTCTGACAAAGAAATTTCTTTCAGGCCGAAGTAAAGTCGCATGATCAGCCTTTCAAAAAATGGCAGCTCATTATCTTCGCTAAGGTGTTTTTCCATTACCACAAAAGTAAAATCGCCCACAACATTATTCCGCTGTAAACTTTCATAACGACTTGTGATATTCACTTCTTTATTCTCAACTAAATCTTCCACTACTTTACGGAACAAAAGATTTATCCTTGGCTGGACCCTGAACCCAAGGTTAAGTTCCACCCGAATAATATCATTGGGAATAATATTAATGACATTGTATTCAGCAGTATATGGATCGTCCACTGTATTTACATGTACAAACCAATAGATATCTGCACGCTTAGGTTTACGGTTTAAAATAGAATAAATGATCTTATGTTCTATCTCTTTTGGGTTATCCGCAGAAGTTAAAAAAACAAGATGTGTTGCATATTTCGGGATAGTGCTGTCGCCGCTTAGTTCCTGTATTTGAGGAACATACTGCTCCAGTTTCACAAATTCGACATAGCGGTTTTTGATTTTTCTTGCCCTGAACCAGTCGTACATAACCAGAAATAAGATACCGCCTATAATAAGTGTCACGAAACCACCATGGGGAAACTTTTCCAGGTTGGCATAAAAGAAACTGAATTCGATGGTGAAATAAACACCCAGGTATACATAGATCAGCAAAGCTTTGGTTCGATGGATCACCAGGTAATTGGCAAAAAGGATTGAAGTGGCAATCATCGTAACCGTAATGGCCAAGCCATAAGCCGCCTCCATATTCGATGCCTTTTGAAAGTAGAGTAATATACCAATACAGCCGGTATACAAAAGCAAATTGGCGCCGGGAACGAAAAGCTGTCCCCTTACTTCTGTTGGATAGGAAATTTTCATTTTGGGCCATAAATTCAGCCGCATGGCTTCACTGACCAATGTAAAAGAACCGGAGATCAGCGCCTGGCTTGCGATAATGGTGGCAGCCGTTGCAATGGCGATACCGAAAAAAATAAACCAATGTGGCATTACGCCATAGAATGGATTGAACCCAGACTCAATTATTTCCTTTGTGATCAACTTTCCTTTGTGATGCGTCAACAGCCAGGCGCCCTGCCCCAGGTAGTTTAAGATCAGACTTGTTTTTACGAAAATCCAGGAAAACCGGATATTCCATTTACCACAGTGCCCAAGGTCTGAATACAGGGCTTCCGCACCCGTAGTACAAAGAAAAACCCCGCCTAACAGATAAAAACCACTTGGATAAGTAATCAGCAGTTTGATCCCATAATAAGGATTAAAGGCACGGAGAATACTGATGTCCTCAAAAAGATGCATGACACCCAGAATGGCCAGCATGGCAAACCAAAGAGACATGACCGGCCCAAAAAATCTGCCAATAAAGGCGGTACCAAATTGTTGGATGAAGAATAAAACAGTTAAGATCCCCATTACAATGTAAATAATGGTCCATTGGCTGATTTCATGAAAAGCAGGAACCTGTTTTAAACCTTCAATGGCTGAGGTAACCGATATTGGCGGGGTGATCATTCCATCTGCAAGTAATGCGGCACCACCTAACATTGCAGGGATCACCAGCCATTTTCTCCTGCGCCTGACAAGGGCATATAATGAAAATATACCGCCCTCCCCTTTGTTATCAGCCTGCAGTGTAAGGATAACATACTTAACGGTAGTCTGCAGTGTAAGCGTCCAGATGATGAGAGAGAGTGAACCGATAATCAATTCTTCAGTGATAACTTTTCCACTTATAATCGCATTAAGTACATATAAAGGAGAAGTTCCTATATCGCCATAAATAATACCCAGCGCTATCAAAATGCCTGCAACAGAAACACGATTATGTGTTGACATGGTACAAATTTGGATACCAAATGTAGAGCGGTATATGTCAATTTGATGTTACATCACTCAAATCTTTATAAAATCTTTATGCGATTTAAAACTATTCTGTTGCAGGCTCAGTGAGTAAAAACTAACTTTGATCCATACGGCCCAAATGAGTAAATACGTATTTCATAAGATCTCAGGAAGCAAACAATACCTGTACAGTATAACCGCAATTATGGCAGTTGCCGTAATATGCTACCTTCTTTCCGGAATAATGGGATACAGGGTAGTAGCATTGGTTTTGCTGCTTACGGTTTCCATACTGGCAGTGACTTTTGACATTTTACCAGTATTGGTTGCGGCCGCATTAAGTGCACTTATTTGGGATTTCTTCTTTATCCCGCCACGGTTTACTATTCATGTGGACAATACAGAAGATGCTATTCTGTTGACCATGTATTTCCTCATTGCCATGATCAATGGTGTGCTTACCTACAGGATCAGGCAGGCTGAAAAAGCCGCACAGTTAAGAGAAGAAAGGGCCAATAGTGTAAAACTGTATAATACCATTTTGAATTCTTTGTCACATGAACTGAGGACACCCATTGCAGCCATAATCGGGGCCACAGATAATTTACAATCAAATACCAACCTGACTGAAGAAAATAAAGCACAATTTATATCAGAAATTTCTAAAGCATCATTACGGCTCAATCAACAGGTAGAGAACCTGCTTAATATTTCCAGGCTTGAATCGGGACATATCAAGCCTAAAAACGACTGGTGCGATGTGGTTGAACTTGTGTACGCCGTAGTTAAGAGGGTGGAAGAAAACAGTACCAAGAGAAAGATCAATATCAGCATTAACCATCACTTACCCCTATGCGCAGTAGACAAAGGCATGCTTGATCAGATCTTGTATAATCTGCTGAATAATGCAGCCATTCATACAGATCCGAAATGTAAGATTGATATCCTGGTGACCTGCCATGCAGATATCCTTGAAATATTGATCGAGGACAATGGAGAAGGTTTTAAAAACATTGAAAGCAAAGATGTTTTTGATAAATTTTCGCGGTCAAAAAACCCTAAAACCTCAGGCTCGGGACTTGGGTTATCCATCGTTAAAGGATTTACCGAAGCCCTTGGCGGAACCGTTCAATTGGATAATAAGAAAGGCAAGGGAGCAAGTTTTCTGATATCCATCCCCGTTAAGAAAAGCAATCCAAAAATACCAATGTGATGAATAAGGCAGAAATTCTGATCATAGATGATGAGCCTCAAATAAGGAAACTGCTGGAGATCACATTGCAAAGCAACGGGTTTTCGGTAAAATGTGCCGCCTCCGCCAAAGAGGGTCTTATCATGGCTGGCAATCATCCGCCGGAATTGATCCTGCTGGACCTCGGCCTGCCGGATCAAAGTGGTCATACTGTTTTAAAGAGTTTACGACAGTGGTATACCAATCCGGTTATTATTCTTTCTGTTCAAAAAAATGAAGAAGATATCATCAAAGCACTGGATAACGGCGCAAACGATTATTTATCAAAACCCTTCAGGACCGGGGAATTACTGGCACGTATCCGTTCCGCTTTACGCAACATCAATGCGGAAGAAAAGGAAAACATACTGAACATTGATAATCTCGAAATAGACCTGTCTACAAGGACCGTGAAAAAGGACAACCAATTGGTAAAGTTAACTTCAACCGAATACAACCTTTTGGCTTTACTGGTTAAAAACGAAGGCAAGGTATTAACGCATCAGTATTTGCTCCGTGCGATCTGGGGGCCGGGATATATTAACCAATCGCAGTACCTGAGGGTTTTCATTGCGCAGATCAGGAAAAAAATTGAAGACGACCCCAACAGGCCGAAATATTTGTTGACGGAATCAGGGGTTGGGTATAGGTTTATTAGTAATCAATAATCCGGCTGATTAATCCATCGCTTTTTCAATGCCTTTATCTGGTATCAGCCAGAATATGGCTATAATAAAACTTATGATTACAGATGTAATTGGCGAGATGAATGCCAGCGGGATGGATGCGGCATATGAAATTTGTGAAATAATCCCTTTATAAGAAAGCCTTTGCAAAGCCTTTACCATTTTATCGTCTGGCACAACAGTTTTTTCTATTGTTTTCTGTAATATGAAATAGGCAATCCCCGCAATAAGCAGGTTTGCCGAATATAATGACACCGGGATTGGGGCGAAATGACCTTCGCCCATCCAGCCGGTAGAAAATGGAATGAGTGATAACCAAAACAATAAATTAAGGTTAGCGAGCATCATATAGGAAGTAACCCTCGATGCAGTATGCACCAAATGGTGGTGATTGCCCCAATATATTCCGATATACAAAAAGCTCAGAATATAACTGATGAATTTTGGCATCAGGTTTTGCAGGTCGCTCCATTCTTCTCCGTGTGGCACTTTCAATTCCAATACCATGATGGTAAGAATGATGGCCAGAACGCCATCGCTGAATGCTTCGAGTCTGGATTTTTGCATTTTTGAATAATTAAATGTACAGATTAAAAAAGCTCAGAAGGGAGCATTTGAATGTGTTCAAAAATAATTTACTCGTTGATAATAACCTGCACACTACTTTGTTCCAGCCTGGAGTATAAATTGATGTCTGTTTTAACAGGATACCATTCGTAAAGCAGCAATTCCAGCGGGCGCCATAAGGCAACCCAACTTAAAATTATAAAGGATTCATGAATAAACAGAAGAGGCTTGTTATCAGGCATATAATAGAATGCGATCTCTGTAATTGTAAATATTACTGCAAGAAGTCCCAGGGCGATGAAAAGTATTCTCCATCCATATTTAAATATACGTTTATACTCCTTTAAAGACTGTTCTTTGCGATAACAGAAATGCCTACGAATGGCAGGAGCTATATCATCCTTGTGCTTAACTTCTGATAATGCAAGATGAACTTTGATATTAATGGCAGCTTTAGGTGGAAGTGCTTCAGCTTCTTCAACAATGAATTCTTCAGCATCAGTGTTGAGTGAACTCTTGATATAAAATGAAACAGGTAACCGAAGCAATTCATTTATGTTCTGCAATTTTAGTTGTATTTCACCCGTATTATTCATATCCTGGTTTTAAATTTTCCCAGCCCGTTTGTATTTTACTTTCTTATGCCTTTTAATTCAGCCTTTTAGATTTCAAATCCTGAATTGCTAAATGAACAATTACAACTTATAGAAATTTCAAAAACACACTTAAGCTCCATTCAGTTTTTTCTTGTTCAAAATATTCAGGTATTGCAAAATCAGGTAATGCCATAGGCTTATCTAAGATTTAAGTAAAAATAGTTGTATCCATTTCAATAATACTTTTGATTACTTTTTAAACCCTATCCTTTCCCTATCCTCCCATTTTCTTTGTGCTGCTTTTTCATCTAACAGGTTTTCCATTGCATCATAAATTTGGTTTAGCTGGGTGTCATGTACACCCAGTTTTTCCTTTATTTCTTTCAGTTGTTCTTTCAAGTCACTTTGCTTCAATAAAACCTTTCTTACCTCAACAAAAGCCCTCATAATAGCTATGTTCATATTTATAGCCTTATCGCTTTTTAATATACCGCTTAACATGGCAACCCCATGTTCTGTAAAGGCATAGGGCAAGTATTTACTATGCTGCCCCCTGCTTTTCTTTAAGGTTTCATTTTGCAACCTTAAAGAATCGTTGTTCTTTGAGGTTTCAATTTGAAACCTCAAACCCTCAAACTCTACTTTCGTAAGTTGAAACATAAATTCAGAGGGAAACCGCTTAATATTCCGCTTTACGGCAAGGTTCAGGGCTTTGGTTTCAACCTCATACAAGATAGCTAAATCCCTGTCCAGCATTACCCTTTCGCCCCTTATTTCGTAAATCCGGTTTTGAATAGATTGAATAATTTGCATATTGGAAACGCCCTTCTTTTGAAAGAATCCAAATGTGTAAATCTTTTGTTCGCGATTCGCAAACTGAGATTCAAAAACTATACACTCCTCCAATATTATCTGATTCCGGCTATATAAAACTGATTAAAACAACATAAAAACTGGTGAAAATTCTGGTCACTTTCCGATACAAAACTTACTAAAAATATAATCCAACTGATCCTCATTCGTCACTTCCCCCGTTATCTCACCCAGATAATGCAAACACCTGCGTATATCCAGTGCCAGCAGATCCCCCGGAATTCGGTTATCCATGCCTGTTTGAATATCCTGCAATGAAGCAGCAACCTGCTGCAAAGAGTTATAATGACGAGCATTGGTAACGATTACACTTTCCGTATTGATCTTTCCCTGTAATACTTTATCTACAAGGCGCTCCTTTAACAGGTCGATGTGGTGATGTGTTTTGGCTGATAAATAAAGTGCG
>Ga0209254_10002851_pt1 | contig 15791 bp, 17 predicted proteins | sample FrelakmetDIP11DI_FD_187148 | JGI IMG/M metagenome (GOLD analysis project Ga0209254, IMG submission 187148) | Freshwater lake sediment microbial communities from the University of Notre Dame, USA, for methane emissions studies - DIP11 DI (SPAdes)... | ecosystem: Environmental > Aquatic >...
CGCCTGGGAGACGTCGAGCGTCTCGGCGAGGCCACGCATGGCGAGCGGGCCTTCGACGTCGAGGACGGCGAGCACGTTGAGGTGGACGAGGCTCAGCGCGCCGCCCGGCCAGTGGCGCATGTGGCGCATGGCGGCGGCGGGGCTATGCGCGGCAAGCTCCTCGAGGAGCTCGTGGAGGACGGCCTGGCGGTTCATGGATTCACGGGTTGGGCGCGGCCCTTAGCGGAAGGTAGATGATCAACGTGGCGTGAAGCATATTCGGCCCGCCCGGCGCTGTCCAGCCCCCGGATCCCCGTGTCAACGCCGATTCCCGCGTGGACATCCTCCCGATTCTCGAGCGGACGTCCCCATTGGGACTGGCAGTCATGGCTGGAGCGGATCGCGCCGCCGGTCTGTGACTGTGGCGCACACCCCGGGCCCTCAAGTGCCCGGAATCGGGCCTCTCATGTGACTGCGAGTCCCAGTCTGGCGCCTCGTGACGGTGCAACGATGACCCCTGGTCCCAGCCGCCCCCGGCCGGCCCAGCGGCCCCCGGCTGCCGCAAGAACTACCCGGTGATCGCCTTCCGGAAGCGCCACGTGGCCAGCCCCAGCAGCACGACCGCGAACCCGGCCAGCACCACGACGTTGGCCAGGACCGTCTCGATCCCGCCACCGTCCCGGACGAGCGAGCTGAGCGCCGTGATCGCCCACGAGTGGGGGATCAGCTTCGCCAGCGTCTGCATGGCCTCGGGCATGAACGCCAGCGGCACCATGCACCCGCCCAGCGCCCCCAGCGCCATCCCCGCGAACACCCCCAGCGACGACGCCTGGTCCGCATTCCGGCTCACGGCCCCGACGAGCATCGCCGCCCCGGCCGAGACGAGGCAGAACAGCAGGATGATCGTCGACGCCGCGATCGGGTCGCCCCAGGACACGTTGAACACGGTCGCCGTGAGCACGACGACGAACAGGGCCTGCAGCAGCGCGACGAGGAAGCGCCCCAGGGTCTCGCCGAGCACGATGGTCCCGACCGAGGTCGGCGTGGACACCATCCGCCGCGACACGCCGAGCCGCTTGGTGAGCACGAGCTGGCCGGCGGCCGTCATCGAGGTCAGGAAGGTGAACAGCAGCAGTTGGGTCTGGGCGCCGAAGGTGAACTGGCTGTAGCCCTCGAACATGAACTCCGCGCCGACCAGCTCGACCGTGACCGCGACCCCGGCCACGTCCGGCCGCCGGGCCTCCGCGACCGCGTACGCCTCCGCGAACGTGCCCGCGCCCAGCTTCGCCGCCGTCCGGGCCGCCGCGGCCAGCGCCTGCTGCTCGGCCATCGCGGCCTCGATCGCGGCGCGGTAGCCGGCGGTGACGGTCTCGGTCGTGCCCAGGAACCGGATCTCGACCACGTCGGCGCCGGCGAGCCGCGCCCCGTAGTCGCCCGGCAGCACGACCCCGGCCTCCACGGTGCCACGCTCAACGGCGGTCCGTAGCGAGGCCTCGTCAGGGAACGTGACGATCGTGAACACGGGCGAGTCCTCGCGGATCCGGACGACGAGGGCGTCGGCCACGGCGTCGCCGTCGGGTGCCACGACGCCCAGCCGCGCGTACGACGAGCCGCCGAACTGGAGGCCCAGGGCCACGATGATGATCGTGGGCAGGACGAAGATGAAGAACAGGTTGCCGCGGTCGCGGACCTGGCGGAGCAGGTTCGTCCGGCCGATCCAGACCGCCTTGCCGATGCCGCTCATCGCGGAGCCACCAGTCGCCGCGCCCGGGCGAAGCCGATCGCCCCGGTCACCAGGCCCGTCGCCAGCAGCACCCCGACCGCGGGCAGCGCGTCCGCGATCGTGCCGCCGCCCTGCATCTCGGCCAAGCCGCGCAGGAACCACGCATGCGGCGTCACCAGGCTCAGCGCCTGCATCGCCTCCGGCGCCTGGGCGGTGGGCGAGAACGTCCCACCCAGGATCCCGAGCGTCATCGCCACCGCGGAATTCGCGGCGCCCGCCCCGTCGGCGGTCTTCATGAACGACGTGACGAGCGTCGTGATCCCGATCGCGCTGATCACCGCCGAGACCACGATCAGGGCCACGCCCGGTGGCGGCCCCCAGTCCGCGCCCAGCATCAGCGTGGTCGCGACGATCAGGACGACCAGCGACGCCACGCCGGTCACGAAACTGCCGAAGGCCTTGCCCGCCAGGATCGTCCCGGGGCGGACAGGCCCGGCGAGCATCCGCGCGAGCGTCCCCTGGCGCCGCTCCTCGAACAGGCTGAGCATCCCGGACTGGACCGCGAAGAACAGGAACAGGACCGCCATCGCGGAGGAGAAGAACGTGGCCCAGGAGAGCTGGCGGAGGTCCGCACCGGTGTCCACGAGCGCGATCGCGGGCTGCTGGGCGGCGGTCACGATCGCCGCCATGTCCGCCCCGGTCGGCGGTGTCCCCCGCAGGTCACCGACCGTCAGCACCGCCAGCTGGACGCTCGCGACGCCGTCCGCGAACCGGGCCGCGACGGAGCGGGCGACCTCGGTCGCGAGGCCGGCGTCCTTCGCCCCCAGGATCACGATGGACGTGGGCTGACCGGCGGCGATCGCCTCGGAGAAGCCGAGCGGGATGACGAACGCGGCGTCCGCCTTCCAGCCCGCCGCGTTCGCGACCTCCACGGCCTGTCGGGCATCGGCCTCGGTCGCCCGGGTCTCGATCGTGGCCACGCCCGCGTCCTTGAGCCCCCCGAGCACCTGTTCGGTGAAGGTGGTCGCGAGGGAGCCGCCGTCGAGGTCCGCGACCACGTAGTCCGCGTGGAAGCTGGTCGCCCCCCGCAGCAGCATGCTGAAGATGACCGCGAGCCCCAGCGGGGCGAGGACGGCGAACATGATGATGGAGCGGTCCCGTAGCCGCTGCCGCAGGTCCTTGGCCGTGATGAGCAGCGCCGTGCGCATCGGACGTCCCGGCTACTCGGCCGCGTCCCGGAGGGCGCGACCGGTGAGGTGGAGGAAGACCGCCTCGAGGTCCGGCTGGACCACGTCGACACCCTTGACGTCCGCCTTGGCCTCGGCCGTGTCGATGAGCCGCGGCAGCGCCTGGCGCGCGTCCGCCACGAGGATCTCGATCGTGTTGTCCCTGGCGTCCGCCCGCGCCACGCCGGGCACCGTCGCCACGTCCACGGCTGCCCCGGCTACGTCACCGGTGACGGTGAGGCGTACCTTGTCCTGCTCGCCGACCAGCGCCACCAGTTCCCGCTGCGTCCCCTCCGCGCGGATCTCGCCGGCGTCGATGATCCCCACCCGGTCGCAGAGGCGCTCGGCCTCCTCCATGTAGTGGGTCGTGTACAGGATCGCCATGCCCTGCCGGCCGAGCTTCGCGATGCTCTCCAGGATGGCGTTCCGGCTCTGCGGGTCGACGCCCACCGTCGGCTCGTCCAGGAGCAGCAGGCGGGGCTGGTGGAGCAGCCCGATGCCGATGTTGAGCCGGCGCTGCATGCCGCCGCTGTACTTGTCCGTCCGGTCGTTCGCGCGCTCGGTCAGGCCGATGAGCGCCAGGACCTCGCCGATGCGGGTCTTCAGGCGGGCCCCGGAGAGGCCGTACAGCCGGCCGAAGAACTGGAGGTTCTCCTTCGCCGTGAGATCCGGGTAGATCGCCAGCTCCTGGGGCACGTACCCGATGCCCGCTTTGGCAGCGACCGCGCCCACATCGACCGGCTTCCCGTCCAGGTGGACCTCGCCGCCGTCACGGGCGAGCAGGCCGCAGATCATGGAGATGGTCGTGGTCTTGCCGGCGCCGTTGGGGCCCAGAAGGCCGTAGGTCTCGCCCTCGTGGATCTCGAGGCTGACGCCCCGCACGGCCTCGATGGTGCCGTAGCGCTTCCGCAGATCGCGTGCGGCGAGAACGACGGGGGCGTGGGCTTCCTCGGACATGCGACCGGTTCCTCCACGAGACGGCGATTGGCAGACGACGTGACGCCGGAGATAGTGCCGGTCCATGCACGCGATCCGCAAGGTCCGAACGGATCGCTACCGCGCACGTTCTCTTGCATGCGGGATCCGTGCAAGCTCCCAGCCCGTTCACAGGTTCGTGGGCGATGGTGGTCCCGTCCCGGAACGGCCGGGGCAGCACAGGGAGGTATCGCACATGTCCATGTCCATCGCCCGACGGGGGCTCGTGGCGGTGTCGCTGCTCGCGGCATTGGCCCTGCCGGCGGCCGCGCTGGCGACCGTGTCCACCGGGACGCCCGGGCCGGACACGCTTATCGGAACGGCCGAGGTGGACACGATCCACGGCCTGGCCGGCAACGATGTCATCAAGGGCCTGGGCGGCGCGGACCTGCTATACGGCGACAACGGCGCGGACCGCCTCTGGGGTGGCAACGGGCCGGACCGCCTCTGGGGCGGCAACGGGCCGGATCGTCTCTGGGGCGAGGCAGGCAACGACGTGATCCGAGGCGGCGGCGGCAACGACGTGATCCGAGGCGGCGGCGGCAGCGATCGCATCTACGCCGGCGACGGCAACGACGTGATCATCATTGGGTACGACAAGGCCGCCGATGCAGTCGACTGCGGCTCCGGCTGGGACGTGGTCACCTACGGCCCCGGCGACATCGTCGGCGCCAGCTGCGAGCGCAGGATCAAGGTCCCCGAGTAACCCCGGGGCATCGGGTCACGAGGGGCGGGCGGGGACGCTCGCGCCTCTTCCGCACCGCCTCAGCCGCCGCCGCGCTTGCGGACCTTCCAGATCTCCTCGCACGGCCACCGGCGCGCCCATTCGTAGGTCATCCACGCGTATGTGGTTGAGGTTCCTTCCGGGACCTGCGGCTCCAGCAGCTCGGTGATCTCGAACCCGTGCTCGGTGAACAGGCGGATCCAGTCGCCATGCGTGGGGTGGAACTCCACGGACGTCTCGCCCGCCCAGATCGTCCGGCCCATCCCGAAATAGGGCCGGAGCAGGCGCTCCTCGACGGGCGCGTCCGGGTCGTCCGGGCTGGCGAGGTACGAGACCACGTGGTTGGTCAGCACGTGGAGCCGGCCGCCGGGGCGCAGGATTCGAGCTGCCTCGGGGACCCAGACCGCGGGGTCGGCCCAGAGGACGGCGCCGTACTCGCTGATTGCGAGGTCGAACGACGCGTCGGCGAAGGGCGTGCGCTCCGCGTTGCCGAGGTGGAGCGGGAACGCGAGGCCGTGCTCCTGCTGGAGGCGGGCCGCGGTCTCCAGTTGGTTCGGCGAGTTGTCGATGCCGGTGACGCGGGCGCCGCGGCGGGCCATCCACGCGGAGACGTAGGCCGTGCCGCAACCCAGCTCGATGGCATCGAGACCGGCCAGGTCGTCGGGGAGCATCCGGACCTGCGACTCGGGGACGCCGAACAGGCCCCAGGTCTCCTCGCCGGGCGCCCGCGCCCACTCGCGCTGGCCCGCGGCGACGTATTCGTGAGCGAACCCGTCCCAAGCCGCGCGGTTGGCGGCCACGTGCTCCGGCAGGCCCTCGGCGTCGGGGGTGTTCTCCTCGACCATCTCAGCCCCCGCCTCGGTGCTTCGCCCGGGCGGCGACCAGGACGCCCACCGTCCGCTCGTCGACGGGCCGCAGGTCCACCTGCACGTGGCCCACGCCGAGGGCGCGCCAGGCATCGAGGGCCCGCGCCACCGTGTCCACGTCCGCTGGGAGCGCATCCGCCGCCGTGGGCCGCCCGGGGCCGCCCGTCTCGCTGTCGATCGTCAGCCCCACCGTCACCTCGAGGCTGGCCGGGTCTCGCCCCTCCGCCTCGCACGCGGCGAGCAGGTCCGCGCGCCGCTGTTCGAACCGCTCGTTCGGGAGGCCGAACCAGGCGGCGTTCCACGCGTCCGCGTGGCGGGCTGTCAGCCGCAGCATGCGTTCGCCCTTGGCGGCGATGAGGATCGGCGTTCGTCCCGGTATTCGGGCGGGGCGGGGCGGGGGCGGGATCAGCACCGCGTCCTCGACGTCGTGCCAGCGGCCGTGGAAGGTGACCCGCTCGCCGTTGAGGAGTGGCCGGATGATCGCCAGCGTCTCCTCGAACCTGCCCGCCCGGTGGTCGAAGGGGTAGCCGAACGCGGCGTACTCCGGCTCGTGCCAGCCGGTGCCGAGGCCCAGGATCAGGCGCCCGTTCGACACCTCGTCCAGCGTCGCCGCCATCTTGGCCAGGAGCGCCGGCGGCCGGAAGCCCGTCCCCAGCACGATCGTGCCCAGCTCCACGCGCTCCGTGACCGCGGCGGTGGCCGTGAGCAGCGTCCAGGCCTCGTGGATGCCGTCCTCGGGCTCACCCGGGAGCCGGAACAGGAAATGGTCGTAGACCCAGAGGCTGTCGAGGCCGCCCTCCTCGGCGTGGCGCGCGAGGGTCCGGACGCGTGACCACGTGGATGCGCCGGGGCCGTCGGCGTCGTTCATCGGGAGCAGCATGCCGATCTTCATGGCGCGGATGGTACGGTGCCGGGCGTGGCGACGGTCGCCCGACCGGTGCCGGGCGTCGCGACGGTCGCCCGACCGGTGCCGGGCGTCGCGACGGTCGCCCGACGCGATCCCGGGTGTCAGTCGCGCCGGTCGCCCAGGCCGGCCAGTGCGGCGATGATCGCGTCCGCCGCCACGTCCAGCGGCGCCAGGTCCAGCTCGAGGTGCACGTTGGCGGCGCCGATCAGCATCGCGTTGTAGGGGATCCCACGGGCGTCGCCCGGCCGCCGAAAGTCGCTGCGGAACAGCACCACCGGCTTCTTCATCGCGTAGGCGTAGCCGCATTCCCAGGCCGTCCCGGAGTCCGGGTCCGGCCCGTCCATGATCCCGACCACACCCTCGGCCCAGTCGAGGCCCGCGAGGTCCTTGCGGAAGATCGCGGGTCCGGTGGGGTGGGACTCGTGGTCCTGGGGCAGGAAGACCTCGTGGCCGGCGGCCTCGAGGCGGGCGGCGAGCGCGGCGTTCCAGTCCCGCTCCGGAGTCGTGAACAGGGGGCCGGCGAGATACAGCTTCACGTGATCGCCACCGCTCAATACATGATCGTGCGGGTCAGGTGGTGAGGCCAGAACGTGGCGTGGTACGTCTTCCACAGCCGGTAGTCCAGCTGCGGGATGACCAGCTGCTCGCCGGCTGGGCGGATCGCGTTCGCGGCCTCGGTGAGGAGTGCGGTGGCATACAGGGTGTGGGCCCGGATCTCGATCTCCTCCTCGGAGTCGCACGGGATCTCGTCGCCCTCGTTGATCCGGCGCTCGAGCTCCGGCGCGTACTCGAAGATGCGCATGAGGCGCAGCGCCACCGGGACGATGTAGTCCGCGAACGCCGTCATGTTCGAGAGGTCGCCTACCGCGAACGCGCCCGTGCCCTGGTGGGACGTGTGGAGGCCCCACAGGGCGAGCTGGCCGAGCTTGAACAGCCGCACGTCGCGGCCGCCGTAGACGCTGATGTCGCGGAAGCGTGGGAACTCGACCGGCAGCCGTTCCAGGAGGCCGTCGCCGCCGGCGTACATCGACGGTGCGCAGGACGCGAGCCAGTTCGCCCAGCGCCCCTGGTACCGGTCCACCAGCACGGTCCCGACGGCGTTCAGGATCTCGGTCCGCTCGTCCAGCATGGGCATCTCGATGGTGCCCGTGAACAGACGCTCGACATCCGCCCGCGTGGCCCTCGCCTGCCACTCGCCCGTCAGCACCGGCACGCCCGCATCGAGGGCGTTGAGCACGTTGGCGACCATGCCCTCGCTGTCGGACCAGAGCCGGCCGTCGCGCTCCGCCTCGTACTTCACGCCGGTCGCGAAGTCCGAGAACGCGAAGTTGAGCGTGTTGAGGAAGAGTTGGTAGTCCGTGAGGACGCCGGGGTCCTCCCCGATGTCGAAGGGGAGGACGGACTGCGCCCAGCCGAATGGCTCGTAGGCGAGCCAGCCGGCGACGCGGGCGATCTCGTCCTTGTTCGTGCGCACGTGGCGCGACGCCTCGACGACGGGAATGACCGACTGCAGGACCGGGGTCTTCCAGAACGCGCTCTCGAACATCGGGACCTCGCTGGCGACTGGGGGGATGACGACGTATCGGGCGTGGGCGCGCTCAAGGGGGGCTGCTGTGGGGGCCGGCGCATGACTTCCGTTCCACCAGCACCGTGTCCAGGACGATGCGCCGGGGAGCGGAGTCGTCCCGGCCGGTGATCCGGTTGAGGAGGAGGTCCATCGCAACCCGACCCTGTTCCTCCATGGGCCGGTCCACCACCGTCAGCGGCGCTGCGAGCAGCCCGGCGAACGAGTGATCGTCGAAGCCGATGATCGAGAGGTCATCGGGTACCTGCACCCCGGCGACCAGCAGTGCCTGGAGGGCTCCGAGCGTCATGACGTTGTTGGCCACGAACACCGCGGTCGGGCGGTCCCTTAGCTGCAGGAGGCGCTCCGTCGCCTCGCGGCCGCCCTGCTCCCTGAAACCGCCGAACTGCACGTAGTCGTCCGGCACGGAGATGCCGTGCGCGGCGAGGGCATCGCCGAATGCCTCCAGCCGCTCGCGACCCGGGGTGGACTCCGCGGGGCCGCTGACGATCGCGATGCGGCGGTGTCCGTGCGCGACAAGGTGGTCGATCGCCGCCCGCGTGCCTCCGCGGTTGTCGACGAGGACGGTGTCCACGTCGGGCTCGCCGTCCGCGGTGTGGGTCCGACGGTCGATGAACACCACCGGCAGCCCGGCGCGGCGGAGCATGAGCGGGTTGTCGTCATCCTCGCTGGCCGGGGCCAGGAGGACGCCGTCCACGCGCCCGATCATGCCGTCCAGGACCACGCGCTCACGGGCCGGGCTCTCGTCCGTATCGGCGAGGACGATGGTGTAGCCCTGCTGGGAGGTGACCGTCTCGGCTCCCCGGACGACAGCGGCAAAGAACGGGTTCGTGATGTCCGGGACCACGAGGGCGATCGTCATCGTCCTGCCGAGCTTGAGGGTCTGGGCCGCGTGGCTGGGCCGGAACCCGAGCGTCGCGATGGCCTCCTCGATGGCGACCGCGGTGCGCACGTGCTCGCCGTGGACGTACCGGGAGACGCTGGACACCGAGACGCCGGCGCGCCGGGCGACGTCGCCGATCGTGGCGGCGCGAGGGCCGTTCACACCGTTGCGGGGTCCGGCCATGGAGGGCTCCAGCGTACGAACGGGTGGGTAACCTAAAAACGATACCAGTGTGGCGGCGGGACTTCATGGTCCGGACGCGGGCGCGGGCGGGGACACCATCCTCGACAATGGCGGGCGTGAGCACGTCCGCCGCCCGGCACACCCCCGGCCTCCGCCACGTCGCTGGGATCGTGGTCGCCGTGGCTTTCTGGGTCGTGACCATCGCCATGGCGGACCCGACCGTGGACGTCAAGGAGCCGCTCGCGGGCTGGGTCACGGCGCAGGATGCCCGCTCCTACTACGGGCTGAACCTCTCGGACCTGTATGCCGGCCGGTCGGACTGGAACACGATCGGCGCGTATCCGTACTCGCCCGCGTTCGCGCAGCTGGTCTACCCGCTCGACCAGCTCCCGTGGCCGGCGTTCGTGGCGGTTTGGACGGCGCTCCTGATCGGGGCGGTGTACCTGCTCACGGGTCCGGAGCTGTTCCTGGTGGGTCTCGTCGTGGGCGCCATGGAGATCGCGGGGGGGAATATCTCGCTGCTGCTGACCCTGGCGATCGTGGCCGGGTTCCGGTGGCCGTGGACCTGGGCGTTCGTGCTGCTGACGAAGATCACGCCCGGGGTCGGGCTCCTCTGGTTCGCCCTGCGCCGCGAGTGGCGGCAGCTGGCGATCGCGCTGGGGGCGACGGCCGGCGTGGTGGTCGTGTCGTTCCTGGTGCTGCCCGACGCCTGGAGGGACTGGATCGACCTCCTGCAGGCGAACACCGGCAAGGGCGGGACCTGGGCGGCGGTCCCGATCCCGTTGATCGTGCGCGGACCCATCGGCGTGGCGCTGATCGCATGGGGCGCGTTCCGGAACCAGCGCTGGACCGTGCCGGTGGGCACGATGCTGTGCCTGCCGGCCCTCTGGTACGGCTCGCTGTCGATGCTGCTGGGCGTCATCCCGCTCACGACCCCCGAGGAGCGGTCGCGGGCGTGGGCGAGGGTGACCGGCCCGTTACGGCGCCTGGGTCGGGCCGGCTGACGGGCCTTGGTCCTGGCTGGACGGGGCGGACTGCCCCATGCCCGGGTCCACGCCCCGGTCGGGGAGCCCCCATGCCCCGCCGTGCGTCGCACGCATGCATTTGGGCCGTTAGCGTCGACGTCGTGCGTGGCGCTCACAGGTTTGACCCCGAAACGGTCCCTCAGCCCATCTGGTCTGCCGATCCTGTGCGTCGCGCGCACGCCGACGACGTCGCGGGGCCGGATCCATGAGTGGCACGCACGGAGTCCCCGTTGAGTGGTGCGCCCCCGCTGAGGGGTACACCCCCGCTGAGCGGTCAGCGCCGGTCCCACGCCCCGGCCCCAGGCCCGAGCCGGGTCGGCCCCGGGCCGATCGTCGACCGAATAAGTGGCAGGTGAGTGCCGCGTGGTTGAGTAGGGCCATGACACGCACTCGCCTCCAGCTCGACGCGGACCGCCACGTCGAGGGACTGCGCCGCACGCTGGCCGAGGATCTGAGGCGCCTGCGCGGGGACGCCGGCATCAGCCAGTCCGCCGTCGCGGAGCGCGCGGGCGTGCACCCGTCACTGGTGTCCCGTGTCGAGGCGGGCGCGCTGGACCCGACGCTCGAGACCTACGCCCGGATCGCGGCGGCCCTTGGGGCGGACCTTGCGGCCCGCATCTATCCGCAATCGGGGCCCTCCATCCGGGACCGGCACCAGGCCCGCATGGCCGACCTTCTCCTCGCCTCGCTCCACCCCCGCTGGCAGGGCGCGCCCGAGGTCGCGGTCCGGCGGCCGGTGCGGGGGTGGATCGACCTTGTGCTCCACGATCCGTCCGCACATGCCCTGGTCGCGACGGAGCTCGAATCGGTGCTCCACCGGATCGAGCAGCTCATTCGCTGGAGCACAGAGAAGGCGCACTCGATCGCGTCCTCATCGAACTGGCCGACGTGGCTCGGGACCGGTCCCGAGCCGGATATATCGCGCTTGCTGGTCGTGCGCTGGACCAGAGCGAATCGCGATGCGGCGTCCGCGGCGCGCCGGGTGCTTGCAGAGGCCTACCCGGCGGACCCCCGTGATGCCCTCGATGCCCTCACCGGCACTGCGGCCTGGCCGGGTCCGGCCCTCGTCTGGGCAAGGATCGACGGGGCCGAGGCCCGCTTGCTCGACGGTTGGGCCTGGCGATGAAGGCGCCGATCGACCGAGCTCGCCCCGCGAGACTGAGCCCTACGAGGTTGCGATCACCGCCGCCAGCGCGTCCGCGAACGGGTCGAGGTTGTCGGGTGTGAAGCCGGCCACGTTGATGCGGCCCCTGCCCACCACGTAGACGCCGTATTCGTCCTTGAGCCGGGCAACCTGGTCGAGGGAGAGACCGAGGAGCGCGAACATCCCGCGCTGTGTCGCGATCCCGCCCCAGTCACCGGGGATGGCGCGCACCTCGAGGGCCGCCACGAGCGCCCGCCGGTTGTCCTTGATCCGGTTGCGCATGGCCGCGAGCTCCTGCTCCCAGCGGGGCCGGAGCTCCGCATCGGAGAGGACGGTCCGCACGATGTCGGCGCCGTGGGCGGGCGGGTTGGAGTAGTTGACGCGGATCGCGATCTTGACGTGGCTCTGGATCGCAGCGGCATCGGCGGTGGAGCGGGCGATAACCAGCATCGCGCCCACGCGCTCTGCGTAGAGCGAGAAGGTCTTGCTGAACGAGGTCGAGACGAGCAGCTCGGCGCCCGGCCGGACCAGCTCCAACAGGCCCGCCGCGTCCTCGCGCAGGCCGTCGCCGAAGCCCTGGTACGCCAGGTCCACGAGCGGCAGCACGCGCCTCTCCTCGACCAGGTCGCCGATCTTCCTCCAGAGCCCGGGGGACGGGTCCACGCCGGTCGGGTTGTGGCAGGCGCCGTGGAGCAGGACGATGTCGCCCGGGGACGTCTGGCCGAGTGCCGCGAGCATGGCCGCCTCGTCGATCCGCCGCCCGGTCGCATCCGTGTAGGGGTAGGTGCGGATCCGAAAGCCGGCCGCCGCGAACAGCTGCGGGTGGTTCGGCCAGGTGGGCTCGCTCATCCAGAGCGTCTCGCCCGCGCCGGTCTGGCGGAGCAGGTCCGCCGCGACGCGCAGGCCGCCGGTGCCGCCGGGGGTCTGGGTCGCGAGCGCGCGCCCGGACGCCACGGCCTCGTGGTCGGCGCCCAGGACCAGGTTCCGCACGAGGTCGCGGTAGGCCACCTCGCCGTCGATGGGCCGATAGAGCTTGGTGCCGGCGGCCGCGGCCAGGCGTCGCTCGGCCTCGATCACGGTGCCCAGGACGGGCGTCTTGCCGGTCTCGTCCACGAACACGCCCGACGAGAGGTTGATCTTGCCCTCTCGGGTGTCATTCCGGAACGTCTCGGTCAGGCCGAGGATCGGGTCGGGCGGGGCGGGGATACGGGCGAGCGACGGCAGCGACACGGGACAGGAACCTCGTCGATGGACAGGGTGGGGCGCCAGAGCGACTCTACACGCCCCGGCCGGGTTTCGGGCCGGCAGCGACGCTCGGGCCGGCGGCGGGCGAAGGTCGTTCCACCAGGGCGTGGGCCGGCGCAGCCGGGCGGATGCGGGCGGCTGGACGCGCGCAGCTACTCGGCGAGCACGCTCTCCCACGGGCGCAGCAGGGCGGCCCGGTCCTGGTCCGGGAGCGTCGTCCCGAGAAGGAAGGCGACGGCGGCGTCGAGCACGGCGGGGGCCGCCTCGCGTCGAGCCTCCGCCAGCAGCTGATCGCTCATGCCACTTCCGAGCTGTTGCACCGTGAGGGAGCTGAGGTGGGTCGCCCATGTCCCGACCTCGACGCGAACCCGATCGAGATCTCGCTCCAGGTGGGCGGCGGAGACCACCTCCCGGACGGTCCTCCACGCCTCCTCGCGCGCGCGGTCTGCCGCGCCGTGTTCGGCCGCCAGCGCGAGCAGCTCCCCGCGATCGAGGCCCGGCAGTCGGGCGAACAGGGTGGCGAGCTCCGTGTTCCATGCGCGGGTCATGCGAGCGTATCCCTCTCTCCCGTCCTGCCGGGCCACGTCGCCTCGAACGTTCGCACGCCACCCCTGCTCGTCGCGGGCCGCGGGGGAGTCGCTCTCAGCCCGGGAGTGAGCGGCGCATCAGGATGCCGCGCTCGACGCAGGCGAACCGGAACTCCCAGGAGCTTGCGATGCCGTCCGGTGCCGCGGCGCGCTCCAGCACGACGTAGCCCAGGCGCGGGAACCAGTCCACGGCCGTCTCGGTGAGAAGGTACAGGTCCCGGATCCCCAGGTCCGCCGCCATCTCCTCGGCCGCCGCCACCAGGGCCCGGCCGATCCCCGTGCCGCGCAGGGCAGGCGAGACCACCACCGACCGGAGCAGCCCGTCGGTCCCGTAGGGCTCGACGGCCGCCCCGCCCGCGACCGTGTCGCCGGAGACGGCCACAACCCCGTGTTCGAACGCCCGGTCGGCCCCGTCGGGGGGAAGGCCGGCGTCTTCCAGCAGGGCGCGCACTCCCGGGAGATCGGCGGCCGCTGCCGCGCGGATCGTCGCGGCCGGACCCCCGGCGATCGGCACCGGTGAACTCGCCACCGGCGAGGACGGTTGGGCTTGCACGAACGCAGTGTAGCCACGCCCCGAAGAGCCATCCGACCACATGTCTCTATCCCACCGCATGGCCGAGCCGTCCGGACGCGAGTGGTATCAGCAGCAGCCGGTTTCGCCGCAGCAGCCGCCGTCACCCTCGACCACCGGGAGCATTCCCTTGCCGACGACGGTGATCGGCGTGATGCGCGGCGTGGCGCCGGCGGCGGGCGTCTCGTCGACGCCAGGCCGCCGGGCGCGGATGATCGCCCCGTACATGCCCTCGGCCACTCCGTGCGTGGCCTCGATCTCGATGCCGGTGAGGCCGGCATCGGCCAGGCCGTCGGCGTACTCGCGGAACGAGAGCGCGCCGGCGATGCAGCCCGCGAACGAGCCGCGCTCCTCGCGTTCGGCCGGGGTCAGGTTGTCGTCCGCGACGACGTCGCTCACGCCCATCCGGCCGCCCGGCCGCAGGACCCGTGCGATCTCGGCGAACACGGCGGGCTTGTCGGCCGCGAGGTTGATGACGCAGTTGCTGATGACGACGTCGATGCTCGCGTCCGATACGGGGAGCGCCTCGATGGTGCCCTTGCGGAACTCCACGTTGGTCGCGCCGGCCTCTGCCGCATTGCGCCGCGCGAGCTCGAGCATCTCGTCGGTCATGTCCACGCCGATCGCGCGCCCGCTCGATCCGACACGCCTGGCGGAGAGGAGGACGTCGATCCCGCCGCCCGCGCCCAGGTCCAGGACGGTCTCGCCCTCGCGCAGCTCCGCGACGGCCGTGGGGTTGCCGCAACCCAGGGAGGCGAGGACTGCCGCATCGGGCAGCTCCGCCAGCTCGAGGGCGGCGTAGCGCTCGGGCCCCCACCGGCCGGTGCCGTCTGCGTCGAGCGATGCCGTGGTCTCGCCGCAACCGCAGTCGGGTCCGCAGCAGGCTTCGGTGGCGGGAGCGTCCAGCACCTGGCGGGCAGCGGCGGCGTAGTGCTCGCGGACGGTTTCATGGATCTGGTCGGTCATCGCTGGCCCCTGGGTGCTGTCGTGCGCGGCGGATCTCGGCGTGCTCCGATATTGATACTTGCCGATATCGATGCTTGTCAATATGCTGTCGGTCATGAAGCGTGCCCTCAACCCGGAGAAGCCTGCCCCTGACCCGGACATCCGGCTCCTCCAGGCCGCCGCGGATCCGACGCGCCTGGCGATTCTGCGCCAGCTCAGCGGCCAGGATGCCGTCTGTGCCTGCGAGTTCACCGCGTGCCGCGACGTCGCCCAGCCCACCGTCTCGCACCACCTGCGTGTGCTCCGCGAGGCGGGCTGGGTAACCTCCGAGCGTCGCGGCAGCTGGGTCCACTACCGCCTGAGCCCGGACGCCGTCGCGCGGTTCGGGGCGCTCGCCGGGGGATTGGCCCCCCGGATCCGGGTTGATGCCCGCCCGTGACCGCTTGTGGCCGAGCGTGTCCCGAGGCACTTTCCGTCGCGCAGCCTGGACCATCGGCGCATCGGGTGGCCGCGGCAGCCGAGCCGGCGAGACCCGCGTCCCGCGCCGCATGGACCTCCCGACCTGCCCGAGAATGGGGTCATGCCTGATCCCGCCGCTCTCCCGGCCGTCGACCGGCTCACCGTCTACGGCGCCGACTGGTGCGGTGACTGCCGTCGCACGAAGCGGTTCCTCGACCAGACCGGGACGCCGTACGTGTGGGTCGACACGGCGACGGACACCGGCGCCCGGGCCATGCTGAAGGAGGCCGGCTACCTCGCCATCCCGGTGGTCCTGGTCCCGGGTGGGACCGTGCTGGTGGAGCCCTCGAACGACGAGCTGGCGGCGGCGATCGGCACCGCCGTCTGATCCGCGTCGGGCTGCGTGGCTACTCCAGCTCTTCGGCGTCCAGGCGGACCAGCGTCTCGTAAGCCTCGTCGCCCAGGAACGCACGGGCGGCGGCCTCCCCGTCCGCGAGCGCGGCGTCTTCGTCCTCGTCCGCCTCCTCGCCATCCTCGGGTTCGACGTCCCCGCCAGCAAGCACGCTCAGGACGCGCGACGGGGTCGGCTCCACGCCCCACTCCTCGCCCGTGTCGGGGTCCACGTCGAAGAAGGTGACGGACTCGACCACGTGGGTGGCGCCATCCGGCCGGGTGAGCACGCACGCCCACGAACCGTCCTCGTCCTCGTCCTCGGCGGCGCGAACGGTGAGGGTGAGCCCGAGCGAGCGGAACAGCTCGGCGAG
>Ga0209254_10002852_pt1 | contig 15790 bp, 24 predicted proteins | sample FrelakmetDIP11DI_FD_187148 | JGI IMG/M metagenome (GOLD analysis project Ga0209254, IMG submission 187148) | Freshwater lake sediment microbial communities from the University of Notre Dame, USA, for methane emissions studies - DIP11 DI (SPAdes)... | ecosystem: Environmental > Aquatic >...
GTAAAGGTGATCGGCCGGCACCTTCGGCTCGGCGGGCTTGCGGCGTTCGCTGTACAGGGTCTGCTTCGGGTCGAAGGCCAGGAGCTCCCGGAGCTTCTCGATCCCATCGTCCTGGGACTTCACGAAGTGATCGGCCCCGCCGGAGATGTGGGTGTGAACCCTCGCTCCCCCCAGGTCCTCCATGCTCACCGTCTCCCCGATGGCGGACTTTACCATGGGCGGCCCGCCCAGGAAGGAATAGGACATCCCGTCGATCATGATGGACTCGCAGGCCAGGTACACGATGTACGCCCCCCCGGCCGTGTTTCCGCCCGTGCTGAGCGTGTACTGCTTCAGCCCCTTCGCCGACATCCGGCACATGTTGTAGAAGAAGTGGCCGAACTGGTTCCGGCCCGGGAAGATCCGGTCCTGCAGCGGCAGATAGGCTCCCGCCGAATCGGCGATGTAGACGAAGTTCAGACCGCACCGCTCGGCGATCTCCTGTGCCCTCAGGTGTTTCTTGCAGCTGATGGGGTAGTAGGCCCCGGCGCTCACTCGGCTGTCGTTGGCGAGAATCATGACCCAGTTGCCGCGGATCTTGCCGATTCCCGTCACGAGCCCGGCAGAGGGGACGTCGTTCACGCCTTCGTAGCCGATCCCGAAGCCGGCGCCGCGGCTCAGCTCGAAGAATTCCGTGCCCGGGTCGATCAGCTGCCGGACAAGCTGACGCGGGGGTTTCTTGCCCTGTTTGGCCAGCCGTTCGTTCTGGACCTGCCCCCCCGGGTTGTAGGCCCTCTCCCAAAGCTCGGCAATCTTCTGCTCCTCAGCCAGCCAGTGCTCGCGGTTCTCCCGGTACTCCATTTCCTTCCTCTGCTGGCGGCTCGATCTCTTCTCCTGTGTGTCAGCCATCCTCGCTCTCCTTTCATCATTTCTCGATTGACTCTCCAGTGTCCTTGATAAATAAAAACCCCGTCCTCTCTGATGAGAAACGGGGCTGATTGGTTGACTATTTCATCTGTCCCTCTTTATTGCTGGTTAAATAGGGGACCATTCTCCATTCTCAATACCTTGAAATTTAAGGCGAAAATATAACTAAATGCTCCATTCGTCAAGTAATTTTGATATATTCCCGCGAAACAATGGTAATACCAGCCAATAATAACAATGATATAGATAAGTTGGCTGCGAGCAACAAGACATTATGAGCGGTCAGTATGCAGATACTTGATGATTTCAATATATCCGCATACTGACCCTATTTCGTCATTTAATTTACCATCCCCAATATCATCCCACCCACCTTCTGCAACCGGAACCTGCTCTCCGCAGACAGCAGTTCGTATTGCGCAGCTTTCGTATAGGAATTGATCACTGAAAACATCGTGAACCCGTATTCCTGTGCCAGTGCCCATTCCACTGCTTCCTTCTCCTCCTTGCGAAGCTCGAACTGCCGATTGAAACTTTCTATGGTCGCCTCGGGATTGTCCACCTTGCTTTCAAACGATATCCTGAACTGTTCCCTCTGCTGACCGAATCCCGATTTCAGCTCGTTCAAGACTCCCGGGAGGCTTGAAAGGAGCTTGTCGGAGACATGGCGGTAGGATGCAGAGACTTCTGTCTTGGAGATCATCCCATTGGTGCAGATCAATCGAAGTGTGAATGTCGATATCGACAGAGCTGCCAACCCGACTTCCGAGTTAGAAACCGAGATTCCTGGGGTCATCTTATCCCCGTTGATCTTGAAGGTTTCCTTCTCATCAGGGACGCTGACCAGCATGAACTCGTCATCCAGTGAGCATTGAACTCGGGTGCTGGGTTTGTATCCCTGCTCAATCAACCTATCAAGCACTTCTAGGTTATCTGTTGGTACGTACCTAGGGGTAAAAACCGCCCTGACATCCCCTCCATCGAACCGGAAGAACAGTTTGTCGTTCTTTTCGCGCTTGATCCAGTAGTTCAGATTGTTTTGCTGGATATCCACTGGACATTTCCGCAAATAGTGGATCGGAATACCCAACCTGTTGCAAATGCTCTGCTGTGCGATAGATCTCATGTTGTAGGTCGCACCCGAGATACAAACTGTTTCTAGGTCGTTGAAGAAGACGTCATCGACAGGAATCATTCTGTCCTCATGGAACCGAGACATGCCGGTAACACGCTCGTAGACCTTCTCAAGACTGGTCATGCTGGACATGTTTCTCCTCCTTCCTTTCTCAAGGTAACCCTAGGTCGTTTCTTTTTTGCTTTCGGGAGACGATCTTGATTAGGTCCGTTATCGACTTGAGGACTAGCTGCAGGTTCGGGATTGATTTCAACTGAATGGTTATCGCTTGTTTCTGCCTCAGGTTCATCCGTATAGATGCCTGGTCCTCCCAGGTCAAAAAGGGCAATGCTCACGGGCAGGGATATCGTGGGGTACAAGAGCTGGATTTCCTGTTCCACCAGTTCCCTGGTACTTCCGAGAGGGGATTTCTCGCTTCTTTGACTGGTCAAAAGGACGATACCCACCTCGACTCGCTGCTTGTCGAAACCCACCTGTAACCGCAACAGGGCATCTTGAATGTACTCGTAGCTCGAAAAGCTGCCGTCGATGGCCACTCCCTGCCGAAGTCCCTTGTACTGATAACGACGCCCATCCAGAATGTTCAGAGGTTCATGCCGCCAATCCATTTCGGTCAGCGCCTGCCGGAGTAGTTCGCCCCGGAACAGGGTCCCATGCAATGCGTCGCTCAAGTATTGCATGGTCGAGATTACGCTTTGAGTGAGTTTCTTTTTCTTCAGGATCTTGTCCGCATCACGAAAGTGCAGTAATTCAAATGACATAGCTGTTACTCCTTTCTTGCTTCAGTCTTTTAGAGACTGGTTCTTTAATACCGGAAGGGGAAGAGTCATTATGACCTTCCCCAATCCGATAGGGTTTAGCAGAGATCTCTTCTTGTGGTTGCTCTGAGAAGGTTCTGGAGGGTGTTTAATCTGCCTGCTTGACTCCAAGGATTTCATCCAGAAAGACGGACTTCTTTGAGGGTTGAGAAAGGTACGTGTGACTCCAGCTGAGGAAGAGCAATTTCATTGCTCGGGACATTGCCACGAAGCAGATCCTGCGCTCCTCCTCGATATCCCCCTTCTTGGACGGGAGTATTCCCTCGACTAATCCCACCACGAAGACGACCGGGAACTCCAGACCCTTCGCCTTATGAACAGTCATGAGCTTTACCCCCTCTTCGTCATTGCTACTTTCGTCCTGGAAGGTTTCCGTGTATTCAAGAAATGCCTTGATGCTGGAGAACCTAGCAGCTGCGAGTTGTAACTGATTCAAGTTCTGGATCTTCACATCGTCAGGGGTAGGGATATCCTCATCCGTGACATATCGGTCATAGTCTAGGGTATTTCTTAACAGATTGATAACCTCGGCTGGTTGCAGGGTAAGGGCGAGCTGGGTCAGAGGTTCCAGAAATGAGGTAAGCTCTTTGATGTTCTTCCGGATGAAAGGTGTATCTGCCCTGAACGCCTTGAGAGCTTCATACAGGTGAACCCCCTTGCTTGCTGCCTCTTCTTCAAGCTGAGTGATGACCTTCCTGCTGATATACCTGACAGGGACATTCGAGATGGCAATGAGCGCTTCGTCACCGGCATCAGAATTCGGGTCGGATATCACCCTGAGATAGTCGAGGAGCTTCTTCACCTCGGGGCGAGTATAAAATCCAAGTCCATTTTCGATTTTATATGGAATTTTGTGCTGTGAGAATGCTTCCTCCAAAACCCTGCTTTGGAAATTGGCACGATAGAGTACTGCAATGTCCTTGTAATGGAACCCCCTGTTCCAGACGAGCTCTTGAATCTCGTTGACCAAGTTGAGAGCTTCACCTTCCTCGGAAGATGCCTCCAATACAATGACCTCTTCCCCATCGGGATTTTTCGTCGTCAGGGTTTTCTCAATCTTACGAACGTTATGTTGAATGAGGTTCTGGCATACTTTGAGTATCTGTGGGGTGCTCCGGTAGTTCAGATTCAGGATGAAGATTTTCGATGCGTCAAATATCTGCTCGAAGTTGAGAATGCTCCCTACGGAGGAGCCTGTGAACGAATAGATCGCCTGCCAGTCGTCGCCACATGCCCAGAAGCTGGATCCATCGCCCGATCCCTTCAAGATCTTCAGGATTTCGAGCTGTAGCGGTGTCGTGTCCTGCATTTCGTCCAGAAGAAGATGAAGATAACGTTCAACATATTTCTCCCTGATCGAAGGGTTCTCATGGAGCAGCCGGTATGTCCTGACCAGAAGATCATCGAAGTCACAAAGATACTTTTTCTCCTTATCCTGATCATAACGCTCGTAAACATCGGCTACCTTGAGCATGGATTTATCCCCTTCATAGAGGGTCCTGAACTCTTCAATCGAAATGAGGTTGCTCTTTGCCAGACTGATTTCCTGCATGATCATGCCTATGGAGAGATTCTTGACTTTCAAATCCCTCATGATGTTGCGGATGAAAACAAGCTGGTCTTTGCCGGAGAGGATCTCGAAGATCCTCCCTTCTGTTCGAAGTAGGTAATGGCAGAAGCTGTGAATGGTGCTCAGTGTTACTCGGGCTGCTTGATTTCCCAATACGGGGATAAGTCTCTGACGCATTTCCTCCGCTGCGTTTCTGGTGAAGGTAAGACCCAGTATGCTTTCTGGGGCTACTCCATGTTCAATGACAAGTTTTCCAATTCTCTCCATCATGGTACGTGTTTTTCCGCTACCGGGTACTGCTATAACCGCTGCCGTTCCCTCCAGAAAGCTCGCTGCTTTCTCCTGCTCCTTGTTTAATGAGCTCATCGCTGATTGTCACCTCACTTTCTCGCTCCAGGACGGTTATGGCCATGCTTATACGAAAGGATGTTGCCACCGCTTGGTCCAGGAGGGGGTTCGTTTTGTCTCGAAGCAACTGCTGTCTCATTATCTTCTGGTTCTCCCTCAAAAAACCCTTCAGGAACCGGGTGACTTCATCGAGGGAATGATTTTGAAGGAGCGTGGTGATGTCCAATATCTCCCTTCTCTTATTGCCGTAGTCGACGATCAGATAGTCCTGAGCATCGTTTATGTCCTTCTCTGTCATGGTTTCACCTCTCGAACCATTCGTTACAGTGTTTCTTGTATGAACAATTTTTGCATCTCCAGTTCTGGGAATCATCGTTCGGGATAAAGACCCCATTTGAAATGCCTCTCCAGACTTCGCCGATCTTCTTTTCCGCACGTTTGAAGTCGTTGTCAGTTCTTGACGTGTAGTACTGTTCGAATTTAGGATTCTTTGTTTTGATGAGGCAGTCAAATCTCAGAAGGATCTCCTTGTCTGAATGACCATTTGCCTTGGCTGCCATCTCGTACAAGGTCAACTGGAAGTTTCGGTCCACTTCATCTGCGGAATATGCTCTCCCGCTTGTTTTCCAGTCCACGATGATGATGGTGCCTGACTCGTCCATTTCCACGAGATCGAATGCCCCAATGATCTTGACCGGGCAACCTTCGAGAACGAAAGAAAACGGTTCCTCTATGGCAACCACCTTGAATTGATCGTGAGGGCACTTGTGATAGTACGTCGTCAAAAGCTCCTTGCCTTCCATGAGCAGGGTCTTGAAGTCTTTTCCGTCGGAGTAATGGATGTTTTCCTGATCCTCTACCGCTGCATGCCAGTATCTCTCAAAGCGCTCGTGCAGCTCCTTCGCGGTCATGATCTTCCCATCCATCTTCTGCTTGTGAAAATCAGCAAGGGCAAGATGGATGCAGCTTCCTAATTCCATGGCATCGGATCGGAATTCAGGGGGGAACCTATCGATCCTTCCTAACTTGTATAATAAGCCACATGTTATATAGTCACCGATGCTTGATGCTGAAAGATGAGCTTCCTTTCTTAAGTCACTTAATTTCATGTAACCCTCCTGACTGAAAATACGCAGACTCCTGCGCTTTTTATGAAAGTAGGGGCAGAGACACACCAATCCCTGTGCATCCCTGCCCCGGATGAATAGTAAAGTAATGAATGTTATGATTGGGATTGCTGTTTAAGAACTCTGCTGGAGCTGGCGGATGAAGGTGGATGCGTCTTTCTGAGAAAGGTGCTCAACTTTCACACCGTAGGCATCGACGGACATCTTTTCAAGTTCATCGACAGAGATTCCTCTTCGACGGGAGAGGTTGGCAATCGCATTTGCCTGGGCACTTGAGATATTGGGAACTGTCTCCTGTTTGGACTTACCCTTGCCATTGCCATTCCCGTCTGCTTTCTTGGTATCCTTGGCATCTGTCGCTTTGTTGCCATTGCCGGGCTGCCGATCCTTCTCGGAATCCTTCTTGTCAGGTGCAGCAGTGGTGACACTGGTAGGGGTAATGTCAATGACTGCCTCGGAGGGGGATTCCTTCTTCTCGATCTTGGCAGTCCGTTTCTGGAACACCTTCTTTGAAACTCCTTTTTCAGCGCCCTCGGCACCGATGACCTCGGAGAGATCGCCAAGCTCCTCAAGACAGGTGATTCCGATGTTGTCGAGATCCCTTAAGCACCTTGCCTTTGCTCTAGTGGATGCCATGCGCAGCAGATGTCTGGCCACCTTGTGGTTACAGTTGTTAGGATTGGCATCCCCGATGTCCGAGAAGACATTTCCGAAAGAGGTCTCGGCCACAGCTCTGCAAATGGCGGTGTTGTCATTCTCCTTCGAAGGGAATTGCAGGGTCTCCACGTTGAGCTTGATGAGTCCCTTTTGGTGTGCAAGATCAAGAAGTCCTGAGTAATAAACGAAGTCTCTGCCCTCGATCGAAGTGATGAAGCGCTCGTCGAGCTTGGGTTTCCTCTTTTCCAGGTATTCGGCTGTCTCGAAGTCACCGCTGGGGATGCACTGCATGATAGCCAGAAGATGTTTGCACCGGAAGTTGCTTTCCGCTTTCGAACCTCTGGCAAAATCTCCGCAGGTGCAGTAGAAGTCATTGTCGTCGACGTAGGAGACCTTGTAACAGATTTTCCCCTCCTCGCTTTCGCAGTAAAAAACGCTGTCGTCCACCTGAATCACTCGAAGGTTCTGCGCCTTCTCATTTCGTTTCTGGATTTCCTTTGCTGTCATTTTTGCTTCCTCCATTGAAAAAGTCTTTGATGAGTATTGCGATACCGATTGCGATTTCAGCGACCTTAATAATCAGTTTGACGGTTTTCTCCTGCATAGGCCCACTCCTTTCTTAGAATGGGACTTCTTCTTTGGCTTCTCCCTCCTTGAAGCCCCTGCCGTCGGTCTTGATGAACTGAATGTCATGAGCCAGGAGTTGGAAAGAGTTTCTCGTCTCGCCATTCTCCGTAGTCCACTTATTTTGATCGAGTGAACCACAAATGCACACCCGCGCCCCTTTATGTAAATATTGGGCAGCTACCTCTGCAAGCTTTGAGAAACAGGTCACACGTATCCAGTTAGGGTCTTTCTTTTTGTGGCTCGTCTGGAATGCCACATTGAACGACGTGACCGCCAGACCTTCTGCATTGTAAAATGTTCGCGGATCCTCGCCCAGGTTCGCAAAAATGAAACATTGATTCAGCATACTGTCTTCTCCTTTCTGAAAGTGTTTTGGGTGAATTCAAGATTTATCTTGTATATTTAATGAGTTATATATATAGAAGTCGAAGTTATGACTGATTCTGGGGGATGGGAGATGGCCAAAGAGGACTTGATAGCGATTCTAAAAAGGCTTCTGCAGGCAGATGTATATCTGGACTTTCTGCTGCAACTTGATGAAGCGGATCTAAGGTCGCTGATATCGCTAATCAGGCAGAGGGTAGATCAAGCAAAACACTAAATTGCTTTAGCCAAGGAACAGGAAGACCAAAATGAATCTGTCCGATCTCGCCGCCAAGCTTTCCGAGAAGGAGAATCTGACTCAGAAGGAAGCAGATGCTGTTGTTAAATTGATATTTCGCTTGTTCACTGATGCCCTGGTGAAGGGTGACAGAATCGAAATCAGGGGATTCGGGAGCTTCGAGATGCGGGAGTATAAGAACTACACGGGAAGAAACCCCAAAACAGGGAGAGATGTCGATGTGAAGTCCAAGAGGTTGCCGTATTTCAAAGTGGGGAAGGAACTGAAAGAGAAGGTAAACGGATCATCATCCTGACTAGGACTTGAAGAGGAGGGTCCGGTAAAACAGGGCCAAATCCGTCGGTATTTTTTAATGACGAAGAGGAGGGTGTTATGGATGAAATCATAACCAACGAGAATGCTCCCGTTGATAATAAAATAACCGTGCCACCACCCAAGAATAAAAAAGGGCTGACTGACAAGGAGACCCGTATCATATATGTCATTGTCGCGACTTTGCTTCCTCTACTCGTATTTTCGACTATTTATTTTGTTGTAGCATTACATCAGTTGTCTGTTCGATTAACTGAAATGAGCTATTCTGTGGGTAACATGGAGAGCAGGACAGTCCAACTTGAAAAACGGCAAACAGAATTTCATGGACAATTGACTCAATTGGACGGGAAGTTAACCGCATTCTCAAACTCGCCCATACTTAAAGAAGTTGAAACTCTTGCACCAAGGATGAATCTTTTAGAAAAGCAGCTAACATCGATTCAGGTCAGACAAAAAGTCACGCCTGTCCGCTCAATACCCATTCATGCTGACAAGGGGCAATATTATGAAATTAAAGAGGGAGATACCCTCTTTGGAATCTCAAAAAAATATGGATTGTCAATTGAGGAACTGGCTAGGATAAACAACCTTCATGAGGAAGAATTGATTCTGGTGGGACAGAAGCTTGTGGTTTCCAAATGAGTAGATTTTAAGCCAGAAAGGTTACGATATTATAAGATGGAAAATAGGCATTTCGAAGTGATCGTATTATCAGGGTAGAACATCATGGAAGCACTTCATTATGTGATTAAGTTAGCTGTATCAGCGTTGCTGATTGTAGCCGTATCAGAGATTGCTAAGCGGCATTCGCTTCTTGCTGCTGTGGTAGCATCGCTGCCCATCATCTCGATTCTGGCGATTATTTGGCTTTATATCGAGACATCCGATGTCTCCCGAGTTTCAGAGCTTTCGTATCAGATTTTCTGGCTGGTGATCCCGTCCCTCACTCTATTTTTACTGCTTCCTGTTTTCATCAAGTTGGGGTTTGGTTTCTGGTTGAGCTTGGGAGCAGCTGTTGCAGGGACGATAGTCTGCTATTATGTGACGCTATTTTTGATAAGGACATTTACGTAATATATGCATGAGAGCGTAAATGATAACTTCGGAAGGATAGTCTGTCGGATAGAGTCGTAGCTGTTACACGTCTAGATTGCGAGTCCTGAACGAATCATAAATGCTTACTTCCTCCTTCCCGACAATATTTCCTCCACCTCCTCATCTGTATACCGCCACAATATCCAGCATTCACAACGATATTGATCCTTCAGCATGATTTCTAGAACCTCCCTCGCTCCTCGCCAGTCCAATCCTCGTTGATAGCAAAAATGATTGAAGCGGCGAAATGGGACCGAGTCTGGCCACTCATGATATCCACTGTGGACGCATATTTTCTCGTCGGAGGAATATCCCTCCTTGATACACTGGTGTTGGGTGCTTTTGAGGTAAGCACGAACATCCCGGTAAAATGTCTTGAACTTGTCCAGATCAGCTAGAAACATCTGAATGGTTTCACCTTTTGATTTTATCTTTTTAGGTGGAATTATAATCATGCTGCTTATCTCCTTTTTCATTTTGTTCGGTTCGGAAGTAGTGCTAAGATATCTTCAACAAAACAAATGGGGTGAGTTCTATGAGTAGTGGATTGAAGCTGGACAGAGCAGACACGGCGTATGCGGAAAGGTTACATGCATTATTGTTGAAAAACAAAAACTGGTTGAGACATGGAAGTAAGACATCTGCGGGGAAGATGGATGAGATGCTCTTTGATGGGGCGACTATTGAACAGATGGCTAAAGGGGCGAAAACGACAAAGGGGACTGTATACGTTCATTTGAATCATCTGAGAAAGGTGCATAAGCTGGTTGTTGCGAAGAAGGATGGCGTCTTCAGGTATGATGTGGAGGGGATGAAGGGAAAGGAGAAAGGAAAAACGTCAAGGAAGCGGTAGCTCACATGGTTAATAGAAAAGATAAGCAAAGAGGTGACAAGCATACAGATTCATTAATTATGATTCTGGCATGCTTCCTCTTGGTCCTGATCATATTTCTTGTTCTCATCACACAATCCAGATAACCAAGAAAGCATATCACATAGGTAAGCTGCAACCGGATGTAAAGGAGGGTAATATGGCGGAAAATACTCCTGACAATGACAAGAAACCGATGGAAGAAAATATAAATGCGCTAAGATATCAACTCGGTGCGGGCAGTATAAAAAACGACAAATCATTGCGCTATATTATCGGCTTACTTGTTTTGACAATACTGACAATACTATTGGTTGCGTTCATCGGCGTTCAACAATGTTCTTTATCGCAGCGGGTCAATGAAATGACTACGAACTTAACCAATCTCGAGCTCAGGATAGGCGGCCTTGAAAAACAACAAGCAGATCTTCAGGGAAAAACTGCCAACTCCGTTATCGTGAATGAAGTTGAAACCCTTGCATCTAAAGTAAGCGAACTGGAAAAAAGAATGACTCCCTCTCAAGCCGATCAGAAAGCTACCACTGAATCCGCAAAGCAGTCTAAAGCTATCAAGAAACGCTATCATGAAGTGAAGAAGGGGGAAACGCTCTACCGGATTGCAAAACAATATGGCATCACGGTCGATGAATTGCGCAGGCTGAATAAATTGCCCCCAAACCAACCTATTGAAATAGGTCAGAAGCTATTAGTGTCTAAAAGGTAACAGATCAAGCATTATACAATAGTGACATTTGTTTGGAGGTCAGTTATGAAGAAAGCAGCATTGACACTGCCGGAAATCATGCTTATAGCCGGTACTCGCGTAATGCTTGGGGTGGGTGCAGGACTGTTGCTTGCAGATATAGTAAGGGAGGATAAACGAAAGAAGATTGGATGGAGATTGTTTCTGGTCGGTGCGATAAGCACGATTCCGTTAGTAATAGACGTATTTAGCAAGCGGAAATGAATACAAAAATTCTCCCCTTTTGTAACTCAGCGGCAAGCTCATATCGATGAAAAAGTAATATGATATTCCTTGGATACCTCTTAACCCCCATATACCTTGCTGTTTTCGGACTCCTGCTTGTCGTATTCCATCCCATTCAGATGATTTGCAGGAATATATGGGGGTATGAAGCACATAAGAAATCAGTCGATATAATGAATTTCCTGATCATCAAGAGCCTGTTCATCTTAGGGACAAACATTTCGTTCAGGGGGTTTGAAAAGATACCAAAAGAGCGGCCCATCATTCTTATCTCCAACCATCAGAGCCTGTTCGACATTCCAGCCATCATATGGGCATTTCGCAATTATCACCCGAAATTTATAGCCAAGATCGAGCTGGGAAAGGGCATACCCAGTGTATCTTACAATTTAAGACATGGTGGATCGGCATTAATCGACCGGAAGAAACCGCTGCAATCTGTCAGGGAAATAGGAAGGCTAGGAAGATATATTGAAAAAAATAATTACACCGCAAGTATATTCCCCGAAGGCACTAGGACAAAAGATGGAAAAATGAAACCATTCCTGTCTGCGGGAGTAGATACCTTATTGAAAGCCGCTCCTTCAGCAATGGTCGTTCCGCTTGTGATCGATGGCAATTACGAACTAATGAAAAAAGGCGCATACCCTATGTCCTTTGGAGTGAAAGTTAAGTATACAGTTCTTGATCCGCTTGAACCTGGCGCCCTTACAGTGGAGGAATTAGTATTGAAAGCCGAAAATATGATTAGGGCTGTTTTGAATAAATCGGTCAACAAAATGTGACTAATCTTCGCAGGTGCTGAACTAATTCGAGATGAACAAAGAGAAAATAGGAAGGAAATAGGAATAAGATGAAGGAAATCACGAACCGAGCAGTAATCATTGTAAGACCCAAGGCACCATTCATTAACTGGGTCAGAAGTGATGATGACGAAAGCAAGCATATCACCGCCGAGGCTATCGCAGAGGAGCCAAATGTCTACTTGGTCGATGACTATGACATGGACGGCGAAAAGGCTCGGATCATAGCGGAAAACTACAAAGCGATATTTGAAGAGGAATTGAACAGCTGGATCACGGATGAGTCAGCATGGCCAAAGAAGAGGGACTTGAAGACTTTCAAGGAATGGTTTCGTGTGGACTTCCACAGCATAGTGTTTGATCTTAGTGACGAAGACTACATAATCGAAGAATGCTGAAATCCAACCAGGGCGTTGGAGCTGACCTGTCATTTGCTGTTTTTCTCGATATCTTTGGATACGTAAGGCAAGAACATGGAAAATGGCTTCAGGAGTGCTTCCATCTGATTGAAGAAGTGCCTCTGCATATCGGAAACCATCCTCTCGTAGACATGCCCGCCCAGCGTACCTTCGAACTCCTCCGATTCCAGTTTGCCGTTCGCAAATCGCTTTTCCTGTGATCGGATTTGCGTCTGGCCATTGACGGAAGATATCTCCTTGTAAGAGTAATGGAAACTGATGAAGGGAGACATCTTCTGCGTGGGCTCAAGGACTTCAATCTCGCCCTTGCTTGCCTTATTTATATCCTTGCTGGCGCCCTTCCTGGTGACATCTTTTCGCATAATGTATGCCCCTCAAAAAATAAAATTCTGTATAATTCTATACTTCTAATCATTAAATTGCAACGTAGCTCCCCGCGCCAAACAAATTGTTGATAAGTATGTTTGGATGGCTGTGGATAAATATTCAAATTAGCTGATTTCCCCGTGTTTTTAGCTATGTGCCCCTTTTTCAGGCAATTATAAAATATGAATGATTTTGATTAGATAAGAAAAATTGGTTACACGCCCCTAATATTCTTATGGTTTCATCGATAGTTATGCACCGCATGCGAATTGCGCACCAAAAATAATGCTCGGCAAAGATAGGTGGAGTCAATTCAAATCCTGTTCTTCTACCAGGGATCAAGCAGTGGTCTCGAAGCGTTCGATAGTCATGGCGTTACTTGTGCTGTTACATGTAACTTTATGTTGGATCCCCGCTAATACTTTTATCGTATTGAAGTTGCTCTTTCCGGAGGTATATTAACTATGAAAGCATTGTTTACGCTTAACGTGGCGGAAAGGAGGTTCATCCTATGGAAACCCTGATTTCCCTTTCGTTGAATGATCTTGTTATTAGGTTCAACGAAATCGCGAATTCAGTAACCTTTTGGCAGTTTATTGTTGTTGGTCTAATACTGGTTCTTATGCTCCATAAGTTCTTAACGGGAGATCGATATTCTCATCATAGTCATTGAGGTGTCATATCGATCTCCTGATGACGTCTCATCGGCTTCTGTTCCTGATGCCAAAAATAATATAGGCTTGACCGAAATCATCTCTGCGACCAAAGATATATGGCATTAAACAAAAAATATGCTCACGCTTGATGCACTATTCTTAAGGACAATTGAAGACATAGAAATACGGTTGGCTGATCCTGACCCATACGAAGTTCTGCGGATTGCAGGTCATATCCGAAAACTGTACCTCGATGGTTTTCCATTGGTTGACCAGGTCAATATAATCCATAAAATGAAATTATTCTTTGAAGTTACTGTCCCTGCGAAGAGGACAGATAGAGAACCTTATCCGGCGTTCTGGGCGACACAAGACGATTTTGATCCGGATACCGCACCGTCATTCAAAAAGCGCTATGCTTTGACTCGTGACCAATTTTTCCAAACAGTGGTGCTGGTGATAGACGGTGAGAAGTATACCGTTCAAGACGTTGTGCTGTTCGAAGCGAATGTCATGGGGAAGGTCCATACTGGAGCGCCACGGACGGAGAAAGAAAGAGCTCTGCGTAATGTTTACGCTATTTATGCGGTTGCGGGCTCCGCTTCTGCCTTACGCCAGCTACAAGCAATTGCCCGTTTAGTCTTAAAGTCACTAGAACCGCTTCGTCTGGCCGTGAGCCAACAACAACTCGAAATAGCGATTGAAAGCGCCCAATGCGCTTATTGATAACCCCTTTCCATAATCCTCAATTGTGACGGGGAAGAGATAACGATGAATAAGCGTCCTTGCATTCCGGGGTCTGCACTGTTTGTCCTCCTCTGCATGTTCGGAATGTTGAGTTGCACAGCACTGCAGCGGACCGTAAACACATCGCCAGTACCTCGCCCTGTCCAGGATGCCTGCGATGCTGCCTATACGATTGCCGTAAGTACACCCGGTGTCGCGATTCAACGCTCAATCGGTATGTTTGGCGACGAGGCCCTTCGAGAGCCGGTCCTAGGGTGTCATCTCGTGATTTCGGGATCCTTCGCACAGGCACAGGATTCTGGAGACGCAGCAGAACGTTTGCGCTGCAACTTTAGCGATCTGGGATGGCAGAATATGTCCGAATATGATGCCGATGGAAAGGACGGTACGAGATTCGCGTTTTGCAAAGAAGGAGTGACATGCTTCTTCAGAGGTGAATGGGACGGCGGAAGCGATGGGGAGCCAGAGATTCCCGGAGAAGATTGGTACAGGGTTTTTGTGCTCTGTACAAGCTCGGTTTCTAATGAGCAGAGGAGGTGGTGAATGCAGCAGATGGAGCCAAGTTGCATTTTCCTTCCTGAAAAAAAACCAGTGGCTTATTGGCAATAACAGAAGACTCAATTGGCATTGTGCTATAAAAAAGGGGTAGCCGCCGATATGAAGCGGTCTACCCCCTAGCAGTGACCTGTCTCTGAATTTCTATTTATAGTATCCGCAGCCCAAAACGACACTATCTACCTTCTCGACGTATGAGGATTTCTGCTCCACAACTTTAGTTTTTGGATTCTCCCACTTATAATCTACAGTGCCTTTCCCCTTTGTCTTCGTTGTTTCCACCATCTCTTTCATGAACAGCTTTCCATCGGCGTCCTTGGTTCCCATCATGTCCTTGCCGATCAGTCCTGCATTGGCTCCGTGGGAAAGGATCTTCCCGTTCATATCCAGTGCAAAAATGTAAAGATCCTTGCTGGCGAACTGACCCTTAGAGTCGTTGAATGCGGCAAAGGCCTTATCTTGGCCATTTGCCTTATAGAAGACGACAGCCTTGTCCAGCAGAGCTTTAGCCTCTGCCGCGGTTCCTCGGTCCTGCGCATAGGCAAGGCCCACAACCATGAAAAGAATGACGATCCCGGCTAATAGTCTCTTCATTGTGCTCCCTCCTTTGTGATCAGTATGCATGTGGTGGATGTTACTTCACGGCATCCTTCAGTGCTTTGCCCGCTGTGAACTTGGGCACCTTCTTCGCTTTGATCTTGATTTCCTTCCCTGTCTGGGGATTGCGTCCCGTGCGGGCTGCCCGCTTGGCCACCTTGAAGGTCCCGAACCCAACAATGGTCACGTCAACGCCCTTCTTCAGCGCCTTGGAGATGGCCGCGAAAACAGCATCAACAGCACCCGCAGCCTCCTTCTTCGTACTCGTGAACTTCTCGACTTCCTTGATCAGATCTCCCTTGTTCATGTGCCCCTCCTTTTTGTGGTTGATCCATTGACACGGACATGAGGTGTCTATTAATAGTAATTCATTGAATTATCAAGGAAATATCATGCGGGAGAGAATATTTTTGGAGAGGGGTATGAATTATGGATGTGGGCCTCCCTTTCTTCCTGCAGTCGTTAAAATGGCTCTTTACATCTGATAGAAGATTACAACCCGAATCAGCGACCATAGGGAGTAAAAAACAAGGTCATCCACACATATGGGACTCCGGATGTCTTGAGG
>Ga0209254_10002854_pt1 | contig 15788 bp, 11 predicted proteins | sample FrelakmetDIP11DI_FD_187148 | JGI IMG/M metagenome (GOLD analysis project Ga0209254, IMG submission 187148) | Freshwater lake sediment microbial communities from the University of Notre Dame, USA, for methane emissions studies - DIP11 DI (SPAdes)... | ecosystem: Environmental > Aquatic >...
GAAGCCGGGAATGCGCATCCTGGACCGGTCCGTTTACGTCGGGCCTTCGCTTTACGCACATTTCCCCGTCATCCGGCTCGAACTCGACCTGGGCGAACTCGAGCACTGGCCCACGGGCAGGCTCGGCAGCGCATTCGTCGACGGGCTCGCGGCCGCACTCCCCGGCCTCGCCGAGCACGGCTGCTCGTTTCGCGAGCCGGGCGGATTCTTCCGCCGCATGCGCGAGGATGAAGGCACCTGGCTCGGTCACGTGCTCGAACACGTCGCGATCGAGCTGCAGAACATCGCCGGTGAAAACGTCACCTTCGGCAAGACGCGCAGCGCCGGCGCGCCGGGCGTCTACACGGTCGTCTATGAATACGCCCAACGCGACGAAGGTATCGCCGCCGGTGAACTCGCGCTCCGGCTGCTGTGCTCGCTGCTGCCCGACGCGATCCGCCCCGCAGACAGCGTGCCCGATGGCTGGAACTGGCCCGAAGCTCGCGATGAGTTCATCCGCTTCGCGCAGCGGCGTGCGCTGGGTCCGTCGACGGCGTCGCTGGTGCGCGCGGCCGAAGCACGCGGTATCCCGTGGCTGCGCCTGAATGACCAGTCCCTGGTGCAGCTCGGGCACGGTCGCTACCAGCAGCGCATCCAGGCGACCGTCACCGGTCGCACGTCGCACATCGCGGTCGAACTCGCGAGCGACAAGGAAGAGACCAACAAGATCCTCGCGACACTGGGCCTGCCCGTGCCGCAGCAGGAACTGGTGCAGACCGACGGCCAGGCGGCCCGCGCCGCGCGGCGCATCGGCTACCCCGTTGTCACCAAGCCGTACAACGGCAATCACGGCCGTGGCATTTCGATCAAGCTCACGACGGAAGACGAAGTCGTGCAGGGTTTCCGCGTCGCGAAGGAACATTCGCGGTCGGTAATCGTCGAAACGTACCTCGAAGGCGATGACCACCGCCTGCTGGTCGTGAACGGCGAACTCGTCGCGGCCACGCGCCGCACGCCCGGTCATGTCGTCGGCGACGGCGTCAAGAACATCGTCGACCTGATCGAGGTCGTGAACCAGGATCCGCGTCGCGGCGTCGGCCACGAAAAGGTGCTGACGCGCCTCGAGCTCGATGCGCAGGCGCTGAAGATGCTGGAGAAGGTCGGCATGACGCCGGAGTCGATTCCAGTGCCGGGCCAGATCGTCTACCTGCGCTCCACTGCGAACCTGTCGACGGGCGGGACGGCGACTGACGTCACCGACATCATCCATCCCGACAATCGCGAGATGGCGGTGCGCGCCGTACAGGCCGTGGGCCTTGACGTCGGCGGCGTCGACTTTCTTTCGACAGACATCACCGAGAGCTATCGCAAGATCGGTGGCGGCATCTGCGAAGTGAACGCAGCGCCGGGCTTCCGCATGCACGTGGCACCCAGCGAAGGCACGCCGCGTGATGCCGCGGGCCCCGTCATCGACATGCTGTTTCCCACGGGCTCGCCGACGCGGGTGCCGATCGCGGCGCTGACCGGCACCAACGGCAAGACGACCACGGCGCGCATGCTCTCGCACATCACCAAGATGGCGGGCTACACGCCGGGACTCACCACGACCGACGGCGTCTACATCAACGGTCAGCGCACGGTGCAGGGCGACATGACCGGCCCGGTGTCCGCACGCATGGTGCTCGCCGATCCGCAGATCGACATCGCGATACTCGAAACCGCACGCGGCGGCCTGCTGCGTGCCGGCATGGGCGTGCCCGAAGTGAACGTCGGCGCCGTGCTCAACGTGCAGTCGGATCACCTTGGCCTCAAGGGCATCGATACCCTCGATCAGCTTGCCGAAGTGAAGCGCGTCGTGATCGAAGTGGCGAAGGATTGTGCGGTGCTGAACGCCGACGATCCGCTCGTGCTCAAGATGTCAGGCTACACCGAAGCCAAGAGCATCTGCTACGTCACGGTGAACCCGCAGCACGGGCTGGTGCGTGAGCACATCCGCGCGGGCGGCCGCGCCTGCGCGCTCGAGGCCGGCGTCAACGGCCAGATGATCACGCTGTACGACCGCAGCAGCCACATCCCGCTGGTGTGGACCCACCTGATTCCCGCGACGCTCGAAGGCCGCGCGATGCACAACGTGCAGAACGCGATGTTCGCAGCGGCAATGGCGTATTCGCTCGGCATCAAGCTCGATGCGATCCGTCACGGCCTGCGCACGTTTGACTCGACCTTTTTCCAGGCGCCGGGCCGCATGAACGTGTTCAACGAACACCCGTTCAAGGTGCTGTTCGACTATGGTCACAACGCACACGCGGTCGCCGCGATGGCCGACCTCGCACAACGCCTCGACGTCACCGGGCGTCGCATCGTCGTGCTCGCGGGTCCCGGCGACCGCCGCGACGAAGACCTGCGTGCGATCGCGGACGCGGTCGCTGGCCGCTTCGATCGCTACATCTGCCGGCGCGACGACAGCCTGCGCGATCGCGCTCCGGACGAAGTACCGAAGCTGCAGGCCGCGCACCTGCAGTCGCGTGGCGTCCCGGCGTCGGCGATCTCGATCATCCCTGACGAACAGGAGGCCATCGACGCTGCGCTCAACATGGGACAGCCGGGCGACCTGCTGCTGATCTTCGCCGATGCGCTGATCCGCTCGTGGAAGCAGATCACCAAGTACAAATCGTCCACCTCTCCCGCTGCACCGGGAGAGTTCGCACGAGCTGCGGCAGAAGGTAGTGCGGGTGAGGTCGCATCCGGCATCGGCGGTTTCATGGCCGGCGACCCCTCTTCGGCTCCAGCTGCAATGGTCGCAGTCGCAAGGAGGCCGTCTTCCCCGCCTGCTCCCCCTGACACGGGCGAGATCGTCGGTTCACACGCAGCCGGCGAGCTCACCGAACAGCTCATGCCGGGGGTCATTCGTGACGAGCGCGGTGTCTGGATCGCGCCGGAGACGGAAGACTGAACGCCGCGCACACCCTGCCCCTCGACGACTCCCGTCGTCTGATGGGGGGGAATCTGTTCTTTGCTGGCACCGGCGCAGTGCTGGAAACGGTCGGCGTCGCAATCGACGACGCGCTGTTGTCCGGCTGGCACGCGCGCGTCGAGCGTGCGCGTCGACATCTGGGCTGGGACAGGGCCACACCGGGCTCGCCGCTCGCCCCAGCCATCGTTGCACGCCGGCACGCCACGGGGGCGTCCCTTGCGCTGCAAGCACCTGTCGACCAGCTCTTCACCGCGACCGAACTCAACGAGTGGGCACTGTGCGCGACGGTATTCGAGCGTGATCCGGTCCGCTGGGCCAACGTCACCGACGACCTCCTGGCGGACTACCTGGAGGACGCCAACGATCCGGCCGACGTGATTCCGCCGGTGCTGGAGGAACAGGCCGCACTGGCCAGGCTGGCTGTGCGCGCAGCAAATGAACGGCGTCCCGACGTCGTCACGCTGATCGAGGTCGCGAGTGCGCGTCGCGTCGGTCACCTGCTCGACGAAGCGACACTGACGCTTGGCGCAGGCAAGGGCAGCCAGAGCTGGTCACTCGATTCGCTGCCAACGATCGACAGCGTGCCGTGGGCTTTGCTGCACACCATCCCGATCGCGGCCATCACCGGCTCGAACGGCAAGACCACTACGGTGCGACTCGTCGCTGCCTGCGCCCGGGCTCATGGTTGGCGTGATGGCTTCAATTGCACGGACGGCGTCTTCATCGACCGCAAGCCGGTGGCGTCGGGCGATTACTCGGGTCCGGCAGGAACGCGGCTCGTGCTTCGCAACACGAGCGTGGAAGCAGCCGTCCTCGAAACGGCCAGGGGCGGCATCCTACGCCGCGGTCTCGCAGCAGAACGCGCGGATGTGGCCATCGTCACCAACATCAGTCCCGATCACTTCGGCGAATACGGCATCGATGACCTCGACGGTCTCGCGGACGTGAAGCTCAGCATCACCCACATGCTCGACCGCGAGGGGCTGCTGGTGCTGAACGCTGATGACGCCCTGCTCGGTGCCAAAAGCGGCGCGCTCGGGCAGCGACTGGGCTGGCAGCCGACACTCGGCTGGTTTGCGCGCAATTACGATCATCCGGCGCTCGCGCAGCATCGGGCTCTGCTGGGCACCACCTCCGGCGTGCGCGCTGGCCACCTGTGGCTGTCGTCAGGCAACAAAGAACACGACCTGGGTGCCATCAACGACATGCCGCTGACGGTCGATGGAACCGCGACCTACAACGTCGAGAATCTTGCGGGCGCGGCGCTCGTCGCGACGAGACTCGGCGTGCCGCCGGTTACCGTCGCGCAGGTGTTTGCAACGTTCGGTCGCGACCTCGCCGACAACGCGGGGCGACTCATGCGCTTCGACATCGGCGGCGTGAAGATCATCCTCGATTACGCCCACAACCCGGATGGCCTGCGCGGCGTGATGCGCGTGGCGCAGCAACTGCGCGCACCAGACGGGCGCATTGGCATGCTGCTCGGCCACGCGGGCAACCGGCTCAACGCAGACATCGAGGAACTCGCCCTCGTTGCGACTGAGTTCGGTCCCGACCTGATCGTGGTGAAAGAGGACGAAGGCCACTTGCGCGGGCGGCAACCAGGCGAGGTGCCCGCGATCATCCAGAACGCGCTGCTGCAGACCGGGATGCCGCTCGCCGCCGTGCCGATCTGTCCGTCGGAGGTCGATGCGGCGCTGATGGCACTCGACTGGGCGCAGCCCGGCGACGCGCTGGTGCTGCTCATTCACTCTGGCAGCGCGCGCACGCGGATGCTCGAGATTCTCAAGTCACGTCGCGACACTTAGCCGAAGCGCGGCCCGCTGCCCTCGATCTCAGGGCGCGGGATGGCTTGCCTTCCAGTCCATGGCGCGCCGCACGCGCCGCTCAACCGACGGATGCGTGTAGAACAGCACTTCCTGCAGCCTGCTCGGCCGCGGGTTACGGTACTCGGCCGTCTTGACCAGCGCGGACGCGAGCGCGTCCGGCAGGTTGACGGTCTCGAGCGAATACTGGTCGGCTTCATTCTCCCCCATGCGGATCATGCCGTTTAGGGCCGGCTGCGCGAACAGCAGGAACAACGACACCATGAAGACCAGCACCGGCAGCCCGGTCGGGTCGCTGATGGTTGCGCCGCTGCCGAAGGCTCGAGCGAACTTTGGAAATGTGCGGTCCGCCAGATAGAAGAACACAACGGCAAGCAGCGACATCAGCATGACCCTGCGCCAGACGTGCCCGAGCACGTAATGCCCGATCTCGTGGCCGGTGACGGCCTTTACCTCGTCGAGCGACGCACCCTTGAACGCGACGTCGGAGATGGCGATGCGCGCCGAGCCCGCGATGCCGGAGACATTCGCGGTGAAATTGTTCGACTGGCGCGAGCCATCGTAGACAAAGATCCGGTCTTCGGGCACGCCCGCCTGCTTCGCCATTGCGACGAGTGCGTCGCGCACTTCGCCTGCCGGCACCGGCTTGTAGTCGTTGAACAGCGGCTCGATAAAGACCGGGTAGGCCAGCAGGAAGGCCGAGAGCGCGAACGCGGTGAGTGCGCCGGACCACGCCCACCAGTATCTGCCAGCGCGACGCATGAGGGCGTAGACGCCGACGAAGAACAGCGCCACCAGCACCGCCGCGATCGCGAGCGAAAGCAGACCCTGCCCCAGGAAATCGGTGAGCGGCTGGCTGGTGCGGCCGTAGCTGCGCTCGCGCCACCACTCCGTGAAGATGTCCCAGGGCAGGGACAGCAGGCCTGCCAGCACGAAGTACACGGCCGCAACGACCCATGCCTTCAGATTCACACCGCGTTTCACGAGCTTTGCGTTGACGCGATCGAGCAGCCCGCTGCGTACGACGATCCAGGTGACCACGGCGGAGACCAGCAGGTTCCACAGCAGCAGCCAGTGATTGCCAGCGGTGTAGGCCGCAGCCTTCGCCAGCGCGTCCACGCCGAGCGAGTCGATGTACGCGGCAGTGGCCGCTTGCGGGTCGAAGGACATGGGATTTCCTGGAATTGGATTGGAGGGTGGGTCCGCTTCGGATACGGCGCGCCGCGGATCAGGGTGGGACAGCCGGTCCGAAAGCCTGCAGCAGCATCGCAGTCAGCTCGTGCATGCCGCCGAGCGGTGTGCGCGGCGGCTCCAGCCCGGCGGCGAAGCCCTGCGCGGTGAAGCGCGCCAGCAGCTCCGGATCGGAGGAGATGATGTGCACCGGGACGTCCCAGGACGCGCCCTCGCCGCTGACGTTCGCGGTCGGCTGGTGATCTCCCAGCACTACGTACACCGTGTCACGCGCTGGCGGCAGGCGCAGGTAACCGCCGAACCAGCGGTAGGTGTACTCGACCAGCCGCAGGTAAGCCGGCAGCATGTCGAGCCAATCGACGGGTACGGCCAGCGCACGCGCCGCGTCGGCTTCATCGAAGGGCCGCTCGCCCAGCACACGTTGCCAGTCCGGCTGGTAGGGCGGCACCGGGCCGAACGGCACGTGAGTGTTGATCGTCCCCGCGAACACGAAGCGCGGCGGCGCCGGGGGTGCGCGGGGATGCAACTGCTCGAAGCGAGCAAAGGCGAACTGGTCCGGGATTTTCCACCAGTTGCCGAGTGACGGCCCGCGGTAGTCGAGGTCGCGCCCCTCGACGTAGACGTCGTACCCGTACCAGGCGCGTTCCGGCCAGTCCCAGGACACCGATGGGTACAGGCCGAAAGTCTGGTAACCGTGCGAGCGAAAGACGCTGATCAGCGACGGACGCGTCGTGGTCAGCAGCAAGTCGTGACGCCGCGGGTCCGAGAGATCCATGCCGGCGAGCAACGACACGTGCGCAAGATCCGATCCGCCGCCGATCGTCGGCGAGCGCACGAAGGCAGACACCACCTGCAAGCCGGCAGCCGCAATGTCCTCGGCCAGGCGCTCGCGCGCCGGTTCGAGCATGCGGACAGCACGCTCATTGTCGTAGACGACGGCGCCGACCGACTCGAGGAACACCAGGTACACATCGCGCCCCTGCAGTCCCTCGAGCGCGCGGCTGTTCACGCTTGCCAGCGCACCGTCCACGACTGAAGTCGCGGGCAGCGCAAGTGCTATCCGCTGCGACGAAACGGCCGATGCCAGCAGGTCGAGCTGGTCCCAATAGGTCGGCAGCACCGGCTTCGCCACCAGCGGCCAGGTGGCGCGCACGCCGGCGTAGTTGGCCAGCACGAGCCCGAGCGCCGCGGCCGTCACCAGCCAGGTCCAGCGCGCGCGCAACGCATAGGGCACCGCCTCGTGCGCGACCGCCTCGATGGACACTCGCAGCAGGCGGTGCAGTCCCCACCCGAGCACCGCCAACACCGTCAGCGCAACGCCTGCCTGCAACCACGCACCCCCCTGCAGCGCAACCCAAATGAAGCGCGGGATCCGCGGCACGTCCCAATACAGATTGACAGCGCGTCCAAACAGGGCAGGCGCGGTCACGTCGGCGTAGCGCAGCAGGACGAGCAGCGCATAGATAAGGGCCAACATGCTCGCAGCGCGACGCGACAATGCGCCGCGCCACGCGACCGCAAGCAGCAGGAGCAACCACAGCCAGACCAAGCCGGGCGCCAATCGTGCATCGGGCAGGATGCCCGGCGTGGGCCACCAGTTGCGAAAGCTCAGCATGCAATTGAGGAACAACAGCGCAAGCAGCGCCGTCGCGATTCGACGATAGGCAGTCATGCCACCCGCCCGACGCCGATGTAACCCATGCCGAACTGCACCGGCGTGATCTGCCAGTCCAGCAGCCGCGGCACAATGCGGTCCCAAGGCGTGCGCAGCTCGCCCGGCGCCCCGTTGTAACCGCGATTCTTGAGGTAGACCCATGGATTCAGCGGGGTGAGCCACCACGGGAAATACTTGATGCCGGCGATCGCCACCGCGGCACCCGGACGCGCGCAAGCCAGCACCGCGCTCACCGCGGACGCCGAGCGCAGGATGTCGTGCGTGTAGTGGAAGAACAGCGCATCGACCGGTTCCGGCAGGCGCAGCGCCTGCGCGGGTGTCTCGAACAACAGCACGTTGCTCCACCCCGCCGCGGCGACCCGCGCGCGCGCGCGCGCCTGCATCTCGGGACTCTGGTCGAAGCCGAAGACCAAGCCAGTCTCGCCGACCGCATCGCGCAGCAGGGCCAGGCTCAGGCCGGTGCCGCAACCGACATCGAGTACGCGCTGTCCGGGCTGCAGCCGCAGCGCGGCCACCGTACGCTCGCGGATCGGCCAGGTCGGCCCGCAGGTGGCGTCATAACCCGCGGCCCGGTCCCGGTACTTCAGCACAGAGCGAGCGCGGACCACCGCGTCGGGCAAGGTCGCAAGACCCTGCCGTGAGGGCGCCTCGCTCATCCTGCGGATGCCTCGACCGACGACGCGGCGAGCGAGGAGAAGCCTGGCATCGTGGCGTGCACGCGCGCCGGCAGCGGGTCGTGGTCGAGGTAGGGCGCCGGCCAGCCGAGCAGCGCGCTGGCGTCCTCGCAGCGCTGCCGAAGGTGCTCGCGGTCGCGCCCGCCCAGGTGCACGATCCCGTAGCGGTGGCTGCCAGTCCAACGGAAGTCGCGCGCGCGCGAGCGCCCCCATTTGGGAAAACTGAACAGCAGAGCATCGGGAAATCCGTGGGCCAGGGCCTCGCGTTGCGATGCGGCGGGTGCCGGCGGCACGGCACCACGTGCATCGAAGATCCGGTACACAACGCTGGCGGCTGCCCCGGCGGTGGGCCGGCGCAGCGGCAGCGACTGCGGGTCCGCGCCAAGCGCAAGTGCCAGCGCCATGGCGTGGGCGTCCACGCCGTGCACGCGCTCATACAGGTCGGAAAACTGCGAAGCCAGCCGGGGATTGCACTCGATCACACGGAGGCACTGGTCGCGATCGTCGTAGAAGAATTCCAGGTTGAAGAATCCGTGCGCGTAGCCGATGGCGCCGAGAAAGCGCTGCGCCACCGCGAGGGCGCGCCGCTGCACCGCCGCGGCGAGCCGGCTCGGGTGTTCCCAGCGCATGAAGGCCTGGGTACCGGGGTACATGACGGCGTCGACCACGCCCAGTGCATGCACGCGGCCTTCTTGCACCCAGCCGTCGAGATTGAACTGCGCGGTCTGCGGTGCCACCGGCTCCTCGAGCAGCATCCGATACGCGCTGCCCGCCTGCGGCAGCCGGGCACGGCACACGCGCTCGAAAGGCTCGGTCAGCTGGCGGATGAGCCAACGCTCGGGCCAGCCGAAACGCGTATGCGCGCGCAGCTGATCAGGCTCCTCGATGCGACGCGCCAGCACCGAGAACGCGCCTTTCACTGGCTTTACGAACATGGGGTAGTCGAGGTCCCCGGGAACGGGCGCGTCATCGCCCGCCTCCAGGCCGGTGAAGCGCAGGTTGGCATCGGGCGCAACCTGCTCCAGCACGCGCCGCGCATGCAGCTTGTGCTGCGCGGCGAGGATGCTTTCCGGCGTCGCGCCAGGCAGCCCGAGCCGCTCGGCCACCAGCGCCGCGGCTAGTGTGCCGAACTGCTCGTGATGGGACAGCACAGCCCGCCAGCCGCGCCGCCGCCCGCGCGCCGCCTGCCGCGCCGCGAAGCACTCGAGGTCGAATCGCGGCAACCTGAGATTGCTCGGGAACGAGAACAGGTCGAAGCCGGCGTGATCGCAGCGCACCGGGCCACCGGGCGCGCCGAGGCGCCGCATCGCTCCTCGATCCCAGTCGTAGGCAAAAAGCCAACCGATGCGGGGCGATGAACTCATGCGGGCAGCTTCCCGGAGTGGCGCAGCGATGTCTTTCGGAAGCGGGCAGTCATGGCGTCATAGTCCTGAAGCTCGCCGCTGCATTCAATCCTCATTGCCGCGCGCAGTTTCACGGATGAAATCGTAGTGGGCCCGCTGGGATTCGAACCCAGGACCAAGGGATTATGAGTCCCCTGCACTAACCGCTGTGCTACAGGCCCGCCGCGGCGCGAATTCTACGCACTTACGGACCCGCAAGGCAGGCAGGAGACCGTGTGTTTTACTTCACCGCCGTCACGCGGATCAGCTGCCCGTCTTCCTCGTCGGTCAGCAAGTAAAGCGCACCGTCCGGCCCGTTCACGACGGCACGAATCCGCTTCTCGAGTTCCTTGACGAACAACCGCTCCTCGTTGACGACCTTGCCGTCGCGCAGTTCGAGTCGCGCCAGCTCGCCTACCTTCAACCCGCCCACGAACACGTTGCCCTTCCACTCGGGAATCGCAGAGCCCGTGTAGAACGCGAGTCCGCTCGTCGCGATCGACGGCACCCAGTAATGCACAGGCGATTCGAGTCCGGGCGCCTCCGTCTTGTCCGTCACCGGCTTGCCTGAATATTCCATGCCATAGGTGACGAGCGGCCAGCCGTAATTGCGTCCGCCCAGCGTGCGATTGAGTTCGTCGCCGCCCTTCGGCCCGTGCTCGTTGGTCCACAGCTCGCCCGTCGCCGGGTCGAGCGCCGCGCCCTGGATGTTGCGATGGCCGAACGACCAGATCTCGGGCATCGCTCCCGCTTGCTTGCTGAACGGGTTGTCGGCCGGTGCCTTGCCATCGTGGTCGATGCGCACGACCTTGCCGATATGGTTGTCGAGCAGTTGCACCTTGTCGCGGCCCGAGTTGCGGTCGCCGAGCGTCACGAACAGGTTGCCGTCGCGACCGAACACGAGGCGCGAGCCGAAGTGGTGCCGGCTGGCCATCGCCGGCTGCTGCCGGAAAATGACGGTGACGTCCTCCAGCCCCTTGGCGCCGAGCCTTGCACGCGCAACGCTCGTGCCATTCGTTCCCTCGCCGCGGGGTTCTGCGTACGAAAGATAGATGCGCTGATTGCGTGCGAAATCAGGATCGAGCGCAACGTCGAGCAGGCCGCCCTGCCCCACTGCATCCACGGCGGGCACTCCGGCCAGCGGCTCGCCGGCCTTGCCGTTGCGATCGACGACACGCAACCGGCCGGGGCGTTCGGTGACGAGCGCGCGACCGTCCGGGAGAAAGGCGATACCCCAGGGGTGCTCGAGCCCGCGGGTGACGACCGTCAGCTGCACCTCGGCTTTCTGCGTGACGACGCCCATGGTGTCGTCGAGGGCGCAAGCCGCCCCGGCAAAGACCAGCAGTGCGATAGCAACCAAGGCGGGAACGACCGAGGCAGTGACGAGCTGCGCACGGGGTGATGACCGAACCGGCCGTGACATGAAGAACTCCGGGCGGGGATGGAAGATGCAGGCATTTTCGCATCCCTGCGGCCCGCGGAGTCAGGCGAAGCGCAGCACCGGCCTGAATGAGGAAACGCAGCCCGTCGCGAAACGGGCTGCGTTACGGCGTCCTGCCGCTCAGACCTTGGAGGCGACCGCGTCCCGGGCGGCTTCCTTGGCCCTGAATGCCGCGGCCTCGTGCCTGCCTTCGATGAAGTAGTAGATCAGGAACGCGAGGCCAACCCCGGCCGGGATCAGGCCGAAGAACCGCACGTCCTCGCCTGCCACGGCGCCGAGCGCAAGGAACAGCGCGATGCCGATAAACAGCCAGACCATGCCGGTCAGCAGGTGGCGCGGACGCTTGTTGCGATCCAGTGGACCGTAGAAAGCTTCCGGCAACGCCGACAGCTCCATGCCGCGCTCGATGGCAGCCATGCGCTCCTTGTGGTGTGCCTCGACGACGTCGCGACGGCGGCGGTAATCGAGGATCTGGTAAATGATCGGAATCCCCAGCGACATGACGATCGCGACGATGGGGATGAATACGGCAACTACGTCTTCGTTCATGGTGCTGGGCCTCCTGGGCTGTTGATGGTTATATGCGTGGCCCCGGAGAAAGGTTGCAGCGGCAGTTGCTTGCAACCTTCCGGCTCCCGGAGGCATATAAAGGCCCATGGACGCGGCAATCGAAGGTCATCTGGCGGCGGGCAGGCATGCCCGCGCGTTCGACCTGATCGTGCCGGAATTCCGTAACCGTGTGTTTCGACTCGCCTTTTCGATCCTCAAGGATCGCGCCGCGGCCGAGGACGCCGCCCAGGAGACCTTGGTCCGCGTCTGGAAAGCCCTGCCGGGATTCGATGGCCGGGCGGCGCTCGGCACCTGGATCTACGCCATCACTCGGAACACCTGCCTGATGGAACTGCGCAAGCGCCGGCCGACCGTTTCTTTCGACGATCCGGACTCGACCGAGGCGCAGCACGCCGCGACGAGCATCGCCACCGGCCCGGCGGACGACCCCGAACGCGACAACCTGCTGCGACTGCTGGAGATGCTGCCCGCGAACCAGCAGCAGGCGGTTCGACTGTTTTATCTCGAAGACCGTTCCTACGATGCCGTCGCCGAGACGCTCGGCATGCCGCTGGGGACGGTCAAGAATCTTCTGTTCCGGGCCCGCAAGCGCCTGATGGAACTTGCCCAGCCCGAAGAGGTGCAGGCCGCATGAATACCAATCACTTCGCCCTGACGCTCGGGCCCTGTGCCGATTACGAGTTCGACCTCGTCGAACTGCACGAAGGCTCGCTGGAAGCCGGCCGCGCCGGCGCGGTGCAGCGCCACATGACGCAATGCAGCCGCTGCCGCTCCTACGCCTCGGCGCTTGGCGAACTCGATGCAGCGCTCGCCGATGCCTTGCCACGCCCGGCGTTGTCGCCGGACTTCGATGCGCGCTTGCGGGAACAGATCGCGGAACTCACGCAAGTGCCGAATCGCACGGCAGCGCTCACAGCAGCGGAACGCGAATATGCGTCAATGCGGCAGAACCTGGGTCGCGGCCTCAGCTGGCGAACGGTGCTGAATGCGGCGGCATTGGGCTCGGTCGTCGGCGGCGTCATCGTCGGCCTCGATGCCGTCGCGCCGGGATTGCTGCAATCGTTCGGTCTCGTCGGCCCGGGCATGAGTGCGACGCTGACGTTCTCAATCGCACTAGGCGCGGTGTTTGCCGCGTGCGGTGCGGCATTTGCGCGTGGGTCGGCCGGCGGCTCGCTGCTGCTCACGGACTGATCGGCGCGACGGCCTCAGACCTTGCGGGTCCAGCCGAACGTATCGGGCGCGGTACCGTTCTGGATGGCCACAAGAGCGGCGCGCAGCCTCTGCGTCACCGTGCCGACATCGCCATTGCCGACGCGGACATCCGTGCCGTCGCTGCGCACCAGCGTACCCACGCCGGCGAGCACGGCAGCGGTGCCGGACAGCGCAGCTTCACCGGTCTTGACCCACTCCATCATCTCGGCAACGTCGAACACGCGCTCTTCGACCTTGAACCCCATCTGCTTCGCCATGGTCAGCAGCGAATCGCGCGTGACGCCGTGCAGGAAAGACGAATCGAGGCTGCGCGTCAGGATGTGACCTTCGCGGATGAGCAGGAAGTTCGCGGCGCCGGTTTCCTGCACGGAGCCTTCCGGACAGAACAGCACCTGGTCGATCTGGTACTTTTCCTTGGCCGCGAGCGTCGGGCCCATGGCCGCGGCGTAGTTGCCGCCCGTCTTCACCATGCCGAGGTGCTCCGCGGTGCGGTGCTTCTGGTCCTCGACATAGATGCGCAGGGGCTTCATGCCGCCCGCGAAGTAATCCCACACCGGACTCGCCAGCACGATCAGCGTCGCTTCGTTCGACGGCTGCGACGCGGCACCGATGTTCGGCATCGTGCCGAACAACACCGGCCGCATGTACAGCGCGCCCGGGGGCTCCGGCACCTGTGCGCGGTTGCGGTCGATCGTCTGCAGGATCATGCGCTCGAGCTGCGCCGCGTCCGGCACCGGCAACATCAGCAGCTTCGCGCTCTGGCGCAGGCGCGCCATGTGCCGGTCCATGCGGAAGACGTGGATGCTGCCGTCCGCGTAGCGATAAGCCTTGAAGCCTTCGAAGCAGGTGCTGGCGTAATGCAGCACGTGCGCGGCCGGGTGCATCGGGATCGGCGCCACCGGCACGAGCTGGTCCATACCCCACACACCGTTGGCGTAGGTGGCGATGCTCATCTGGTCGGCGAGGACGGTGCCGAAGGCGGGACGCGCTTGGGGAGTTGTGGTCATTGCGGTGTTCTCGGGACGGGTCGGCGCTGTGAAGGCGCCAGTTTAACCGGGGATGAAGATCGTCGCCGGGTGCTCGAGCAGGTCCTTGAGCGCCAGGATCATCGCCGCAGCGTCGTAGCCATCGACGAAGCGGTGATCGAACGATGACGATAGATTCATGATGCGGCGGATGGCGATGGCACCGTCCAGGACGACCGGACGGTCGATTGCCTTGTTGACGCCAATGATGCCCATCTCGGGCGCGTTGATGATCGGCGTCGAAACGATGCCGCCCATCCGCCCGAGGCTGGTGATCGTGATCGTCGAGCCGCTCAGTTCCTCGCGCGAAGCCTTGCCGCCCTTGGCCGCCTCGGAAACGCGGCGGATCTCGTCCGACAGGTCCCAGAGCGTGCGGGCTTCGGCATGGCGCACGACCGGCACCTTGAGGCCGTCGGGTGTCTGCGTCGCCACGCCCAGGTGCACCGGGTGATGCCGGATCAGCACGTTGCGCTCGGCGTCGTAGTGCGCGTTGCACTGGGGAAACTCTTCGAGCACGCGCGCGAGCGCGGCGGCGAGGAACGGCAGGTACGTCAGCGACGGCGTGCCTTTTGGCGCCTTGGAATTCAGGTGCACGCGCAGCGACTCGAGCTCTGTGACGTCGATTTCCTCGACGTACGAGAAGTGCGGGATCGTGCGTGCCGCATCCGTCATGCGTTGCGCAATGACGCGACGCACGCCGATGACCTTGATCTCGTCGACGCCGGTGCGCTGCCGCAACAGCGAGGGCGCGGCTGCGGAGCCACCGTTCCTGCCGGTGGGCGTTGCGCCGCTCACCGCGGCCTCGAAGTCCTTCGGCATGATGCGGCCGCTTGGACCGGAGCCCGGGACTTGCCGCAGGTCGATGCCCGCTTCGCGTGCCTTGCGGCGCGTGGCCGGCGACGCTTTCACGCGACCGGTCACGTCTCCCGCTTCACTCTTCAGCTCTCCCGCCTGCGCGGGAAAGGTTGGACGCAATGCGGGTGAGGGGGCGCGCGGTGCGGGTGAGGCCTCTGGCTTCTTCACCTCTCCCGCTGGCGCGGCAGAAGGAGCAGGAGCGACGACGTCATCATCGGCCGCTGCCGTCTCGAACACGACCAGCTCCGAGCCTACGCGCACCATGTCGCCCGGCTGCCCGTTGATCGTCACGACCTTGCCGCTGACGGGCGCCGGCACTTCCACCGCCGCCTTGTCGGTCATGACTTCGGCCATGACCTGGTCTTCCTGCACCATGTCGCCGACCTTGATGTGCCACGCGACGACTTCGGCTTCGACTGTGCCTTCACCGAGATCAGGCATCTTGAAGACGTAACGTGTCATGCGGCCTCCATCACGGCCTTCAGGGCCGCAGCCACGCGCAGCGGACCGGGGAAGTACTCCCATTCGAATGCGTGCGGATACGGCGTGTCCCAGCCAGCGACGCGGCCGATCGGCGCCTCGAGGTCCCAGAAGCACTCTTCCTGGATCGTCGCTGACAGCTCTGCACCGAAACCAGAGAAGCGCGTCGCTTCGTGCGCGATCAGGCAGCGGCCGGTCTTCTTGACCGACGTGCAGATTGTGTCGGTGTCCAGCGGCACCATCGAACGCACGTCGATGATCTCCGCATCGATGCCGAGGGCCCTGGCCGCGGCTTCACACACGTAGATCATCGTGCCGTACGCAACCATCGTGACCGCGCTGCCCTTGCGCACGATCTCGGCCTTGCCGATCGGCACGGTGTAGTAACCGTCGGGAACTTCACCCTTCGGATGAGTGCTCCACGGCACGGCCGGCTTGTTCGCATCGCCGTCGAACGGGCCGTTGTAGAGCCGCTTCGGCTCGAAGAACACGACCGGGTCGTCG
>Ga0209254_10002855_pt1 | contig 15785 bp, 10 predicted proteins | sample FrelakmetDIP11DI_FD_187148 | JGI IMG/M metagenome (GOLD analysis project Ga0209254, IMG submission 187148) | Freshwater lake sediment microbial communities from the University of Notre Dame, USA, for methane emissions studies - DIP11 DI (SPAdes)... | ecosystem: Environmental > Aquatic >...
TCCGAGAAGCCATCAGGAGGGTGGGGAGACCAGGTATGCCAATGTTCATCGCACCGGGGTGCGCTGCCTCTGCCGCTCCAGCAGTAGCAGTTATTAACGAGGAGCGCGGGGTGAGAAAGGGAGATTTCCTGTATGCTGCCTTACTCACCGAATTTAAATCAGATTATGACCGATTAATCCGTGCTGTCGCTGCAATTGAGAATGGCGTGCATGTCGCAACATTGCTGGCACCAATGATCGGTGGCTGGGCAGGGAATGCTGAGGGAGCAGCTATCTGTGGTGCAGCAGAAACCTTATTAGCTGCAGTTTGCCATAGCTCAACTATTGTAGTCCTCCATCCAGTTCACATGAGCCTAAAGAATGGTGCCACTACCCATCGACAAACATTATGGGTGGAAAGCATTGTTGGACAAGCATTTTCAAGAAACACAATATTCCCAATTGGACAGAATGTCTTCTTAGATGCCCGGGCAGGCACATACGAGGTGCTTTGGGAAGCTGCTGCAAATGCAATTGTTGCAGTAAGCAGCGGACAGCACACAGGTCCTGGTCCAAGTGGCATTACTGGTGGAACCGATGTTGACATGATCTCAGGGATCGAGGTCCGCATGTTAGGCGAAACAAGCCGGGCGGTGACCGGGATGTCCCGTAAACATGCCAACAAATTAGTATGTTTCTGTCTGGAGAAATATGAACCAACTCTAGGAAATCCACCTAAAGGAAAACGGATGCAGGAATTATATGATTTCGAAAGGTTGAAACCTAAAGATGAATGGTTGGAGAAGTTTGAGCGTGTAAAATCAGAGCTGCAGGAACGCGGCGTCCCGTTTCGATATTAAATTTGTTCTTTTCTGGAGTTATTCATGGATCTGACCATTCATAACGCAATACTGGACACAACCCTTGAACTGGTTAATATTGGGATCAATGGGAATCTAATCGATGCAGTTCAATCCGCTCAGTTACAGCCGGGATTGAAGTCTATCGACGCAAAGGGTGCGATGGTCTCACCCGCTTTTATCGATCCTCATTTTCACCTTGAAAATGCATTGATCAGTAATTACATCAACAATAGTGGGACACTTCGAGAAGCAATTGACATCGCAGCAAGGATAAAAAATAAGATCGATGTTGAAGACATCGTGAAAAGGTCTACCACTGCCTTGAGGCAAGCAATCAAAAATGGAACCCTCTGGATGCGCAGCCATACTGATATCGATCAGATCTCCAGACATCAATTATTGGATGGGAATGTTGCGGTTAGGGATAAGTTCAAGGATGTTATTGGTATCCAAATTGTGGCTTTTCCCCAACTTGGGTTAACCAGAAACCCTGAGGCAGTTGATCTGATGTGGGGTGCGATGGAAAAGGGAGCAGATGTAGTTGGTGGTATGCCACATGGCGAGAAGGACATGGACGATGCTGCGAAGCATATTGAAATTGCTTTCGAAATTGCGAAGAGATATGATGCAGACATTGACATGCACGTTGATGAGACAGATAACCCTTACTGGCATACCCTGGAACTATTAGCTGAGAAGACCATTGATGAGAATTACCAGGGAAGGGTCACAGCTGGTCATTGTTGCGCTATGGCTGGCTGGAGCCAAGAATTAACGGATCGGGTGATCAGAAAAGTCAAAACAGCAAACATCAATATCATCACGAATACGCCAGTCAATCTGGTGATTCAGGGTCGTGGAGATGAGATTCCATATCGGCGTGGGATTGCAAAGGTGAAGGCATTACTCGAGGCGGGTGTAAATGTTAGCTGCGGGCAGGATGACCTGTTGAATATGTTCTACCCATTTGGGAAGATGGATATGCTTGAAGTGGCTAATTTTGTTGCACATACTGCTCAACTCAGTTCGCCCATTGAGATCGGAATTGTATTTGACATGCCAAGATACCGTGCAGCTCAAATACTCCACCTTGAGGGATATAAAATTAAAAAAGGTAACCCAGCCAATCTAGTGTTGATCGATGCATCATCTCCGATTGATGCGATTCGTTGTCAAGCAGATAGGCTATTAGTAGTTCGGCAGGGAAAAATATTATTCGAAAGCAAACGAGAGTTGACTTACTCAGCATCAGTACCCTTTTAAAACCACGAAAATATCCATGAGAAAATCAGAGGAATTTAAAGACTTAAAGGCAAAGGTTACGGGAGAGGCGCAGTTCACTTCTGATATCCAATTACCTGGTATGTTGGTCGGAAAAGCGCTTTATCCGAGCTACCCGCGGGCTCGAATAATGAAACTGGATACTTCCGCTGCGAAAGCTATCCCTGGTGTTCTTGCAGTAGTTACTCATCGCGATCTTCCACATGCGAAATTCTATGGACCCATAGCGAAGGATCAACCAATATTTGCAATTGACGAAGTCCATTACATTGGTGATATGGTAGGGGCTGTAGCGGCGATTACCGAAGAGATCGCTGATCAAGCTCTAAACGCAATAGATGTAGCATACGAACCTATAGAGGGTATCTTCGATGCTGAAGAGGCATTGAGAACCAGCAGTATATTAGCCCGACGTGATCTCACAAGTAATATTCTTGCCCATCATTCGATCAGACATGGCGATGTCGAAAGAGGATTCTCCGAATCAAGCGTAATAGCACGCCAGTCTTATCGGACCCAGTGTGTAGAGCATTTATTCCTCGAGACCGAATCTGTCGTGGCAGAATGGGATGGTGATATCCTGACGTTGTATATTTCTGGTCAGGACCCGCATAGTGATCGGAATCAGGTAGCTGAGGCAATGGGGCTTCCCACGAACCGCGTAAGGGTGATTTATCCATATGTTGGGGGAGGTTTTGGTGGCAAGGAAGAAATGAATGTTCAAATACAGACTGCCTTGTTGGCCCTTAAAACCAGTCGTCCGGTCAAATTCATTAGATCGCGCGAAGAGTCATTGCATACACATATCAAACGCCAGAGTGTTGTTTTCCAGTATGCCACTGCCGCTAAAGCTGATGGTACCCTGACGGCTGTAAAAGTCGTCGCAGTTGGGGATTCGGGTCCGTACTCAAATTTACATCCGGCAGTAATGAGCTGTATAGCTGAATTAGCATGTGGTCCTTACAAGGTACCGAACGCGCAAATTGACGCGTTTTCAGTAGCTACTAACAACTTATTGGGTGGTGGAATGCGCGGGTTCGGAAGCCCTGAAATCGCCTACGCATACGAGCTGAATATGGACTTCTTGGCTGCGAAGCTGGGGATGGATCCGGTAGAGCTGCGCCTAAAGAATGGTCTTGAAAAAGGCACCATTATGCCTTCTGGTGCGTGCATCTCTCATGATCCTGGTCTGAAAGAAACGATTCGACAAGCTGCGGAAAGCGCACAGTGGTTTACACGTGAAAAATGGTTGGATCGTAAACCAGAACCCAGACTTCGGAGAGGCATCGGCATTGCGAGTGTCTGGCATCCCGTTGGAATAGGTAGGAATTTGGAAGATCACAGCGGTGCAACTGTTGAGATGTTCCCAGATGGCACAGTTTTACTTTCGACGGGAACCGCCGATCTTGGTCAGGGTACGGTTGCTACCCAAGCATCCTTGGTGGCAACCGAATTGGGCATAGATATTTCAGATGTCAGAATTAATCCTTTGAATACTGATTTTGTGCCGTCAGCTGGTGTGACTGCAGCGTCACGTAGCACATACATGATGGGCAATGCTATTCTTGATGCCACGCGACAGATCCGAGAAAGCTTGTTAGGGTTGGCTTCCGAGATTCTCGAGGCAAATCCTGCCGAACTGGTACTTGCAGATAAAAGAGTATGGGTCAAAGAGTACCCCGAGCGCTTTATAGAACTTAGTAAATTAAGTAATCAAGCTAATTTTATGAATAAGCGTCTGCGCGCAGAAGGCTTCTCAGAAATGTGGCATCCTCCAGAAGGCCAGCTGGATTTCAAACTTCCCAATCCGCACTCAGTTTTTGCCTTTGCAACCGATATCGCACAAGTTCTTGTGGATATTGAAACCGGCCTGGTTACAGTGGAAAAGATTTGGGCAGCTCATGACGTTGGACGGGCGATGAACAGGAAAGCAATTGAAGGTCAAATTGAGGGGGGAATTGCTCAAGGAGTGGGTTATGCCCTCTATGAGAACCTTCAACAAGAAAGAGGTAGGCTTATCAACTCAAAACTTTCGATGTATATTGCACCGATGGTTCATGAAGTTCCAGAGATAGAGCCCATCATTGTTGAGTTTCCTGTTCCGAGCGGACCAAATGGCGCTACCGGTGTTGGCGAACCAACCCTGACACCCGTAGCACCGGCAATTTCTAATGCGATTGCGGATGCCGTGGGGGTTCGTTTTACGCAAATTCCAATGACACCTGAACGGGTCCTTAATGGATTGAGGAGTAAGGAATCATGAGTAAGGATTTTAATTTTTCCCAAGGTCAGGATATACTCACAAACTTGTTACTTGATGGCGATACAGACCAGGCTATGGCTTTTACTAAAATAACAATATCTGATGGAATCTCACCGATGGAATACTTTGAGGGATGCATCGCTCCCTCGCTTGAGAAAATTGGGGAAAAATTTGAATCCCTTGAAATTTTCCTGCCTGAGATGGTTTTTGCTGCAGATATCGTTCAGAAGATTAACGATGAGATCCTCACCCCGGCCGTGAAAAATTCAACAGCACAGAGGATTGTACCGCTTGGTAAAGTCCTCTTGGCTACTGTGCAAGGTGATCTCCATGATATTGGTAAGAATATGGTGGCTCTATTATTACGAGTAAATGGATTTGAAGTATTAGACCTAGGAATCAATGTGCACCCTGAGGAAATAATCTCACAAGCTGAAAGGGAGCATGTAAATATCATTGGTATGTCATCGTTATTGACAACCTGTCTGCCATATATGAAAGATGTCTTCAATCTCCTTAACTTAAAAGGAACGAGAGAAAGGTACGCAATAATTTTGGGTGGTGCAGCGCCAACACCAGATTTTGCAGCGGGAGTATGTGCTGATGGTTATGGTCACTCAGCCGCTGAAGCGGTGACTTTGTGCAAGAAAATAATGGAAACTCGGTCTTAGCTAGCGAAGGGTACAGATCTATGCCTGGAAAGGAATTTATTTGTGGTCAATATACCTAAAGTTGAGCCTCAATTGATGGCTTCTGTCTTGGATAAAACAGAAAAAGGACCGTGGGTTGAAGAAACCGAATGGGATCGGCACTTTATTAACCAGACAATCAAAGAACTGGTGAAAAAATACAATATCACTTGGGAAACAAGCAAGTCAATGGTTCTATCAGATGATGGTCTTGCAGATCGGCTATTTACAGCTGGTTTAGAGTTAGCACTGCAGAGTGGGTTGTACTGCATTGATACCCATCGAAGGATGATTTGGAGTAAAGAGGAACTAGAAAATGTGTTGGCTAACACGCCTCGTGAAGTTAAAGTTGGGGAAGGGAAGGATGAGGTCACTTTTAGAAAACGTAATATGGAAGAGAATTCATATGTAGGGGTTATTGGCGGACCTTACGGGATACCATTCCCCGAAGAACTTTTTATCCCTGTCATAAAAAGTTATGCTCAGGAACCTCTTTTGGATATTATTGATACTCCTTCTTTGCAGACTACTTATGGTTATGAAATCCGTGCCGGTACACCGTGGGACCAGCTTGCTGTATGGCAGGAGGCAGCTTTGACATTTGAGGCACTCAGACAAGTTGGTAGACCTGGAATGCCAATTGGCTGTGCAAACAGCTCAGCTAGCCCTCTAGGTGAATTGTCCAGCACCTCCTACGGTGGTTTCAGGCGCAATGATTGGCATCATAATTCAATTATGAGCGAGTTGAAGGTATCCTATTCTGACCTGATCCGAGCTGTACATTTTTCTCAAACAGGCGCTATCTCGCATAATTTCTACAACCCGATTTATGGTGGTTATGCGGGTGGGGGAGAAGGTATCGCAATAGTCACTGTAGCCGGCATGATCCTTTTACGAGCCTGCTTATGGGGGGAATCATTCAACCCAGGTCCCAGCCATGCACATCTAAGCTGCAACACATTTCCACCAATGATTCCCGCACAGGCAGTGGCCTTACAAGCGTTAGCCCGTAATTCGAACATGATCTTGGCAGGCTTTCTACGCCCTACCTCAGGTCCGTGCGTGAAAGAATTATTTTTTGAGATCGCCGCATTAACAATCGCCCAGGTTGTCTCAGGTGTCTCATTTATGAAAGCAGTTCATACTGCCACGGGTCGATTCCCAATGCACTGCACACCATTGGAAGCTCGCTTTGCTGCTCAGATAACACATGCTGCAGAGGGGTTAACCCGAAAGGAGGCTGATTCTATTGTTATTAAACTTATTGAAAAGTATAAAGATAATCAAAAGACGATAAGAGCTGGAAAATCTTTCACCGAAGCATACGATATTGGGTCTCTTCAACCCACTAAAGAATGGCAGGATATGTATGAAGAAGCCTGTCATGAGATTAATAATGAATTTGGTATATCCGTTTAACCAACTGTTGTAGATTATCTTCAACCATTTTACGAAAAGGAGAGACTGATTAAAAAAGATGCAATTGGAAAATCAAAAATAAATATCAAATAAATCGATCATTTTTTAGAACACAAAAAGGAGAATGAGATGGAACGTAAGAAAATTTGGATCTTAACTTCAATGTTAGTTATTATGGCCATGGTTCTGGTAGCATGTGGTGCCACGCCTACTCCGACCCAACCAGTAGAAGCCCCGGTTGTACAACCAACTGTTGCACAGTCTGTTGCCACCGAGCAACCGGCTAACAAACCAACAGAATTGAAGATAGCTGTTGGAATGCATGTTCTTGAAGAGGCTTGGACTACTGGTTTGCTCCAGTCGTTGGATCGAATAATAGCCGAAAAGCCCTATGGGTTGAACATTTCCTACGATATAACCGAAAATATTAACGACGCAGATGCAGAGCGGGTGTTCGGTCAATTGGCGGCAACAGGCAAGTACCAAATCATTTGGGCTCATTCGACCTATTCAGAATTCATTAAGCCATTGATGGCGGAATATCCTGATATCGTGTGGGTATGCGCAGGAGCTGGTAATGAAGCACTTGGCAAGAATATGTATTACATGGAGATCACTGGGTATGAATCCGCCTATCTGGTGGGGATGCTGGCGGGTTTGATGACAGAGACAGATAACGTTGGTACGGTCGCGGAATATCCATTCCCAATCATGAACAGCCTGATCAATGCCTATTTCGATGGCGCAAAAGCGGTTAATCCGAATGTCAAGACCCAATTTGCCTTTATTGAGAGCTGGTACGATCCTGCCAAAGCCATTGAGTCTACCAAAGCACAATTTGCCAATGGAGCTGATATGTTCTATTCCCAGCCCATTGGACCAATCGAAGCCTGTAAAGAAGCAAAAAAGTGGTGCTTTGGCAGCTACGTTGATCAATATGATCTTGGCCCCGAAGTAGTACTCACCAGTGTCGTCATAAAATGGGATCCTCATATAATGACCGTGATTGATGCATGGTGGAACCATGTAGTAAATGGAACTCCGTATGATGCTCCATTAGAGCCTGTATTGTTTAAACTTGCTGAAGGTGGAACTGATCTCGCACCATTCCATGGGCATGAAGCAGATATCCCAGAAGATGTGATGAAACAAGTAATGGATGCCCGGCAAGCGATGATTGATGGAACCTTGGTAGTTAATTTCAACGGTGAAGAACCCAAGTAAATCAAATTTCCTATAAATTTGTTAAAGTCAATGGTGGTACTCCAGTGGAAGCAGGAGTACCACCATAAAATAGAATAAAAAAAATAATTATGAGTATATGACATGAATGATTCTCAAGACGGCACCTTTTTGCTTGAGGTTAATAACCTTAATAAAGCCTTTGGGGATTTTCTTGCTAACGATCATATATCTTTTGAGTTAAAAAGAGGGGAAATCCATTGCCTGCTTGGTGAGAATGGTGCAGGTAAATCAACCTTTGCGAAATGCCTATATGGGGCTTACTCATATGACTCCGGATCGATAAAGATAAATAATAAAGAAATTCGTTTCTCCTCACCCAGGGATGCCATCCATCACGGAATCGGTATGGTTCACCAACACTTCGTGCTTGTACCAACGATGACAGTGGTTGAAAATATTATCGTTGGCGTTGAAAAGAAAGGCATATCAATTGGGATAAAAGAAGCTACAAATAAGGTTTTAGCACTCTGTGAAAAGTTTAACGTTGATTTGGATCCAGGTTCGGTTATTTCAACCCTCTCCGTCGGCAAACAACAATGGGTGGAAATATTAAAAACATTATTCAGTGGTGTTGAAATCCTGATACTTGATGAACCGACAGCTTCATTAACCCCTCAGGAATCAGAGCAATTATTCAATGTCATTAAGAAAATGACCAAAGATGGTACTTCAGTCATTTTCATCACTCATAAATTGAACGAGGTAATAGCGGTTTCAGATCGAACAACCATTTTCCGTAAGAGCAAGGTAGTTGCAACTGTAACAACCTCAAAAACCACAAAGGTAGAACTTGCCAACATGATGGTCGGGAGAAATGTACATTTTGATGTTCAAAAGACTGCTAACAATCCTGGTTCACCGATCCTAGAAATTCACGATTTGCATATGGTTAACAACCATAAGCGGGCTTTGTTAAATGGTATCAACCTTGTTGTGAGGGAAAATGAAATCCTTGGGATTGCTGGGGTTGGCGGAAATGGCCAAGTTGAACTTTTTGATATTCTTGTCGGTGTTATGAAAGCAACAAAAGGGAGTATTCGCCTTGCTGGTGAAGATATTACCAACCTCTCAGTAGAAAAAATCGCCCAAAAAGGATTAGCAAGTGTACCAGCTGATAGAATGAGTCAAGGGCTGCTCCTGGAATTTTCTGTAGAAGAGAATTTGATTATGGGAAATCAGAGGAGATCACCATTTATAAACAACATATTTTTACGTAAAGACCAAATTCGAGCGAATGCATTAGCCTTGATCAAGGAGTATGAAATTGATACAACCGGACCGACTCAGATTGCTTCGCGGCTTTCAGGTGGTAACCTTCAAAAAGTAATACTGGCACGAGAACTATCTAGAAAAATAACCTGTCTGGTAGCCAATTGCCCTACTCGTGGATTGGACGTTGGAGCTATCGAATATATCCATAAGCGTTTTGTCGATTTGAGAAATAATGGTATTGGTGTACTTCTAATATCTGAAGACTTGGATGAAATTTTTAACGTTGCTGATCGAATTGCAGTGATATTTCAGGGAGAGATCATGGGGACCTTCCAGACTAGGGATGTCAGTCGGGAGGTAGTAGGCCTTCTCATGGCCGGTGCAAAGGATAAGGTGCATTAATGGAGATTAATTCCTGAGGATTCGGAATGCATAAATATAAAATTGAAAGAAGGCCATATGTTAGTGGTTGGACTGAATTACTAGCAATATTTAGTGCACTAGTAACTAGCCTTATCGTTTGTGCAATCATAATCAAGACTACTTCGGATGCCTATGTCACTACAGCATTTATTTCGCTGTTCAAAGGTGCTTTTGGGAATAAAAAAGCGATAATGGATACATTGGTTCAAGCTACACCTTTGATATTCACCGGTCTCGCTACTGTGGTAGCTTTTCGGGGTCGGATATGGAATATTGGAGGCGAGGGCCAATTTTATGCGGGAGCTATGATGGCTGCCTGGATTAGCATGAATCTTGGCTCTCTCCCTCAAGTAATTTTGGTGCCCACAATTATCATTGGTTCCATGATAGGTGGTGCTACCTGGGCAGCCATCGCAGGTTATTTGAAGGCTCAGTTTGGGTCAAACGAGATTATCGTTACCGTCATGATGAATTATCTTATTCTTTTTTTACTTTCATATCTGCTATTAGGGCCTTGGCAGGCTCCCGATTCACAATATCTTCAAACGATTCTCTTTTCAAAAAACACATACCTACCGGCGATCTCTGGCAGCCATTTAGATGCGGGTTTTTTCTTGGGATTGATTGCTGCAGTCTTGATCTATGTATTACTTTGGAGAACCTCGTTGGGTTATGAAATTAGATCGATTGGTGTAAACCCTGTAGCAGCTCAGTATAAGGGTTTGGATATAAAAAAGACAATCATCATTATAATGATTATTAGTGGAGCTTTGGCAGGATTAGGTGGAGGTGCTATTTTATCGGGCGTTCATCACCGCCTAAGACTAGACATCTCCCCAGGGTATGGTTTTACTGGAATCCTGGTTGCTATGATGGCCAGGCTGAATCCATTTGGAGTAATCCTGGCAGCAATCTTCTTGGGTGCCATTGATAACGGTTCGACCTTTATGCAAATTGAAACCAATGTTCCTGTTGCCCTTATCGATACATATCAAGGCATCGTACTTCTCTTATTAATAATTTCTTTTATTTTGGTGCAATACCGGGTAAGGAGAACGGAAGATGCTGGATGATATCCTGAAATACACATTTCTCATCAGTTTACTTACCGGTATGGTACGTATGGCAGTACCAATCCTGTTAGCAGCAGAAGGGGAGCTTATTGCGGAACGCTCTGGAGTGCTTAATCTTGGGGTTGAAGGAACTATGCTTATTGGAGCGATTGCCAGTTTTCTGGGGACCTACTATACCAAATCCTTGCTTATGGGTGTTCTTTGGGGGATCCTTGCAGGGGGATTGCTAAGCGCGGTGATGGCTTTTGTTGTTACTACTTTAAAAGCCGATCAAATCATTACGGGTCTGACTATTAATATCTTTTCGGCTGGCATTGCATTATATATGTTTCGGACTGCATTTACTGGTGTAGCCACACAAAATCTCCCAACTGTTACAACTTTTTCCAAAGCACCCATACCATTGTTGTCCAAAATACCTGTCCTGGGTACTTTCGTCTTCTCACAACACGTACTGACCTATGTAGCGATACTACTTGTGTTCCTCATATATTTATTTTTATACCATACCAAGTATGGACTAATCCTTCGAAGTATTGGTGATAATCCTCGGGCAGTCGATATGAAGGGTGTAAATATAAGCCTTTATAAATATTCAGCTGTGATTTTCGGGGGTATGATGGCTGGCCTGGGTGGAACTTTCCTCACATTGGTTATAGCAGGCATCTACTCACCTGGGATTGTTGCTGGACGCGGCTGGATTGCGCTTTCACTCGTTATTTTGGGGAATTGGAACCCCTTTACTATCCTAGTTTCAGCGCTTTTATTCGGCTTCTTGGACACTTTCCAGCTGCAAATTCAAGCAATTGGTATTAATTTTCCCTACCAGATTCTTGTTGCACTTCCATATTTACTTACGATAATAGTGTTGGTTATCGGTAGGAGAAAGTCAGGTGCTCCACTTTTGGCAGGTCGGCCGTATTCACGGGAAGAATCATAATAAGCATATTCCCGTCGTTTAGTGGAAGAAAAAGTTATTACGAAGGAAATATTGGAGTGATGGATGAAAAATTACGGGACTATCGGCCAATCAATTCCAAGGGTTGATGCGATCGCCAAGGTGACGGGAACCGCGACCTATGCGAGTGATTTCTCCCGTCCAGGGATGATATCTGGCAAAATTCTGTTGAGTGATCGACCGCATGCATATATTATTGACATTGATCCACAAACAGCCTTGGAGCTGCCAGGAGTACATGCTGTAATCACAAGTAAGGATACTCTAAACCAACCTTTTGGAGGATATATATTTGATAAGTTGATATTTTCCTCTGATCGCGTCCGCCATATTGGAGAACCTATTGCTGCCATTGCAGCCGATTCTGATGAGCTCGCAGAACAAGGCCTGAGGTTGATCAAGGTTAAATATCAGGATGTCGAACCGATATTCACGGTCGAGGCCGCTCTTAATGTAAATGCTCCCATCCTGCATCCCGATCTGGAATCATATCCTGCTACATTTCCGTACACCCGGTATGGTAATGTCTGTATGGATGCTCGTCTAAACCAGGGGGACGTAGAAAAAGGATTCGCTGAATCTGATCAAGTCATTGAAGAAACATACTATTGTAAGCCAATGCACCAGGCTTATCTAGAACCATTCAGTTGTGTGGCGGATTTGGATCAAAATGGACACCTCACAGTCTGGACAGGTACCCAACAATTAAGTGTATGCCACCGAGAACTTGCAACTGCACTTGGCTTACCCATGTCAGAAATCAGGGTCATACCCCTTTGGATGGGAGGCGGTTTTGGTGGGAAGTTAGGTTCCAGATTCGAACAAATAGCTGCGCTTTTATGCAAAAAAGCCAGACGACCAGTCAGGATTGCCCTTTCCCGGAGAGAAGATGTCATCACATCGCACGCCAGAGCTCCTTTTACAATTAAGGTAAAGGCTGGTGTCTTAAATGATGGATCGATTGTTGCTTGGAAATCAGACATTCTTGTCGATGCCGGCGCATACTCTGATGAAGCAGTGGGGTCTGCATCGGTAGCTTTAGCGTTCAGCATCGGACCATACAGATTTCCGAATTGCGAAGGTCGAGCCAGAGCGGTTTATACCAACAATCCAGATTGGGGTTGCATGCGGGGGTATGGAGGTTCAGAAATCGGTTTCGCACTTGAAAGCCATCTGGATTTGGTTGCTTCACGAATTGGAATGGATCCAGCGGATCTGCGTTTGAAAAACCTTGTCGACGAAGGTGATCCAACCATTACTGGACAGAAATTGAATTGCGTGAGCATACACGAAACCATGGCAGCTGCCTTGAAAACATCGGGCTATTATGAAAAGAAAGGGCATATGCAGCCGAACCAGGGAATTGGCATCGCTAACCACATGGGCGAATCCGGTTTACTGGGTTCTTCGGCTGTGGTGCGCGTCAATGAAGATGCCACGGTTAGTATATTGACATCGGTAGTTGATATAGGAACTGGAACGCATACAGCGCTTTGCCAAATTGTCGCCGAGGTTCTTGGTCTTCCAGCAGTCTGTGTTCATATTGCGAGCTTGGATTCTGACAGTGCGCCTTACGATATTGGCTCTTTCGCTAGCAAGACTGTATTCGATTCTGGAAATGCAGTGCGACTGGCGGCTGAGGACCTCCGTTCAGAGTTGATCTATCTGGCTGCAGATGTTTTTGGATGTGAAATCGGCGCTGTCACCTGGGATGATGGAATAGCATGTGTAAATAAGGATCCTGCAAAACGGTTGTCACTCCCGGATCTGGTTGGAATCTCTTTGTATATTCGTCATGGTCCGCTGATCGGAAAAGGTTATTGGATTTCTCATTTGCCTTTTGATATAACCCCAGGTGAAGGTTTTGGTAATTCTCCAACCGGATCATTTTTATTCGGTACACATGTAGTTGAAATCGAAGTAGATCCTGGTACTGGACAATGTAAGATCTTGAATTACGTCGCTTGTCATGATGTTGGAAAAGTGTTAAATCCGGTTGGAGCTGAAGGACAAATTGATGGCGGTATTATCCAGGGTATTGGATACGGCTTAATGGAAGAGACCATTCTTCGGAATGGGGAGATCATGAATCCTTCTCTATCCACCTATCTCATCCCAACAATTGCTGATATCCCGCCATTAAAGTCAGTTCTACTTGAAAAGGCTGATCCCAATGGACCATTTGGAGCTAAAGGCATTGGAGAACCTCCTTCAGTCATGCCCATGCCGGCTCTTGCTAATGCAATCCGCGATGCCATAGGCGTAGGTATGACCGAAATCCCAATGACACCTGAAAAGATATTCCACGCAATCCGAAATTCGGATCTAAAAAATATCTGTAGTATGTTTGATTAATGGTTCAATAGAATTTGATTCAATAAGTATAAAAAGGAATATTTTGATTGATTTATAAATAGAATTGGAGAGAAACATGTGGCAGGAATGTATAACTGCAACAACTATAGATGAAGTGATAGAAATTCTTGCTGAAAGCGGTCCATTGGCTCGCATCATAGCAGGTGGTACGGACCTGATGGTCGAGCTGGAGCAGAAAGCACACAAGGATGTCAATACAATAATAGATATTTCTCGAATAAACGGGCAAGATGAGATTTTCATGGACGAGAATAAGGTAATACATTTAAGTCCCATGGTTACTCACAACCAGTGCATTGCGTCCCAAGTTATCGTTGAGCGGGCATTCCCATTGGCACAAGCAGCCTTGCAGGTTGGTTCCCCACAAATCCGAAATCGTGGCACGGTGGCAGGTAACTTGATCACAGCCTCCCCGGCAAATGATACTATCACGCCACTTTTAGCTATGGGTGCGAAGGTAACCCTACGTTCCAAATCCGGGAATCGAATACTGCCACTGGAAGAATTCTATATCGGCGTTCGGAATACAATAATGAAACCAGATGAAATGCTTGTGGATATCAGTTTTCCAGCATTGGATCCGCAAAAGCAGAGAGGCGGATTTGTAAAATTGGGTTTACGGGAAGCTCAAGCGATTGCTGTTATCAATGTGGCAATAGTTTTAACCATGGATGGAAATAAAGTTATCTCTGCAAATATAACTTTAGGAGCAGTGGCACCGACCGTGATCCATGCAGTTAATGCTGAAAGATTTCTCATAGGGAATAATTTAGATGAGAGAATGATTTCTCAAGTTGCTGTGCATGCAATGGAAGCATCAAAACCAATTGACGATATCCGGGGTTCAGCTAATTATCGTAGAGAGATGGTAAGGGTTTTCACACAGCGTTTGTTGGAAAAACTCTCAAAAGGTGAAGAGCGTAAGAAACACCCTATGAATCCGATTCTCCTAGCTAGTGGTAATGGCATTCAGAAAACTTGGAAAGGTCTGGATGTAACCAATCATAAAATAGATACTCCGATTCACACACGAATTAATGGAAAGGCCTATACGGTTATAGGTGCAGGGAATAAATCATTGCTGCGAATGATACGCGAAGATCTTTTACTAGTAGGTACCAAAGAAGCTTGCGCTGAAGGAGAGTGTGGCGCCTGTACTGTTATTCTTGACGGAATGGCTGTAATGAGTTGCCTTATCCCTGCACCGCGTGCTCATGGAGCTGAGATCACTACCATCGAGGGTGTTTCGGGAGAAAATGCTTTACACCCCGTTCAGGAAGCATTTGTTCAGCACGGAGCAGTGCAATGCGGATACTGCACCCCAGGGTTTATAATGTCCGGGGTTATGTTGCTAGATGAACGACCTCACCCGACTAGGGATGAGATCATCCAGGCATTGACAGGAAATCTGTGCCGCTGCACAGGATATCACAAAATTATTAAAGCTATCGAACATGCCGGATTAACTAATGTAGAATAACTGTATGACCTGTAAGGTGTAAATATTCCGTCCATTCAGAATGCAAAAAAAATCTCATTATCCCAAAAGTAATATTTAAGAAATTCTATTGATGAGTGAAACAGCCAGGACAGGTTTCTGAATCAGAGGAACGAAAGATAAAAGTGAAGACGATGTTTTTCAAGGATATCATTTGCATCAAATCCCCATATGGACAGAGCTGCGGATCGCCTTTCCTTGCTTCATACTGCGGGAACAATTCGGGAACAGATATGCTAGCACAGTATGGTGATTTTGTAACATAATAGACGTAATAGACGGCTTTTTCCCCCTTTTCCCCTACCTGCTCCTCTATTGCACTGAAGAAGACGCGGCTTCGAATCCCTCCGGGTCCACATGTTTACACAGGACTTCTAATCACATCTCCTTGTTTCATGTAGAAGTGCAATTCAGGCGTAATTCAGGTAGCACAGCATAGAAAATATTATTACCTCACCCCCAATTTTCTGTAGCTTTCTATACCGGTGGTACAATAAATCAAACAA
>Ga0209254_10002856_pt1 | contig 15782 bp, 14 predicted proteins | sample FrelakmetDIP11DI_FD_187148 | JGI IMG/M metagenome (GOLD analysis project Ga0209254, IMG submission 187148) | Freshwater lake sediment microbial communities from the University of Notre Dame, USA, for methane emissions studies - DIP11 DI (SPAdes)... | ecosystem: Environmental > Aquatic >...
GCCCTCCGAAGGCAGGGGTCGCGCGTTCGAATCGCGCCGGACGCACCAGTTTTCAGGCTTCAGTCCCTTGCCGCGCAAGGGTTTAATCTCCGCCTTGCGGGTTTAAACTTCGGGCTGAAGTGACTTCGAGAGTGTTCATCATGGCCATCCCCACCCCTACCGACATCAAACTGCACCAGGCTTCGCACAAGCTGGAAATCGCGTTCACCGACGGTGCACGTTTTGAACTGCCGTTCGAGTTTTTGCGCGTCTATTCGCCATCCGCCGAAGTGCGCGGCCACGGCCCCGGACAGGAAGTGCTGCAGGTCGGCAAGAAGGATGTGCTGATCAACGCCGCCGAACCGGTAGGCTTGTACGGCATCAATTTCTTCTTTTCCGACGGCCACAACACCGGAATTTATTCCTGGGAATACCTGCATGACCTCGGTGACAATCAGGCTGCGTTGTGGGACGAATACCTGAAGCGCATGGCAGCCGCCGGCGCCTCGCGCGAACCCGGCATTGCCAAAATGTTCGAGCAGCGTCCCAAGGGCAAGTAATGCCCGCGACGTGCTCCGTACCATCGCGCGCCCTCCGGGGCGCGCGTGGTTTGTGCGGTTGCGACAGATGACGTTTGCCCAGGCGATCGCCGACGCCATTACCGCAGCCAGCGGAACCCCCTTTACCGCCACCGCGCTGACGCCCGTCGGCGGCGGCGACATCCATCAGGCGTATCGCATCGGCAACGGTGCGCGCCGCTATTTCATCAAAGTGAATCGTGCCGGGTGCCTACTGATGTTCGAGGCTGAGGCCGATGCATTGCGTGCGCTCGCCGCCACCCAATGCATCCGGGTGCCGCAGCCTGTGTGCATCGGAACAGCAGCGGCGCAAGCGTTTCTGGTGCTGGAGTATCTCGATTTACGCGGCAACGGCGACGCCGCTCTGCTGGGCGAGCAACTGGCGCAATTGCATCGCGTGCCGCAGGCCCGCTTTGGCTGGGCGCACGACAACTGGATCGGCAGCACGCCGCAACCCAATGCCTGGCAGCCCGACTGGATTGCGTTCTGGCGCGAGCAGCGGCTCGGCTTTCAACTCACGCTCGCCGCACACAACGGCTATGGCGGCGCCTTGCAGCGCGACGGCGACATGCTGCTGGCCCGGCTCGATGCCCTGTTCGACGGCTATGCGCCCACGCCGTCCTTGCTGCACGGCGATTTGTGGGGCGGCAATCATGGCTATCTCGCAGACGGCACCCCGGTGATTTTCGATCCGGCACTCTACGTCGGCGACCGCGAATGCGACCTGGCGATGAGCGAACTGTTCGGCGGCTTCGCACCGGACTTCTACGCAGCGTATCGCGCCAGCTGGCCGCTCGATGCCGGCTATGCCGCGCGCAAAACGCTCTACAATCTTTACCACATTCTCAACCACGCCAACCTGTTCGGCGGCGGCTACGCGGCACAGGCTGCGCGCATGACCGCCGCTTTGCTGGCGCAGGTTCGATAGGGTTTCATCATGCAGCGCCTGTGGGTTTTACTTGTCGCGCTCGGCCTCGCCGCCTGTTCCGGCCTGCCCTGGAACGTGATCACGCCCAAGGTGGGCGTGGCGGAGGTCGAGATCAAGCGTCTCGGACTGCTCGAACAGCGCTTCGATGTGGGACTGCGGATCAGTAATCCGAACGATTTCGACCTGACCATCGAGGCGCTGGAATTCGAGCTGGAAGTGAACGGTCGCCCGTTTGCCAACGGGCTGTCGCGCACCTCGACACGGGTTCCCGCAAGCTCGAGCGCGATGCTGCGGGTGGACGCGTTCATGCAATCGGAGAACCTGGTCCAGCAGTTCAAGACCCTGACGCCGGACAGCCTTAAAGACGGCGTGCCTTATCGCATCAAGGGCCGCTTCAAAATGGACAAATCATCCAGCTGGCTGCCGTTCGATCACAGCGGCGTGTACGGCGGCGACAAGAAAAAACTCAACGGCAAGGCGAGCTGACTCAGCCTGCCAGTTCCCGTAAGGTCGGCACGGCCAGCCCGAATGCATCTGCATGCCCGATTGCGCGTGCCAGCCGCGCCGATGCCGAACGCCCGGTGCAGCTGTGCTGCGGATCACCATCGAAGGCTTCCAGCATGCCAGCGATCAGCGCGGCGCGGTCGTGTGGCACGCCGGTGAGCGCATCCTGAATATCCATCACGTCGTTCGCCACCTGACGCGAAAAGCTTTCGTGCTGCGCCCACAATTCGGCCACTGTGCCGCCGGTTCTGAGCCCGGCGATATTGGTGGTGAGGATGTAGACGTTCTTGCGTACCAGTTCGAACAGCAGGTCGTCGCCCGTCGCCGCTTCGCGACACGGCAGGTCGATTGAGGTCAACGCGCGGCACAACAGGCCTGCACCCGGCCCCGCAACGGGCGAAGCGATCAGCGGTTTGGCGTCGATGCCTTTTTTCTTTTCGAACCAGACCGATATCACGGTCGGGTCGGTCAGGCCGTGCACCAGCCAGTCGCGCGGCAGCAGTTCGTTCTGGATCAACGCAACACGTGACTTCCAGGCATCGGGCAGCGCACCTAGCGCCACGTGCAAATCGTTTTCGCCCACCGCGACCAGCACCATTTCCGGCGAGGGATGGACGTGAGCCAGTGCCGCCATGTCGTCGCCGCGATTGACCGGGACGACACTGCGGCCCGCGCGCAACAGGCCGCCGGCGAACACGCGGCCGAGCTGGCCGAGGCCGATGACGACTACGCTCATTCGAAACCTTTTGAATGCAGGTACTCGTCGTAGCCGCCCATGTAGAACTCGACGCCTTCGGGCGTGATTTCGAGGATGCGGGTGGCGAGACTGCTGACGAACTGGCGGTCGTGCGAGACGAAGATCAGCGTGCCCTTGAACAGGTCGAGCGCGAGGTTCAGCGACTCGATCGACTCCATGTCCATGTGGTTGGTCGGTTCGTCCATCAGCAGTACGTTGTGGCGACCGAGCATCAGCTTGCCGTAGAGCATGCGGCCCTTTTCGCCGCCGGATAGCACGCGCACCGACTTCTTCACGTCGTCGCCGGAGAATAGCAGGCGGCCGAGAATGCCGCGCAGCACCTGCTCATCGTCGCCCTGCTGGGTCCACTGGTGCATCCAGTCGGTGAGGTTCTTGTCCATGTCGAAGTCGGCGACGTGGTCCTGCGAAAAGTAGCCGACGTTGGCGTTCTCGCTCCAGCGCACCTCGCCGAATTGCGGCGTGAGTTCGTTCATCAGCAGTTTCATCAGCGTCGATTTGCCGACGCCGTTGCCGCCGATGATGGCCATTTTCTCGCCGGCTTCGAGCGAGAAGCCGAGGTTGCTGAACAACGGCGACCCGTCGTAGCCGAATTTGAGATTCTCGACTTCGAGCGCGCGGCGATGCAGCGCCTTCTCCGGCTCGAAACGGATGTAGGGGTTCTGCCGCGAACTGGGCTTGAAATCCTCGATCTTGATCTTGTCGATCATCTTCATGCGGCTGGTGGCCTGACGCGCCTTCGACTTGTTGGCGGAGAAGCGGCGCACAAATTCCTGCAGTTCGGCGACCTTGTCCTTGGCCTTGGCGTTGGCCGAGGCCTGGCGTTCCTTGACCTGAGTCGAGGCCAGCATGTAGTCGTCGTAATTGCCCGGGTAGACCTTGATGGTGCCGAAGTCGAGGTCGGCCATGTGGGTACAGACCTGGTTCAGAAAGTGGCGGTCGTGCGAGATGACGATGATGGTGGCGTTGCTCTCGTTCAACACGTTTTCCAGCCAGCGGATGGTGTTGATGTCGAGGTTGTTGGTCGGTTCGTCGAGCAGCAGGATGTCGGGGTTGGAGAACAGCGCCTGCGTCAGCAGCACGCGCAGCTTGAAGCCGGGCGCGATCTGGCTCATGGTGCCGTTGTGCTGTTCGGTTGGGATGCCGACGCCGAGCAGCAGTTGGCCAGCGCGCGCCTCGGCATCGTAGCCACCCATTTCGCCGAACTTGGCTTCGAGCTCGGCGGCGTGCAGGTAATCGTCCTCGCTCGCCTCCGGGTTCATGTAGATGGCGTCCTTTTCCTGCATCACGCGCCACATTTCGGCGTGGCCCTGCAGCACCACGTCGAGCACGCGCTGCTCCTCGTAGCCGAACTGATCCTGGCGCAACCAGGCCATGCGCTCACCGGGATCGAGCGAGACATTGCCGGCGGAAGGCTCCAGTTCGCCGGCGAGAATTTTCATGAAAGTGGACTTGCCACAGCCGTTGGCACCGATCAGGCCATAGCGATTGCCGTCGCCAAACTTGACGGACACATTTTCAAACAACGGTTTGGCGGCAAATTGCAGAGTGATGCTGGAAGCGGTAAGCACGGCGGGGATCCTGAATGGCGGGAAAAGCGCGGCATTTTACCATCGCGCCCTCACGACCATGGCACGCGCCTTGCGGCTGGACCGCGAACCCTGCGTCTAGATTTTGCCCTGCAGTGCCGGATGGTTGGCGACAGGGTGATCCAGATGGTAGCCCTGCACCAGATCGATGCCGAAGCGGCGCAGCAGGGCCAGCGTCTCGCCGTCTTCGACGTATTCCGCCACCACCGATTTGCCAAGCCCGAGCGCGACGCTGACCATGGCCTGCACGAACACCTGATTGTCGGGGTCGTTCGGCAGGTCGCGGATAAAGAGGCCGTCGATCTTGATGGTGTCGACGTCGAGATGCTTGAGGTAGGCAAAGGAGGAAAAACCGACGCCGAAATCGTCGAGGCAGATGCCACACCCCAACTGGCGCAGCGCTTCGATCATGCGCTGGGCATCGTGCAGGTCGGACACCGCAGCGGTTTCGGTGATTTCAACGATCAGGCGGCTCGGATTGACCCCCCCTTGCCGCAGTTCGTCGCTGATGAACTGCGGCAGGCTCGGCTCGGACAGCGAACGGCCGGACAGGTTGATGGCGATGGACGGAATGGACGGATGCGCTGACAGCATGCGCAGCACTTCGCGTATCACCCAGCGGTCGATATCGAGAATGCGCCCGCTTTTCTCGGCCAGCTGGATGAAGTGACCCGGCATGATGAGCTGTTCTGGATTGCGCTCGTCGACCATGCGGATGAGCGCTTCCAGATGCGACAGAGTGCCGTCCTCCGCACGGTATACACCCTGAAAATGAAGCCGGAACAAAGCCTTTTCGAGAGCATTGCTGATGCGTTCGCTCCACGACAGGCGGCTGCGCATTTCAGTGTCGGCGCTGCTGTCCGCGCGGAACACGCGCCAGGTGTTCTTGCCCGCCTGCTTGGCCTGATACATCGCTATGTCGGCACGCGCTACCAGGTCATCGGCATCGGCGGCGTGCGTCGGATAATAGGCGATGCCGAGGCTGGTGGTGGCGCGCAAGTTGCGCCCCTCGAAGCGGAACGGGATCTGCGCAATCGCATGCACCACGCGATCGGCCAGCGCTTCGGCTTCGTTGTCCTGCGCGGCCGGCAGCAAAATGGCGAACTCGTCGCCCCCCAGGCGCGCCAGCACCTCATTGCGTCGCACCAGGGCGCCGATTTCGCCCGCCACCCGGATCAGCAGGGCGTCGCCCGCGCGGTGGCCGTAACTGTCGTTGATGGTCTTGAATTCGTCGAGATCGAAGAACATCACCGCACACTGGATCTGGTGGCGGTCGGTTTCCAGCATGGTGCGTGTCAGTTCCTGCTGGAAGCGGTGGCGGTTATACAGCCCGGTAAGGGCATCGCGCTCGGCCAGATACACCAGCTGCTCGGCCGTCTGACGCTCGCGGGTGACATCCTCGTAAATCCACAGGTGGCCGATGAAGTGGCCTTCGCGGTCGCGCACCGGGTAATCGAGCTCGGTGATCACGCGGCCATCGGTCATCTGGATTTCGAAGCTGTCGGATAACTCGCGTGTTTCCAGCACCGACAGCAGATGGCGCGAGAAATGATCGGGGTGCGCCAGCATCGAGTTGGACTGGGCCAGAACTTCGTGCACCGGCAAACCGACCAGCCCGGTGCCCTCCTCGATCATCCACATGCGACTGAAGGCCGGGTTGTGGTAAATCACCCGGCTGTCTGCAGCCACGAACAGGATGCCCAGATTCATCGCCGACAGCAGCGAGATCAGGCGCGCGCGTTCCTGCTCGGTTTCTTCCAGGTACTTGCCCTGCAGGCTTTCCGCCGCCCGCAGTTCGTTCAGCGCCTGACGCAGGCTGGCCTCGGTCGATTTGATGTCGTCGATGCTGTGGACGCTGGCGCGGATGCCCTGATAGACGCCGCTGTAATCGTGAATCGGCTGCCAGTTGGCCAATGCCCAGAAATGGCCGCCGTCCTTGCGGCTGACGCGGAAGGTGTAGCCCTGGCCAGAGGTGCCGCGCAGCGCCTGGCGCAGCTGAAAATCGGCGGCAGCGCGGTCGTCCGGGTGGAAGATGTCCGCCGGAAAATCCATGTTTCCCATGCACTCGCCGACGGTATAGCCGAGCATCCGCTCGACCGAAGGGTTGACCCACAGCAGTTTGCCTTCCGGCGACAGCCAGAATTCGAGATCGTGGGTGTAATCGGCGATGGCGTGGAAGCGCGCCTCGTTCTCGCGTGCCCGTTCGACGTTGAATCGAACCGATTCAGCCATGCGGTTGAAGGTGCCGATCAGCTGGCCAATTTCGTCCTCGCCTTCTCCGGCCAGTTTGATGTCCAGGTCGCCCTGCGCCATGCGTTTGCTGGCAAGGGTCAGGGCATCAAAGCGGCGAATCAGCCCGTGTGTCGTCCAGGCTAGCAGGAGGCCCGTCAACAGCAGCGCGGCCACGGCCACCATCAGACTTTGCCGGATATAGTGGGTGCGCGCTTCCTGTATGAACGCGCCCGACAAAACCAGGGTGGCGCTGCCAAAATGCTGGCCGGCCAGTTTGACGGGATGCGTCGCGCGGAAATCGGTTTCGCTGCCGCCGTCGCCAACCTGGTGCACGATGCGCTGCTCGCTGTCGCGCACCTCGATCAACTTCAGGCCATTGCCACGCAGCGACTCGGCGAGGTCGCGCACGCTGGCGTCGTCGCGTTGCGACAGCGGCGCCTGCAACGCCACCGCCAGAGTTTTGGCGATTTCCTGCACGCGCTGTTCGGCCTGCTTTTGCAGCGCAAGACTGGTCGACTGCATACCGCTGCCAATCAGAAAGGCGAACATCAGCGCTTCCACCGCCAGTGCGGAGAAGGTCAGCTTGTAGCGTAACGAAAGCTGTCCGAACCACTGCTTCATTGCGCTTCCAGCAACATTTTCTGGGCTTGCAGGGCATACGGGCGAAAGGCGCGCAATTCGCTGCCATCCACCTGGCTAAAACCGCCGTAACCGCCGTTCTGCATGAAAACTTTCCCCTCCGGGCTGGCGGCAAAGTCCAGCAGCGCGCGGCGGATGGCCTGCACCTCGGCGTCGCGCAGCCGCGGATGGGTGAGATACATCAGGCTGGACAAGGGCGGGGTCTCGGCGAGCACGCGCAACTGCTGACGCCAGTCGGCCGGCATCAGCTTGTAGGGATGCAGTCCCAGCATGGCGGCGTCGGCGCGGTCGTTGATGACCTGCAACACCGTGTTGGTGTGGGTGCCGGATTCCGTCGTGCGGTAATCGATGTTGTGCCGGAGCCCGCGCGCGGCCAGTTCCGCCTGCAGGGCCAGCACCACCAGGGCGATGGGGTCGGCTGTGGCGATGGTGCGGCCGCGCAACGCCTCCACGTCATCCAGTGGCGAAGCAGATTTGACCACCAGCAGACCGCGCACCGGCTCGGTATATTTCAGCAGCGGCTGGTAGCCCGCGTCCTGTCGCGCCAGCCAGGCCAGATGCGGCGCGGTCAGCAGAATGTCGTATTCGCCCTGGCGCGTGCGGGCGACGAAGGTCTTGAAGTCGCGCGCGCTGTAAATGGCAACCGGGCGGTGCAGGTGCTTTTCCAGCGCATTGGCGAGCGGACGATAGATTTCGACCGTCTGTTTCGCCGTCAAATTGGGGAACACCCCAAACACCAGCGGGCTGACGTCGGCCGCCCAGCCGGGGCGCAATGCGGCCAAGCCAAGCAGCAGCACAAGGATGCGGAGAATGGATCTGCGTGTCATGTCCGCCAGACAAGCCGGCAGACACAAGACCCTCTCCCGGCTAGATGATTTTTTCAAGGACCTTGGATCGACGTTTGTAGTTGTACAGGGCCTGTTTGCGCTTCGGCAATTGGTCCGGGCTGCTGTCGACGAAACCACGTTCTTCGAACCAGTGCTCGGTGCGGGTGGTCAGCACGAATAAACGCTTGAAACCTGCGCTTTTGCCATGTTTCTCGGCCTCGGCCAGGAGCAGGTCGCCAAACCCGCGCCCCCGGAAATCCCGGGATACCGCGAGGCAGGCGAGTTCGGCAGCCCGTTCCTCGGGAAACGGATACAGCGCGGCGCAGCCGGCGACGACACCGTCGGATTCGAGCACCAGAAAACGTTCGATTTCCATTTCCAGCAACTCGCGCGAGCGACGCACCAGAATCCCTTCGCGTTCCAGCGGCTCGATCAGGCCAAGGATGCCGCCAACATCGTCGATGGTGGCGGGACGCAGGGTTTCCAGCGGCGCAGGCGTGACGAGCGTGCCGACGCCTTCGCGGGTGAACAGTTCGGACAGCAGCGCACCGTCCCGATGACGACTGATGAGGTGGGCGCGCTTGACGCCCTGGGTACACGCGGTGATGGCACAGGGCAGGTAGTAGGTCACGTCCTCCGGCAACTTGCGCGTCTTGCCGGATCCCGATTTTTCCAGCAACTGCCGCGCCTCGTTGACGGTGAGGGCATTGCAGATCGTTTTGCCTTTGCCGGGCACACCCTCGGTGTCCATCAGGAAAATGAGCTTGTCCGCTGCCAGTTCGACAGCGGCCTGCATCGCCACATCTTCCAGGCTAAGGTTGAATATCTCGCCGGTCGGCGAATAGCCGATGGGCGACAGCAGCACGATGTCGTGCTGGTCGAGCCGGCGGCGAATCGCGGCGGCGTCGATCTTGCGCACTTCACCGGTGTGCAGCAGGTCGACGCCGTCGCGCACCCCCAGCGGTTGCGCGGTGACGAAATTGCCCGACGCCACCCGGATGTCGGCGCCCGCCATCGGCGTGTTGGCGATCCCCAGCGACAGCAGTGCCTCGATCTCGACCCGCACGGTGCCGGCGGCTTCCTTGACGCACGCCAGCGCGGCGTCGTCGGTGACGCGCAGGCCATTGATATAGCGGATTGCGGTGCCGTTTTCGGTCAGCCGAGCTTCCACCTGCGGCCGCACGCCATGCACCAGCACCAGCCGCACCCCCAGACTGTTCAACAGGTTGACGTCATGCGCCAGCTGCACGAAGTCGCCATCCGCCACCAGTTCGCCGCCGAATGCGATGACGAAGGTCTTGCCGCGAAAGCCGTGGATATAGGGCGCGGCAGAGCGAAACCAGTGAACGAAATCGGCGGTGTCTTTCAAGGGATTAACCCGGGCAGGATGAGACGATGCGCAAGGATACCGAAAAACCCCCGCGCCACGCAGCCCGGCTGCTCAGAAGTCGCCCCACAGGGTTTGCATCGCGGCCAGCGCCGCCAGCGCGGCGGTCTCGGTGCGCAGCACGCGCGCGCCCAGCCGGACCGGAATCGCCCCGGCTGCCTGCAAGGCGGCGATTTCATCCGCTTCGAATCCGCCTTCGGGCCCGGCTACCAGGCAATCCGTCGCGGCGGGGGCTTCCAGCTCGGCCAGCCGCCGATCGGCCTGCGGCGACAGAAACAGCAAGCGATTTTCGGTGGCCGGCCCTGAAGCCAGCCAGTGCGCCAGCGTCTGCGGCGCAGCCACGCCGGGCAGCCGGTTGCGGCCGCATTGTTCGCAGGCGCTGGCCACCACCCCCTGCCAGTGCGCCACCCGCTTGTCGGCACGCTCGCCCGCCAGCTTGACCACGCTGCGCCTGGCGGCGATCGGCTGGATCGCCGCCACCCCGAGCTCGACCGCTTTTTGCAGCGTGTAATCCATGCGCTCGCCGCTCGATATGCCCTGCGCCAGCATCACGCGCAGGCGCGACTCGCGCTCGATGTCGGCAAAGCCGGTAACGCTGACCATCACCACGTCTTTCTGGATGCGCTCGATGCACGCCGTGTATTCACCGCCCTGACCATTGAACAGGGTGATACGGTCATCCAGCGCCAGCCGCAACGCACGCACAGCATGGCGCGCCGGACCCGGCGGCAGGCTCAGGCGGGCGCCGGGCGCAAGTGGTTGATCAAGATAAAAACGGGGTGCTGACATCTTGGTATTATGCCGGTGTTGCCACGAATTTCTGCGGAGCGCGTCATGGTTTCCCTCACCACCCCGGTGTGCGATTTTGGCTGGAAAGCGCCTGACTTCGAACTGCCCGGTGTCGACGGCAAGCGCTGGACACTGCACGACGCCATGGGCCCGAACGGCCTGCTGGTGATGTTCATCTGCAACCATTGCCCCTATGTGAAGGCGATCCGTCCGCGGCTGGTACGCGACCTGAGCGAACTCAAATCACACGGCATCCACGCCATCGCCATCATGTCGAACGACCCGACCGACTATGCCGAGGACGGGTTCGACAACATGAAAGCGGTGGCAACAGAATTCGGCTTCCCCTTCCCCTACGTGATCGACGCCACGCAACAGGTGGCGAAAGCCTACGGCGCGGTGTGCACGCCGGATTTTTTCGGTTTCAATCGCGATTTCGAACTGCACTATCGCGGACGTTTTGACGCGTCGCGCAAGGAAACCGCACCCGAGGGCGTGCGCCGCGACCTGTTCGAGGCGATGAAGGAAATCGCTGCCAGCCAGCGCGGGCCCATTGAGCAGATTCCCAGCATGGGCTGCTCGATCAAATGGAAAGGGGAATGACATGATCAACAGCCAGCAGCACTGGGAGTCTGTTTACAGCCACAAGGCGGCCGACGAGGTCAGCTGGTTTCAGCCGCATGCCGCGTCGTCGCTGCGCCTGATCGAAGCTTGTACCGATACGCATGCGCACATCATCGACGTCGGCGGCGGGACCTCGGTACTGGTGGACGGCCTGCTCGATGCCGGCTATCGCAATCTGACCGTGCTCGATCTGGCCGAGTCGGCGCTGGCGGCCAGCCGGCAGCGACTTGGCGCGCGTGCGCAGTCGGTGCAATGGATCGCAGCCGACATCACGCAAGCGGAACTGCCCGCTGCGCGCTACGACGTCTGGCACGACCGAGCAGTGTTTCATTTCCTGACCGATCCGGACGATCGCGCACGCTATGTGGCACAGGTGCTGAAAAGCGTGAAGCCAGGCGGCCATGTCATCGTTGCAACGTTCGGCCCCGGCGGGCCGCTGCAATGTTCGGGGCTGGATGTGATGCGCTACGCCCCCGGCGCACTGCATGCCGAATTCGGCGCGCCCTTTCGCCTGCTCAAACACGAAACCGAAATCCATTACACCCCGGCGGGCAAGGAGCAGGAATTTGTTTATTGTTATTGCATGCGTGCCTGATCATGCTTGAGGACGTCAAAGCCCTGGTACGGGAAGTCGCGCAGCGCGAAGTCACCCCGCGCTTCCTCAAGGTGGCACACAGCCACAAGGCCGACGGCAGCCTGTTCACCGAAGCCGATGCGGCGACGCAGGCCGCGCTGGAAGCGGCGTTGCCGGGGATTCGCAAGGTGCCGGTGCTGGGCGAGGAAATGACCGAACAGCAGCAACACGACGCCTGGGACGCCGGGCGCAACGGCCTGTGGTGCGTCGACCCGATCGACGGCACCTCCAATTTCGTCGCCGGGGTGCCATATTTTGCGGTCTCGGTGGCCTATCTCTACAAAGGCGAGCGCCAGCTCGGCGTGATCTACGATCCCATCGCCGACGAAATGTTTAGCGCCCAGCGCGGCGGCGGCGCCCATCTCAACGGCACCCCGCTGCCGCTGCGCCCCGCCGCCACTGAGCTCAAACGCTCGCTCGCCGGGGTCGAGATGAAACGCATCAACCGCGAACTCGCCGGGCGGCTCGCCTCCTGGCCGCCCTACGCCTCGCAGCGCAACTTCGGCGCCAGCACGCTCGACTGGTGTTACACCGCCGCCGGCCGCTTCGATATCTATGTCCACGGCGGGCAAAAGCTGTGGGATTACGCTGCGGGCGCGCTCATCCTCGAAGAAGCCGGCGGCCGCCTCGCCAGCCTGTCCGGCAGTTTCGACACCGCAAACGTCTGGGAGCGCTCCGTCGTCGCCTCGGCCAGCCCGGCCTTGTTCGAACTGTGGCGGGACTGGCTGAAGGCGGCAGGCGCATAAGGTCCGGCAAGCAACTGGCATAAGCCATGCAGCATCGCGTAATGCTAATGCCACCATCGACATTACTTATTGGCTGCCCACCCCTGGCCAGCGGAAAATTGCGCGACAAATTCTGACGGAGATTCAATCATGGCCATGCGCGACACCCTCACCCCCAAAGAAGCCCAATGCAGCAGCGGCGCAGACTACGCGGCGCTGGCGCTGGAAGCCCTGCAGGAACCGGCGGATGCGGCTTACGCCAAGGAGTTGATGGATCGCGAGGCGGACGGTTGCCAGTTCACCAAGGATCTGGCGGCGTGCGCCATCGCCTACAAGGCGATGGGTGAACAGGGTCGTGCCGAAGAACTGCTGCAAACCGCCGAAGACTATTGCATGAGCGGCGATGAGCAAATCGCGCTGGCCGAAGCCAAGTTCAAGGTGCTGGGTGACAAGGCCGCGGCAGTAGGCGCCTATGAGAAGGCGCTGAAGGAAACCGGCAATCTCGACCCGCTGATCGATCTGGCGAAGAACGTGATGAGCGTGATCGCCGATAACGCGTTTGCCAAGAAGGTGCTGGAAAAGGCCGAGGCGAAAATCTCGCGCGCGGTGGAATACAGCAAGCTGGCAGCAGCCTCGGCCGAGCACCTGCTGGACAAGGAGTACGCGGCGGCGATTTTCAGCAAGGCAGCGGACAAGCTCTCCAGCGTGCCCGATCTGCTGTCGCTGGCGAGCGAAGTCACCAAGACGCTGGGCGACCCGCAAAAAGCCAAGGCGCTGTATGAACGCGCACTCGCCGGTGCCACCGACTTCACCGCCGCGAAGACACTGATCGAATCGGCCAAACAGGCGGGCGATGCTGCGTTCATGCAATCCGCGCTGAAGAAGGCAGGCGATCTGGCGAGCGCGACCGGTGAATACATCGAACTGGCCGAAGGACTGGCAGGCGTGGGCGACAAGCCGGGTGCCACTGCACTGCTGGACAAGGCGGAAGATGCTGTCGCCGGCCTCGACGAAATGCAGAAGCTGGTCACCGCGGTGGAAGCACATCTGGCCGACGACGCCGAGCGCCTGACGCGGGTGAAGGCCAAGCTGGAAAAGCGCCAGGCCAACCACGCACGCTATATGGAATTCCAGCAACTGGAAAAGGACGCCATCAGCGTCAAGCAATTCCTCGCGCTGGCCGAGCGCGTGCGTCTGGAACTGGAAGACCCCTTTTATTCGGCCAAACTGATCGAATCCGCCGAAGCCCTGCTCGACGGCACCGGCTACCAGTTCTCGCGCTACAAGCCGATTCTGGTGGCAGTGGACAAGAACCTCGACGACACCGCCTGGCTCGGCCGCCTGCTCGACCGCGCCGCTGAAAACGCCACTGACTTCATCGCATTCAAGGATCTGGTGGTCACCGCTTCGCAGCTGAAACACCGCGAACTCGGTGTTTCCAAAGCGCGCGCCTACCTCGCCACGCGCGAGTCCGCGCTGGCCGCAGATGCCAACGCCACCGTGTACGACACCGCCAAACTCGCCGAGGCTAGCTTTGCCGCCACCCAGGATGCCGCTGAGGCGGGTCGTCTGCTGGAAATGGCGCGCGGCAAGGCCAAGGACCATTTCGCCCTTACGCATATCGGCCGTCTGTACGCCTCGATGGGCAACGCGGCCAAATCCGACGAACTGTTTGCCGCAGCTGCAGCCGCCTGCTCCAATGGTGACGCCTGCATCCAGTTCATCGATCGGCTGAAGGGATTCGCGCTGCCGGCGGAGGCGCTGAAGAAATGGTATGTCGAGTGCGGCACCCACCTGAAATCGCCCGCCGACAAGCTGCGCTGGGCCGAGGGGATCGCCGATGCGCTGAACGACAAGATCTGGGCCACCGAAGTGTACGGCCAGCTTGCCGGCCAGTTCGGTGGCGCCGACGCCGCGCGCTTTGAGCTCAGCCGCCGTTCGCGTGCCGACCTCAACTACTTCGGTTCCACCCGCCGCCACTAAGCAGCGGCTTGCGGCTGGGTCGATGGCCGCGCAATACCCCTGAAAACAGCCCGGTTGCACGGGCTGTTTTTATTTGTACACTGGGAATGAAGCTGTTTTCTGGAGCCGTTCATGGTCGAAAACCTCTCTGCCCTCATCGACACCGTGCAGAAAAACTGCACCATCGCCGACGCCCGTCACGCGCGCGACATGACGATGTGCACCTTTCTGCTGGAAATGCGCGAGTACTACCGCTGGGAAATGGAAATCCCCTACGGCGCGCGACTGCCCAAGGACGAACTGGGCGACTGGCTGAACGCACGCGAAAGCCTGTGGGACACAGTGGAAGAAGAAGACTTCACTCCCCTTCCGCTGAACGCAACCGGCATCGATCCGTTCGATGCCAACGACATCAATCGTGCGCTGATGCCGCTGGGCCTGGTCTACAGCAGCGGGCTGGGGCATTTCCGCAAACCGCATTTCGTTCTGGCCGAACTCAAGCGCGCCGAGGTGCGTGAAGGCGTACAGGTGCTGGTGGCCGGCTGCGAATACGCACGCGACCTGATCGCGCCACCGGCGGCGATGCGCGACGGCGCCATTTTCCTGCGGATGGACGCGGTACGTCGTCTGCTGTGGAACAAGTACGAAGAATGGCAGTGGAAGGAAAAGGACACTGCGCTGGGGCGGGCGTTTGCCCACTACGATTTCGAGCATGACATCGAGCGCGGACTCGATCGCATGAGTGAGGCCGAAAGCGAGGTGATGATCCTGCACGAAATCGGCGAGGCGCGTGCGGAATCGCTGCTGGGCGAAGACTGGAACGAGATGCTCGGCCAGTTCACTTCACGTCATGCCGAATTGCTGGCGCGCGCGGTGCGCGACCATCTGGCTGACTGTATGGTCACGTTGCCGACGCTGCTTGAACGCGAGGCATTCGGCTCGCTGCATTTTTATCTGGCCAATTTGTCGGGCCTGCGGCGTGCGCTGTTCCCGGCTTTGCCGCTCGCCTATGAAAACTGGCTAAATCAGCGCGACACGACGCGGCTGATGGAGACGGTTCGCAGCGCAGAGGGACACTGGCTCGCCGCTGCCCGGCGCTTGGTCGCGCTGTATCGACACGACCCGGCGCAAGGCGATGCCGCCATCCGCGGACTGGCGGGCGGCGACCTCGGCGGTCTCAAACTCTAGCGGCAAACAAACGGCACCAGACCTCAAGGCGTACCGGAGACATCCCCGGCCCCACCGTCGAACCGGTGGCGCGTCAAGCGCGCTTTCAACTCGGGCAATATGATTTGTGCCGCCTGATAACCCGCCATGACCGCCTCGTCGCTCCGGGCAAAGCTGGTATCGCTGGCGGGCTCGAATCCCGGGCGAATCAGGAAATCGGCTTCGGCCGATTCGCCTTCGCTGAGCCGACAGCTTTGCAGACGAAAGGTTTTCAGTAGCGTGTCCAGCGCGTTGTGCTTGAGGGCGGCGCCGTTGCCGCAATAGATGTCGATGCCGACGACCAGTTCTGCGCCGAGTGCGCGGGCAAAGCGCACCGGCACGATGGTCAGGACGCCGCCATCGACATAGGTCGCGTCCTGCGACTGCACCGGCACCACGACCCCGGGCACGCTGGCCGAAGTCTG
>Ga0209254_10002857_pt1 | contig 15778 bp, 14 predicted proteins | sample FrelakmetDIP11DI_FD_187148 | JGI IMG/M metagenome (GOLD analysis project Ga0209254, IMG submission 187148) | Freshwater lake sediment microbial communities from the University of Notre Dame, USA, for methane emissions studies - DIP11 DI (SPAdes)... | ecosystem: Environmental > Aquatic >...
ATCCACGAAGGGCTGGGGCTGTCCCGCGTCCCTTACCGCATCGAGTGTTACGACATCTCCAACCTGGGCTCCGATGACGCCGTGGGGTCCATGGTCGTCTACGAGGCGGGGATACCGGTGCGTAAGGACTTCCGCCGTTTTCGCATCAAGGGGGTGCCGGGACAGAACGACGCGGCCATGATCGAGGAGGTACTGGACCGCCGCCTGGCCAAGCTCGCGGATACGGCAATTGCGGCCGAGCCGGGCAACGCCGCTCCCGCAGAAGACACCACGGGCGATGGCACGCCGGGACGTCGCGGCATTGGGCCGCGCCTCGATTCTTTTCACAAGAGACCGGACCTCATCCTCATCGACGGGGGGGAGGCACAGCTGGCGGCGGCCCTGAAAGCGCTGCAGGGCAGGGGGTTTTGGGATATCGACGCAGCCGCACTCGCCAAGCGCATGGAGGAGGTCTACCGCCCCGCCAGCAGAGAGGCCGTACGTCTGCCGCGGGACTCCGAGGCCCTCCACCTCCTGCAGCGCATCCGCGACGAAGCGCACCGTTATGCCCTCGATTACCACCGCCAGCAACGGGCGCTGCGCACGCGCCGCTCGGCCCTCGACGACGTACCCGGCGTGGGACCGAAGCGCAAGGCAGCGCTGTTGCGCCACTTCCGCAGTATCTCCCGTATAGCCGATGCCACCCTGGAGGAGCTGCAGGCCTTGTCCTTCCTGGACCGGCATACGGCGGAGAATCTATACCGCGCCCTGCACACTGACGCGGAGCACCCTGAGATAAAGCCCGTTGCCGGTTAGGCGGATTTGTAAGAGAGTGAGGAGGGGAAACATGAAAGAGCCGGTCTATTACCCTGTCGAAACCCCCCTGGGGGAGATGCGCGTTTACATCCAGGATGCCCGGCCTGCGTTTATAACGCTGCCGGGGGTAGCCGCGAGCGGTAAGGCGGCCGAACAGCCAGCGCCGGAGGAGGTATCCAGGCTGCTCTCTACCGTGAGATCGTTTTTCAGCGGCGAGGAGGTAACGGAGCGCTATGCCGGTGCCCTGATCGGGTCGATTGCGGTTACTCCCTTCGAGCGAGCGGTGCTCACCGAGGTGACACGCATACCACGTGGCGAGACCCGCTCCTACGGGGACATCGCCGTGCTCTCTGGTTATCCCCGCGCGGCGCGTGCCGTGGGCAACGTCATGCACGATAACCCGTTTCCCATTGTCATACCCTGCCACCGCGTCATCAAGAGCGACGGCAGCATCGGCGGCTACGGGGGAGCCGAGGAGACAAAGGCCTGGCTGCTGCGGTTCGAGGGCGGCAAGCTGGAGCGCTGACCGCAGCCGGCGAGAGCTCCTTTGCCGGAGCACCAGTGCCGGAAAAGACCACCCCCCACGGGAAATCCGGTGCCTGACTGCTGCTTATACGAACGGGTTCCAAGGACCGCGGGGCCCAGCTGCCTTATTGCCAAATACCCCCCTTATGCCGATAAATACTATAATTATCCTGGTTGATCGGGTCGGCAGGAGGTGCCTTCATAGTGGAGATAACCATTATCACCGGTCTGTCCGGAGCGGGGAAATCCGTGGCCATAAAGAGCATGGAAGACCTCGGGTATTTCTGCGTGGATAACCTCCCCCCGCTGCTGCTCCTGAAGATGGTGGAACTCGGCTCCCAGAGCGATGCGGGCATAGATCACCTCGCGGTGGGGATAGATGTGCGCGGGGGTGAGTTCTTCGAGGACTTGAGCGAGTCCATGGACGAGTTGGACCGCGGCGGCATAACCTACCGCATCGTCTTCCTGGAGGCGGACGACGAGACGCTGATCAAGCGCTTCAAGGAGTCTCGGCGCTCGCACCCCATCCCGTCTCAAGGCGGTATCACCCAGAGCATAGCCAGGGAGCGCGAGCTGCTGCAGACGCTGCGGGGGAGGGCCGACATCGTCATCGACACCAGCGGGATAAACGTGCACCAGCTACGCGAACAGCTCATGAACCAATACCGCTCCGAGGGTGAATCGATCACGCTGGAGATGAGCCTGGTATCGTTCGGCTATAAATTCGGGCTTCCCCTGGATGCCGACATGGTCTTTGACGTGCGTTTTCTCCCCAATCCTTACTGGGTAGACGAGCTGCGCGAACTCGACGGCAGCGACGTGCAGGTAAGGGATCACGTCATGGCTTCCGTGGAGAGCATCGAATTCCTGGACCGCATCCATGCGCTCGTCCAGTTCCTCAAGGATAAGTTCTGGCGCGAGGGAAGGCGCTATATCACCCTGGCCTTGGGGTGCACGGGGGGCCAGCACCGCTCTGTGGTCCTCGTAGATGAGTTGGCTGCCATGCTCACGGCATCAGGCTGGACGGTAAACGTGCGCCATCGCGACGTCCACCGCAGGTGAGTAATGGCCTTCACCACCGGGGTCAAAGACGAGCTCGCGCGTGTGATGCCCTCACGGCGTTGCTGCCGTATCGCGGAGCTTTCGGCCCTTTTCCACCTGGAGGGAGCCCTGCACCTCACCGCACCGCACCGTCTCAGCCTGCACACGGAGAGCGAGAACGCGGCGGTGGCCAGAAAGATGTTCTCCTACCTCAAGGAACTCTTTGCCGTCTCCCCGGAACTGCGGGTGGAGAAGGCCCCGCGCCTGCGCGGCCACAACTGCTACATCCTCTATCTGGAGGACAGCGAGCGCTCCACCCAGATACTGAACGAGCTGGGACTCCTGGATGACTTTCTCCGTCCCGTCCTCGGCGTCCCCGCGCGCATCACGCGCCAGCACTGCTGCGGGATAGCCTATCTGCGCGGCGCCTTCCTGGGAGGCGGATACGTCAGCCGCCCCGAGCAACCCGCCCACCTGGAGATCAATGTGCAGCATTTCGAGATGGCGGAAGGGCTGCTGGAACTCGCTTCCAGGTATGATGTCGACATGCATACCGGCAGGAAGAAAGGGCTTCACAGCGTTTACAGCAAGGGCCGCAACGGCCAGGTGGACCTCCTGGCGCTGCTGGGCGCGCACGACGCGGTACTGCGCCTGCAGAGCGAATCCGTGGTACGTGAGCTGCGTGAGAGGGTGAACCGGCGCGTTAACAGCGAGACGGCCAACCTTGAGCGCACCGTGGATGCCGCCCAGAGGCAGCTGCACGACATCCGGGTGGTCGTCGACGGCCCCGGGCTGTCCAGCCTGCCCGCCGCCCTGCAGGAGATAGCGGAGTTTCGCTTGCGCTACCCCGAGGCGAGCCTGCAGGAATTGGGGGATCACCTGCAGCCTCCGCTGACGAAATCAGCCGTCTACCACCGACTTCTACGCATCAGGCGCATAGCGTCCAGTATAAGCTGAGGCGGCCTTCTAGCCGGCGGCGTGGTTTATCCCAACGTGTTTTTGCTTATAATGTCTTGTGGAAGTACTCGAGTTGAACACAACGGCAAGAGCGGACCAGGAGTTGAAGGAGGTATCGAGATGGCGGTAAAGGTAGGTATAAACGGGTTCGGTAGGATAGGGAGGCTGTTCCTGCGGGCGACCGCTTCGCGAGACGTGGACGTCGTGGCCATCAACGACCTGACGGATAACATCACCCTGGCGCACCTCTTCAAGTACGATACCGTATTCGGAAGGTATGCGGGTACGGTCGAAGCAAAGGAAGACGCGCTGACCATCGATGGAAAGGATATCAAGGCTTTCGCGGAGAAGGACCCGGCGAAACTACCCTGGAAAGACCTGGGGGTTCAGGTGGTCATCGAGGCCACGGGCGCGTTCACGGCTCGCGACGGCGCTGCCAAACACCTCGCCGCAGGTGCGTCCAAGGTCGTCATCACCGCCCCCGCCACCGATCCGGATATCACCATCGTCATGGGTGTCAACAGCGACCAGTACGACGCCTCCAAGCACGACATCATCAGCAATGCCTCCTGCACCACCAACTGCCTCGCTCCGGTGGCCAAGGTGCTGGTGGACAATTTCGGCGTGGAGTCGGGATACATGACAACCGTGCACGCCTACACGAACGATCAACGCATCCTGGATTTCCCCCACAAGGACCTGCGCCGCGCGCGTGCTGCAGCGGGAAACATCATCCCCACCTCCACCGGCGCCGCCAAGGCCATCGGGCTGGTGATACCCGAATTGAAGGGCAAACTGGACGGTATCGCCATGCGCGTCCCGGTGATGGACGGCAGTGTCGTGGACCTGGTGGCGGTGCTCTCCAAGGAAGTGAGTGCCGCGGATATTAACGCCGCGGTCAAGGCAGCGGCGGGTGGAGCCCTCAAGGGTATCCTCGAATACACGGAGGATCCCATCGTGTCATCCGACGTCATCGGAAATCCCGCTTCCTCAATCTTCGACGCCAAAATCACCATGACCATGGGTAAGATGTGCAAGGTGGTCTCCTGGTACGACAATGAGTGGGGTTTCTCGAACCGTCTCGTGGACCTGATGGGCATCCTGCTCCCGTAGGCGGGAAGGGCCATGGCGAAAAAGACCATCAGGGACATCGATGTCTCGGGAAAGAAGGTCCTGGTCCGCGTCGATTTCAACGTACCCCTGGATGAATCCGGCGGCGTGGCCGACGACACCCGTATCCGCGCTTCGCTGCCGACGCTGCGCTATCTCCTCGACCACGGGGCTTCACTGATCGTTATGTCGCACCTGGGCCGGCCCAAGGGCAAGGTGATGGATTCAATGCGGCTCACGCCCGTGGCAGCGCGCCTGAAAGAACTTCTGGGGACAGAGGTGCGCAAGACCGAAACGGTGATCGGTGACGAGGTGGACAGGGCCTGCGCCGATCTTAAGCCCGGCGACGTCCTTCTCCTGGAGAACCTGCGTTTCGAGCCTGGCGAGGAGAAAAACGACCCTGGACTCGCTGGTGCTCTTGCCGGTCTTGCCGATGTCTACGTGAATGACGCCTTCGGCGCCGCCCATCGCGCCCACGCCTCGGTGACCGGCGTGGCCGAGAGGCTGCCTGCCGTGGCGGGCTTGCTCATGGAGGAAGAGGTGCGTGTCTTGCAAGGCCTGCTCACGGCACCCGAACGTCCCTTCGTCGGCGTCCTGGGCGGGAGCAAGATATCCGATAAGCTCAGGGTCATCGGCAGATTCCAGGAACTCGTGGACACCCTGCTCATCGGAGGGGGGATGTGTTTCACCATCTTCAAATCCCAGGGTATGGAGATCGGGAAGTCCTTGTGTGAGGACGAGCTGCTGCAAGAGGTAGGTGAGGTCATGTCGAGGTCCGCGGGCAAGAGGGCGGAGATCCTGCTTCCCACCGACCTGGTAGTGGCCTCCGACTTCAAGGAGGATGCCGATAGCCGCATAGTCGACGCCGGTGCGATTCCGGCCGGCTGGATGGGCCTGGACATAGGGCCGCGCACCATCTCCGATTACGGCAAGGCCATCGCCAAGGCCAGGACCATATTCTGGAACGGGCCCATGGGTGTATTCGAGTGGGACCGTTTCGCCGCGGGCACACACGCCGTGGCGGAGGCTATAGCCGCATCATCGGCTATAAGGGTTGCTGGTGGGGGAGACACCATCGCGGCCATAGAGAGATATGGCCTGGCGGACAGCTTCACCCATATATCGACGGGAGGCGGCGCCTCCATGGAACTCCTGGAGGGCAAGACCCTTCCGGGCGTGGAAGTACTACAGGACGCGGAAGCTTAGGGGGTATAGCCATGAGGAAACCGCTCATAGCCGGCAACTGGAAGATGTACAAGAACAACATGGAGGCCATGGAGCTGGTGCGCGAACTTGTTCCCCTGGTAACGGAATTGAACGACGTGGAGGTTGCCGTGTGCCCACCCTTCACCGCCCTTGCTGATATCTCACGCCTCAGGAGTGAGCTGGGCTCCGATATCAGCCTCGGCGCGCAGGACGTGTATCCCGAGAAGGAGGGCGCTTTCACCGGCGAAATATCAACGCTCATGCTCAAGACCCTGGGGGTCGTCTACGTCATCGCGGGGCACTCGGAGCGCCGCGAGATAATCGGGGAAGGGGACGAGCTGGTGGCCGCCAAGGTCCGCGCCGTTCTGGACGCCGGTATGATCCCCATCCTCTGCGTGGGGGAGACCCTGCAGGAGAGGGAGGCTGGAGGAGCTTCCGCAAAGGTCGAGGGCCAGCTGGAGGTGGACCTGAAGAACGTAGCGCCGGGAGAAGTCGCGGGTATGGTGGTTGCCTATGAGCCCATCTGGGCCATCGGCACCGGCAAGACGGCCACCCCCGCTGACGCCCAGGAGATGTGCAGTTTCATACGCCGCTGGATTTCCGGCACTTACGGGGAAGATGCCGCCACTTCGCTGCGTATACTCTACGGAGGAAGCGTAAAACCTGATAATGCCGCCGAGCTCATGTCCATGGAGGACGTGGACGGCGCTCTTGTCGGCGGCGCCAGCCTGAAGGCGCCCGACTTCGCCTCCATCGCCAACTTCAACGGCTGACCAGCAGGTCTGCCCACCCACATACCGTTCTTTTCACCGTAGGTTGGGGTAAGTGCCTGGAGTTGCCCATCCTGCGCTGTTCCTTTTTCGAGGCTCATGGCAACTCCAAGGCCTGACCCCACTCCCCATTACTTATCACCAACGCACCATATGCAGCACTTGTGGTAAAATATCTCCCTGTAAAAGGAGGTAGCGATCTAGTGGATATTCTTAAGATCATTGTTTTGGTGTTTTTCTTCGCGTCCAGCCTTTCCATGATCATCTTCGTGCTGCTTCACTCGGGCAAGGGAGGCGGGATGTCAAGCCTTTTCGGCGGCGCCTCCATGGCTGGGGCCGCCGGGACCCAGATAGTGCAGAAGAACCTGGACCGCTTGACCATAGTGAGCGCCGTGACATTTGTCATCTCCACCATCTTACTGATATTCATATATAAATAGCTTTTTAATGGCGTTCGCGGCGTTTACCGCCTGATCTGCCCGAGGGATAATCCGCCCTGTGGAGTGTATACTTATTCGGTTAGAAAGAAACGGCTGCAGGCCGTATCGTAGGATGCAAAGAGGAAAGGAGTGGAAGTGTCCAAACGCCACCTGTTCACATCGGAATCCGTCACCGAGGGACACCCGGACAAGATAGCCGACCAGATCTCCGATGCCATACTGGACCGTGTCTACAAGGACGATCCCTTCGGGAGGGTCGCGGTCGAGACCCTGGTGACCACGGGCCTCGTGGTCGTAGCGGGGGAGATGACCACCTCCACTTACGTGGACATTCCCAACACGGCCAGGAAGACTATTGAGGAGATCGGATACACGCGCGCCAAGTACGGGTTCGATTACGAGACCTGCGGCGTGGTAGTCTCCATCGACCCGCAGTCCTCGGATATCGCCCAGGGTGTTGACCATGCCATGGAAGAACGTCTGGGTGAAGTAGAGGACGATATGCTTGATTCCCTGGGAGCGGGGGACCAGGGGATGATGTTCGGTTACGCATGCAACGAGACCGAAGAACTCATGCCCATGCCCATACTCCTGGCACACAAGCTATGCCACCGCCTCTCCGAGGTGAGAAAAGCGGGCATCCTCCCATACCTGAGACCGGACGGCAAGAGCCAGGTAACGGTGGAATATGAAGACGATAAGCCGGTCAGAATCGACACCGTGCTGCTGTCATCGCAGCACCGCCCCAACGTGGATATCGAGGAGCTGATGAAACCGGATTTCATCGAGCACGTCATCCACCCGGTGCTGCCACCGGATTTGTACGACCGCAGCCTGCGCATACTGGTCAACCCCACCGGGAAGTTCGTGACCGGTGGGCCCATGGGCGATACCGGCCTCACCGGGCGCAAGATAATCGTTGATACCTATGGAGGCATGGCCAGGCACGGCGGCGGCTGTTTCTCGGGCAAGGACCCCACCAAGGTCGACCGCTCTGCGGCCTATGCCGCACGATACGTGGCCAAGAACGTGGTGGCGGCCGGGCTGGCGGACCGCTTCGAGGTGCAGCTGGCGTACGCCATCGGGGTAGCCCGTCCAGTGTCGGTGATGGTGGAGGCCTTCGGCACCGAGAAGGTGGACCTGATAACCATCGAGGCCCTGGTACGCGAACACTTCGACCTGCGTCCGGCAGCCATCATCCGTGACCTGAAGCTGCGCCAGCCCATCTACAAGAAGACCGCGGCCTATGGACACTTCGGGCGCCTGGACAAGGATTTCGCCTGGGAGCATACGGACAAGGCGGAGGCGCTGCGCAGCGAAGCAGGCCTGTAAGGGCGCCCATCATCCTGGAGTTCGGGGCGATGCGAGCCCCCATGAAATCGGCCGGCGCTGTGATTGCCGGGAGGTATGGATATGGCGGTTCTACCTATCAGGACCTTCGGCGACCCGGTTCTCAAGGAACTGTGCTCGGAAGTCGAGGAGATCGGCCCCGATATCGAGCGTCTGGTGCGGAACCTCACCGATTCCCTCCCTAAACCGGGTGGAGCAGGGCTGTCCGCCAACCAGATCGGCGTGGTCAAGCGGGTTTTTGTCTATGAGCGCGAGGGGGAGATAGAGGCCTGTATCAATCCCCGTATCGTCTCGGCCTCTGAAGAGGTGGAGGAGGAAGTTGAAGGCTGCCTCAGCCTTCCCGGAGCGGTGATGCCGGTCCCCAGGCACCTGGTGCTGGAACTCGAATACCACGATCTCCAGGGAGAAGCGCACCTTGTCGAGGCAGAGGGATGGATAGCCCGCGTGTTCCAGCACGAACTCGACCACCTGGACGGAAGGCTCATCCTGGAGAGGACCGACCGTGAGAGCCGGGTCGAAGCGCTGCGGATACTGCAGGACGAAGATTCACCACCGCAGGAACAGCGGCCTGGGCCTTCATCCCTCTAAACCGCCGGGGGGTGGCGCATGTGAACACAGTCTATGTGGGCAGCGGCGAATTCTCTCGCGATCTCCTGCACGACCTCCTGCATGCCGGATTCGAGGTGAGCGGCGTCATCACCCGACCTGACCACCCCGCGGGCAGGGGCTTACGCCAACGCCCCACTCCCGTCAAGACGACAGCTGAACGGGCGGGGATGAGGGTGTTTCAGCCCGATGGTCCCGGCGACCCGCTTTTCATGACGGCCCTCGACGAGCTGCGGACCGAGATCATCGTGGTGGCCGATTACGGTTACCTGCTACCACGGAGCATCCTGGAATATACTTCCGCAGGTTGCCTGAACGTCCATCCCTCGCTTCTGCCCCGTTATCGCGGTGCTGCACCCATTCAGCGGGCCTTGATGCAGGGAGAACGCATGACCGGGGTGACCCTGATGCTCCTGGACGAGGGAATGGATACCGGAGGCGTGATCGCCCGCGAGGAACTGGCCATAGAGGACGCGGACAACGCCGCTTCCCTGCGGACCAGACTCGCTTCGTTGGGGGCATGCCTGCTCAACGAGACACTGCCCCTCTACATATCCGGCGCTGCCGCGCCGGCTCCGCAGGATGAGACGATGGCCACTTATGCCGACCCCATCCGGAAGTCAGATACGATCATCAACTGGACCCGGACGGCGGGAAGCATACACGACCAGGTACGCGCCTTGAGCCCGCGCCCCGGTGCTTACACGCGGTTCAGGGGCAAACGGGCAAAGATCCTGCGCTCCCGGCCGCGCCACGACATCCGCGGCACCGCCCCCGGAAGACTCGTGCTCGACGGCAAGGAAGGTGTCATCGTGGGTGCGGGCCATGGGGCGCTGCAGATCGTGGAGCTTCAGCTGGAAGGCAAGAAGGCCGTGAGCGCGGGCGAGTTCCGGCGCGGATATCGCCTCGCTGACGGCGATAGCTTTATGCTCCGCTCCGAAGAGGAGATATGAGGGAGGCCGCCGCAATAATCCGGGGGGGATTTACCACATGGCCGATGCCAGAGAGGTCGCTTACGATATCACCCGCAGGGTCAACAGCGAAGGCGCATACCTGAGCCTTGCACTGCGCTATGGCATGGACCGCAGGTCCCTTGATGCCAGGGACCGCGCGCTGGTTACGGAACTCTCCTACGGAGTACAGAGACATCGCGGCAGGATGGATTTTGTCATCGCAGCCTTTTCCCGGCGGCCGCCCGGCGAGCTGGATCCCGGAGTGCTCGACGTGCTCAGGCTCGGCATGTACCAGTTGACCGATATGAGGATCCCGCAGCATGCAGCGGTGAACGAATCCGTCAGCCTCGCCAGACGGCTCCTGGGACGGGGTGCGGCCTCATACGTCAATGCGGTCATGCGCAGCGCCTGCAGAGATATGGATCGGCTGTCATGGCCTTCCCGGGAGGAGTTCCCCTCCTTTCTCGAGACGCTTTATTCCCATCCACGCTGGCTGGTGGAGTACCTGCTGTGCCTCTTGGGGCCGGAGGCGGCGGAGGACCTGTGCGCCGCGAACAACGCTGTTCCCGATCTGGCCTTGCGCGTGAACCCGGCAAAGGGTGACGCGACAGCCTTGCAGCGAGATATAGCGGCCCTCGGGGGCAAGGCCGAGCTCTCTCCCTGCCTTGGGGAAGCCCTGACCGGCGTCAGCCTCCCCTACGACCTGTTGCTCGCGCTGCTCGAGGCCGGCCGCTGCGTAGTGCAGGACGAAGCCTCCATGCTGGTGTCCTATGCTTTGCATCCGGAGCCCGGGGACGTGCTGATCGATGCTTGCGCAGCCCCCGGGGGGAAAGCTACCCACCTGGCTGCGCTGGGAGGAGAGAACTGCCGGGTGATCGCGTTCGATGCCAACGAGCGCAGGCTCGAAGCCATGCGCTCGAGTGTGAGGAGGCTCGGCCTCAGCAACATAGATATAAGGCTTGGCGACTCCAGGCACCTCGGGGAAAACGTTGACGAGGAAGCTGACGGGGTGCTGGTCGATGCACCGTGCTCCGGCCTGGGCACCCTGCGCCGCGTTCCCGAACTGAAATGGCGTCGGCAGCCCGGCGACCTCGCCGGGCTTGCGAAGCTCCAGCTGGACCTGCTCCTCGGCGGCGCGGCCATGGTACGTCCCGGAGGGGCCCTGGTCTATTCCGTCTGCACCCTCACCGAGGAGGAGACGACAGAAGTCGCTCGTCGTTTCCTCTGCACTTACGACCGTTTCCGGCTCGCAGGCCAGATCCAGATATGGCCGCATATCCATAACATGGAAGGTATGTTCATAGCCCGTTTCGAAAGAGTATGAACGGACCTATGCAACCTCCACGCAAAGGTTAAAATGTCACCCCGCAGAAATATAATAAGAAACGTGAGCGCAGCTCGGATATCTCGTGATCGGGGCGGTTACCGGTCCGAGTCATATTGTTCCCGCATGAGGCACAGGAGGATGAAGGTGGAGAAGCAGAAGGCTCTGGAAATGGCCCTGACACAAATAGAACGCCAGTTCGGCAAGGGTTCCATCATGAAGCTGGGACAGGACAACCACAGGTTCAAGATCGCCGCCATCCCGACCGGGGCATTGTCCCTCGATATCGCCCTGGGCATAGGTGGAGTACCCAGGGGGAGAGTGGTGGAGATATTCGGACCAGAATCGTCGGGGAAGACGACATTAGCCCTGCATATCATAGCGGAGGCACAGAAAACGGGCGGTATAGCCGCGTTCATCGACGCCGAACACGCCTTGGACCCGGGCTATTCCAAGGCGCTGGGAGTGGACGTGGATGAACTGCTGATATCCCAACCGGACACGGGCGAACAGGCGTTGGAGATAGCGGAGATGCTGGTGCGGAGCGGCGCATTGGACGTCGTGGTCATCGATTCCGTTGCCGCACTGGTGCCGCGCCTGGAGATCGAGGGGGAGATGGGCGACGCCCACGTGGGGCTGCAGGCGAGGCTTATGTCGCAGGCTCTGCGCAAGCTTGCCGGTACCATTAGCAAGTCGAACACCACGGCTATCTTCATCAACCAATTGAGGGAAAAGATCGGAGTGATGTTCGGAAGTCCCGAGACCACACCGGGGGGAAAGGCACTCAAGTTCTACGCCTCCGTGCGTCTGGACATCCGCAAGATAGACAGCATCAAGCAGGGTGCCGAGATCGTCGGCAACCAGGTGCGCGTGAAAGTTGTCAAGAACAAGATGGCCCCGCCCTTCAGGAAGGCGGAATTCGACATCATGTATGGGTATGGGATATCGACGGAGGGCAACATCCTGGATCTCGCGGTCGATAACGGGCTGGTGAAGAAGAGTGGAGCCTGGTACACCCACGGCGAGGACCAGCTCGGACAGGGGAGGGAGAGCGCCAAGCAGTATCTGATCGATAACCCCGGCCTTGCGACCAAGCTGGACCTTGAACTAAGAGAGATATTGAGTCTGCCGCAGTCATCCGGACGGCCGCTCGGGGAGGATGTCGAGGGTGTCGGCGACGAGGAAGGGTAATGGCGGGGACATTACAGGATCGCCTCGCAAACGAGCTCTCCATAGAGCCCTGGTAATGCTGTCCTACCGGCCTCGCAGCCGGGAAGAGATCACGCGCGACCTAAGCAGGAAAGGCTTTCCCGCTGACATCGTGGAGAGCGTCATCGCGGAACTCGCGGAGAAGAAGCTCATCGACGACCTAATACTGGCCGAAGATATAGTGCGGAGCGGGCAGAGAACCCATAAGAGCCGCTCGAAGATCTATTCTGAGTTGCGCAAGCGGGGCATCGGCAGGGAAGATGCCGAGGAGAGCCTGGCCGCCTGTTTCGAGGTTGAGAAAGAACGCGAATCCGCGGCGAGTGCCATGGCCAAGCTCCTGTCCTCATCCCCTTCCCCCCCCAGTGAAGGGGATATCGAGAGGGCCACGAGAAAGCTCTCCGGTCGCGGATTCTCCTCCTCGGCGGTAGCATATGCGCTCAGGGACGCGTCAGCCATGGCGCGAGATCACCAGTAATGCGCATTTCTTGACACTATTAATAAGCTCTCATAGAATTGAGACAGGCTTGAGGTCATTGATCGACGTCCAAGCGGTTTTTCGCTTTGGTGATATGCCGTAGTAGGCAGCAAGGAGCTGGGGATAGGCCTTACGGTACATCTTAATAAATCGATATGTACCTCATGCCGAGATAAAGCTCGGCATTTTTTGTTGACGTACCCGAGTCTTGATCTCGGGTTTATATAGATGAAGGGAGGATCAAAATGATAGTGGCCATCATAGTCGGCATAGCAGCACTTGCAATTGGCCTGGTAGTGGGTTTCCTGATGCGGAAGTACATGGCCGAGGCGAAGATCTCCTCGGCTGAGGCAGAGGCAAACCGTATTCTGCAGGAAGCCGAGAAAACATCTGAAGGTAAGAAACGTGAAGCTCTAGTTGAGGCTAAGGATGAGATCTTCGCAATGCGCAACGATGCGGAGCGAGACACAAAGAACCGCCGCAACGAGCTGCAGCGTTTTGAGCGGAGGCTCCAGCAGAGGGAAGAGCAGATAGATAACCGCTCGGAGAACCTCGAACAGAGAGAGAGATCTCTCACCTCAAAGGAAGAAGAGATACAGTCACTCCGTGATGAGGTGAAGAGTAAGCTGGCCGAGCAGAAAGATCGGCTCGAGGCGATAGCTGGGCTCAATAAGGAGGAGGCGAAACAGCTCCTCCTGCGGCAGGTAGAAGAGGAGACCAAGCGCGAGGCGGCCCAGGTGATCAAAAAGATAGAAAGCCGCCTGCGCGACGATGCCGATAAGAAGGCGAAGCACATCATCGCCAATGCCATCCAGAGATGTGCATCAGACCATGTCGCCGAGACCACAGTGTCCGTCGTGCCGCTCCCCAGCGACGAGATGAAGGGGAGGATCATCGGCAGGGAAGGGCGCAACATCAGGACTTTCGAGACCCTTACGGGAATCAACCTGATCATCGACGACACGCCTGAAGCGGTGATACTCTCCAGCTTCGATCCGGTAAGGCGCGAGATCGCCAGGCTCACGCTGGAGAGGCTTATAACGGATGGACGCATCCAGCCGGCGCGCATCGAGGAGATGTACGAGAAATCCAAGGCTGAGGTGGATGCGGAGATAAAGGAAGTAGGGGAGCAGGCGGTGTTCGACGTCGGCCTGCACGGCATCAACCATGAGCTTATGAAGGTACTCGGACGTCTGAAGTACCGCACCAGCTACGGACAGAACGTCCTCAAGCACTCCATCGAGGTCGCTCACCTATCGGGACTGATGGCGGCGGAATTGGGGACGGATATCAAAACGGCGAAGCGCGCGGGCCTGCTCCATGACATCGGCAAGGCCATCGACCACGAGGTCGAGGGCTCACATGCGGTGATCGGCGCCGAACTCGCCAAACGCCTAAAGGAAGGCGATGCCGTCATCCACGCTATCGCAGCGCACCACGAGGAGACCGAGGCCCAGACCATAGAGGCGGTGCTGGTGCAAGCCGCCGATGCCATAAGCGCAGCCAGGCCAGGCGCGCGACGGGAAACCCTGGAGAGCTACATCAAGCGTCTGGAGAAGCTGGAGACTATCGCCGATTCCTTCGAGGGAGTCGACGGTTCCTATGCCCTGCAGGCAGGTCGAGAGATCAGGGTCATGGTCAAGTCCGACGTCATAGACGACCTGGGTTGCGTGACCCTGTCCAGGGAGATTGCTAAACAGATCGAGGACGAGCTCGAATACCCGGGTCAGATCAAGATAACCGTGGTCAGGGAAAAACGCGTGGTGGATTACGCCAAGTAGTAACAGCCAAACCTCGGGGCGGGCCCTGCGCCCGCCCTTTTATCGTGCCTGCGTGTGATCGTGCGGGCAAGCGGACATGGCTGTAAATGCATCGTTGGGGGGGCTCGAGGGTAGTACTGGATACCTTTGATATAATTTCTATGCCTGTCACGATAATTCAGTGAGAAGGCATATTTGCCGAGATGGTGATTGAGGAAGCAGTGGTATAACGATGAGATGGGGATGTTCTGATTGACCACAGATAACAAGAAGGACGGGGAAGACCTGCTCGCCTTCGTCCGTAAGTTTGCGGACCATGACACTTTCACCGTGGAAGAGGAACTCGGGTATGGCTATGTGAGGCTGAAGATAACCGAGGCCGAGCGGCGCCAGGCCCTGCAGGATATCCGTTGTGTCGAGGACGTGGTAAAAGAGCTGGTGCGCAATGCCCGTGACGCTGGCGCCACCCATGTATATGTCGCCTTCCAGAAGGAGAAGGGCCGCTGGCGCAATGTAACCGTGCTCGACAACGGAAGGGGCATCCCTGAATCCATGCACCGCAGGATATTCGAGGCCAGAGTGACGTCTAAAGTCAGGGGCGTTGTCGAGGATTACTTCGGCGTTCACGGCAGGGGAATGGCTCTCTTCTCCATCAAGCAGGTCGTCGACGACATCCAGCTGGTGCGATCCACGGAAAGCAGCGGGACCATCATGCGCGCCCGCATAGACACCTCGGCCCTCCCGGAGAAGAAAGACCAGTCCTCGTTTCCAAAGCTGGAGTTGGACGAGGAGGGCAACACCATCATCGCGGGAGGTCCGCATAACGTGCCACGCGTACTTGCGGAGTTCGCGCTCAGCTCGCGCGATCTCGCGATATACATGGGCTCTAACGCAGAGATCCTGTCTACCGTCTATCATCATTCGCTGGAATTGAGGAGGTCATGGGCTGCGGGAGATCATGAGGCCAGCAGGCCATTGTGGTTCTATCTGGGCGGAATCAAGGAAGGGCGGCAGGTACACGGTTTCTGCGCTCTCGAGCTGGGTCTCAACGTTTCGGAGCGCAATTCCTTCCGCATCCTGGAGTTCGAGATCCATCCCCTCATGAGCATCAACGAGCTACTCGGCGGGGGAAACGGCGCGTTGGTGGCCAAAAGGTCCGACCTGCACCGGCAGCCCCACGCGGCATGGAGCGACCATCTTGCACGCCGTCTTAGCCAGGAGGACATCTCCCTGATCTGCTCCTCTCTGCAGGAGACC
>Ga0209254_10002858_pt1 | contig 15774 bp, 12 predicted proteins | sample FrelakmetDIP11DI_FD_187148 | JGI IMG/M metagenome (GOLD analysis project Ga0209254, IMG submission 187148) | Freshwater lake sediment microbial communities from the University of Notre Dame, USA, for methane emissions studies - DIP11 DI (SPAdes)... | ecosystem: Environmental > Aquatic >...
CGTTGGCCTTGAGCGGCACCTTCTTGCCGCCGCGGATGCCCTCGTCGGCGGTGATCACCACGGTCGAGGCGCAGTCGGAGATGCGACCGGCGAGCGAGTCGGGCGAGAACCCGCCGAATACCACCGAGTGGATCGCGCCGATGCGCGCACAGGCCAGCATCGCGACCGCGGCCTCGGGAATCATCGGCAGGTAGATCGTCACGCGATCGCCCTTCTGCACGCCGAGCGACTTGAGTGCGTTCGCGAGCTTGCAGACTCGGTGATAGAGCTCGCGGTAGGTGACCGCCAGCGACTGCGAGGGGTCGTCGCCCTCCCACAGGATCGCGGTCTTGTCGCCGCGCTCGGCGAGGTGGCGATCGAGGCAGTTCGCGGAGACGTTGAGCTGGCCGTCGTGGTACCAGCGGATGCGGAAGTCGCGGGCGGCGAAGCTGACGTCCTTCACCTTCGTGTAGGGACGGACCCAGTCGATGCGCTGCCCCATCCGCGACCAGAACCCCTCGGGGTCTCGCACCGACTCCTCGTACATGCGGACGTAGTCGTCGTGGCGGATGCGCGTGCGGGCCGCGAACCCGGCCGGCACTTCGTAGAGCTTGCTCATGTGATTCTCCCCTCCGTCGATCCGCGATGCGCCGCCGCTCAGTCGAGCGCGGCCCGGACGCGCGCCGCGTGTTCCGCGAGCACGGCCGGATCGGCCATGCCGCGCGCGTGGAAGCGCAGTTCGAGCCCCGCGTGACGCGGCAGCACGTGAAAGTGGACGTGGAACACGCTCTGGCCCGCGGCGGGGCCGTTGAGCTGCGCGATCATGACGCCCGGCGCGTCGAACGCCTTCTTCACCGCGCGCGCGACGCGCTGCGTGGCGAGGATCGTCGCGGCGAGCGTCTCGGGCGCGAGATCGAAGATGCTCTCGGCCTCCGCCTTCGGGATCACCAGCGCGTGGCCGTCGGCCTGGGGCATCACGTCCATGAACGCGAGCGTGTGCTCGTCCTCGAGCACCGTGTGCGCGGGGATCTCACCGCGCAGGATGCGCGCGAACACGTTGCTGCGGTCGTAGGCCATCGCCGTCCCTCGCGGCTGCCGGGCAGGCCGCAGTATAGCCACCGCGCGCCGCCCTGCTGCGCGCCCCTTCGACCAAAGGATGATGCCGGGCGCGCGCGTCCCGGCGCCACCCGGCTCAGCGGTAGCGGGCGGCGTCCGCCGGACGGCCCCACGCGAGGTAGAGCTCGCGCAGCCGCTGCCGGCCGACCTCGGGCAACCCCGGGATCGGCGAGTTCTCGAGGCCGGGGAGGCTCGCGACCAGCAGCGACTCGGCGCCGGCAAAGTCGCCGAGCTTGGCGAGTGCAGCGCCCTCGGTGCTGCGTGCCGCGGCGACCTGCCAGCTGTCGTCGGGCATGCTGAGCTTGAGAATTCGCTCGGCCTCGACTGCGACCGCGCGCGCCTCCTCGTAGCGTTGCGTGGCGAGCATCAGGTTCGCCTTGACCGTGAGCGTGCCGGCAAACTGCGGATGCTCTGGACCGAGCGCCTTCTGGCGGATGGCGAGGCTCTCCTCCACCAGGGTCGTGGCCTCCTCGTAGCGGCCCGCGTCGGTCAGCCAGTAGGCGAGGCTGTTGCCGGACGCCGCGACGTCGGGATGGTCGGGCCCGAGGGTACGGCGGCGCATGTCGAGTGCGTCGCGCAGCATGACTACGGCGGCGTCGCGCTTGCCCTGCCGATACAGCACGAAGGCGAGGTTGCTCAGGTTCAACGCGATGTCGGGATGGTCGTTTCCGAGCAGGCGCCGGTTCATGTCCAGCGCCTCGACATACGTGCTGCCGGCCCCGTCGTCGTCGCCCTGCAGCTCGAGCACGTAGGCGACGTTGTTGAGCGAAATGGCGATCTCGGGATGCGCCGCACCGTACAGTCGGCGCTTCATCGTGAGTGCCTCGCGGTGCAGCTGCAAGGCCTCGTCGAGCTGGCCCTGGTCCATCAGCACCAACGCCAGGTTGCCCATGGCCTGCGCCAGGAGGGGGTGGCCCTGCGGGTGCAGTTCGCGCCGCATGTCGAGCGCCCGTCGCAGGTCCGCCACGGCCTCCTCGTATTGGCCGCGGTCGTAGTAGCTGAGGCCAAGGGCCTCGATGCTGGCCGCGACGTCCGGGTGCTTCGCGCCATGCAGCGCACGCCGGATCGCGAGCGCCTCGCGGATCGCGGGCTCGGCGTCGTCGTAGCGTCCCTGCCGGGACAGCACGTCCGCGAGCAGCATCAGGGTCTGGGCGACCTCGGGTGATTGCCCGCCCTGCGCGGCGCGCTGCGCCACGAGCGCGGAGCGCAGGCTCGTCTCGGACTCGGCGTACTCGCCCTTCAGCATCAGCACCTCACCGAGGTGCCCGAGGCTGCTTGCCACTTCCGGGTGCTGCTCGCCGAACAGGTCGCGCCGCCTGGTGTGCGCTTCGCGAACCAGCCGGGCTGCCGGGTCGTACAGGCCGAGGCTCGTGTACACCGTGCCCAGCGTGTCCATGAGGGTCGCCTGGATGGCCGGCTGGTCGCCCATCTCGCGCTCGATGCGGCCAGCGCCCCGATCGAGGATCTCGCGGGCGGTGATGGTGTTGCCGAGCGCCTCGGACGGATCCCACAGCTTGAACAGATCCACGATGAAGCTCGTCGTCTGGCGCGCGGCCTCCGCTTCGGCCTCCGCGCGCACGCGCTGCTGCTGCGCCTCGTTGCGTGCGAGCCAGGCGGCCGTCGCCAGCGTCGATGTCACGGCCATGCCGGCGAGCGAGGCGGCCACCAGCAGCATCGCGCGGCGCTGCCGGCGCTGCGCCTCGCGCTGCTTGAGCTCGTCGAGCGACACGCCGACGAGGCCTGCGACCAGCTTGAGCCGGGCGTCGTTGCGGCTGTCCTTGCCCGGGCGGGCGTCCGCGGCGATCGGCTCGGAGCGCTCGCCCGAGAGCTCGCCGTCCGGCCCCATGCGGTAGATGAGCGCATTCGGGAAGCACTCCTCGTCGGTGGTCCCGGGCCGCACCGAGGCGCCCGGCTCGCCCGCGACGATCAGGCAGAAGATGCGGTCCTCTCGTCCGAGCCGCTTGAAGGTGAGGATCTCCTCGTTGACCCAGCGTGAGCGCGCGGCCGCGGGGGAGCAGATGACGACCAGCGCCGCCGACTCCGTCAGCGCGCGGGTGAGCGTCTCGCCGAGGTTGGTCGCGGTGGCGAGCTCCTCGCGATCCCTGAATACCGGGGCGAGGCGCTCCGGCACCGGCCCGAAGACCGTCTCGCGCCCGGCGACGTGGCGCGGCAGGCGGTAGGTCTCGAGGGCGCGGTGCAGCCACCCGGCCCAGCGCTCGTCGGAGTGGCTGTAGCTGATGAAGGCCCGGTAGCGAAACTCTGGACCCACGCGTTCCTGTCCTCGCGTCAGCTCAGGCGCACGACGTCGCGCGGGTCGATCGAGCGCTGGCGGTGCATCAGGATCCACTCGGCGTGCTCGTCGAGCGCCGCCTCGCCCAGGATCCTGAGCACGCGACGTCGCTCGCCGGGGCCCTCCGCTTCGTCGATGCGCCGCCTCGCGTTGCCGAAGGTGCGCAGCATGAACTCGTACTGCTTGATGATCTCCGACTCGGCCGTGGCCTTGGCGTAGGACTGGCGGATGCCGATGGCGAGCAGCAGGCAGCCCACGCCGTACACGAGCGGCGCGCGCACCCACTCCGGGGCGCCTGCGCCGACGAACAGCAGCACGACCAGGGCGACGAGGCTCACCACCAGGCCGATGCTGCTCAGAACCTCGGTCGCGCGACGGTGCGCGATGCGCTCCGCGGTCTTGCGCCGGAAGTAGCCGAGCTGCCCGTCCTGCGCGTCGCCGATCCACTCGCGGATCGCGAACTCGACGCCGGCGGGGTCGGGGTTCGGCGTCACGTCGCACTCCGTGCCGGCGACCCGCATCACGTTGCGGATCCAGCCGAGGTCGGGGTCCTGCATCTGCAGGAAGTTGTCGTGTGCAAACTTGGTGACGTTGCCGCTGGTGACGCCCGCGGCTGCCCAGTAGAACTGCACCCGCAGGCCTTCGGCGAGCGCGCGATAGTCGAGGTACTTGCGATGCCAGGCGCCGCGGCTGGCCACGAACCCGATCAGCACCGCCGTGACCATGAGTGCCACCAGCACGAACAGCAGCGGCCGGTCCGCGCTCAGGTCCGTGTAAGTGATGTAGACGACGCCGATCAGCAGGATCAGGCCGTGGACGGCACGCAGCGTCCACAGCGTTCGTTTCTGGAAGTGGCCGGCGAGCCAGTCCGACGCGGTGTAGAGCTCGTCGATGTCGCGCAGCCCGGGCGGCAGTCCCGGCGCCGGCTCGCGCGGCAGCAGCGGATACCCGCCGCCGGCGATCGCCTCGACGTGGCGCTGCACGTCGGCGTTGAACTCGGCCGTCCGGTCGAAGATCTGGCGGTACTTCTCGGGCAGCTCGCGCGTGCGCGGCGCGGCGTCGTCTCGCGTGTACCAGGCGCAGCCGAGCGGCTCGAGGCCGGGCGCGGGCGTGTGACCGAGCCGGTCCCGCGAGCAGACGATGTGATAGACGAGGTCGCTCTCGTCGTCGGCCAGCGTCAGCCGGCTCGCGGCCGAGCGCGGCGCAAAGCCGGGCATCACGTCGTCCTGGTGGAAGCGCACCACCTGCGCCGTGCCGCCGATCTCGGTGGACTCGCGTCCGTCCCACATCGCGAGCAGGACGTGGCAGTGGGCCGACAGGAACACGCCGAGCTGCGCGTACTGGCGTGCGCGGTTCGGTCCGTGCCCGTCCACGAAGCCCGGCGTGTTGCCGGCGGTCAGGGGCAGCTCGAACAGGTCGGTGGCGGCCGCGCACAGCCGGTCGAACTGGCTGCGCGACTCGGCGGTCGTGAAGTCCTCGGCGTAGAGGGCCCGGGGCATCGGCAGCGCCACCGTCACCGGCAGGCCGAGGGCGAGCGCCTCCTCGGCGGCGAGGCGGTCGGCACCCTCGGCGAGCGGGGTCAGCACGACCAGATCCCGGTCGGGATACTGGTCGTGCAGGTGCATCAGGAACTCGCGCACCCGGCCCCGGATGCCGGGCACCTCGGCGGGCACGAGGTCGCGGTGGCCGGTGACGCCGACTACCAGCGGCGCCGAGTATCGGCGACGGGTCGGACCGCTGCCAACCTCGGCTGGAGATTCGTCACCGGCCTGCTTGAGCACGATCGCAGCGGACTCCAGTGCCACCCATGCGGCTACGGACGCGTGAATGCTCCCGGCGGCACCGACGGCAGGAACCGCTCGACGAACACGTGATCGAAGACCTCGCCGCGCAGCTTGATCTCGCCGATGCGGTTCGCGGGATCCTCCTCCGGCTCGCCCGCGGGAACCAGCGCGAGCGCGTCGCGATAGGTCTTGAACGATGTCGCGAACCGGCTGCAGTAGAAGTCGATCACCGCGGGCGGTGGCAGCAGCGACGGCATGTCGCTGCCGCGCGCGGCCGCCAGGCACCGGCCGAGTTTGACCGACGCGTCGCCGAGCAGCTTGTCGAGGCTCGTGCAGACGGCCGGCGGCAGCGGCGCACTTTCGGGTCCGTCCACCTTGGCACGACAGGCGATGTCGCGCTGCGTCACGCCGAGCTCGCCGAACAACCGCTCGAGCAGGTCGGCGAACACGTCGTCCTGGTCATCGGCGGGCGTCGGGTTGTGCGCGATCTCGAGGTCGTAGGCCACCGCAGACCAGCGCACGCCGCCGCCGCGGGTGCTGCCGCAGCCGTTGTTGATGATCGTGCCGACGTAGCGGTAATCGGCCGCGCCCGGCGCGGGGGCGGCGACGCCCGCCGGCCCACCGGCCGCGATGTAGCGCTCGGACACCGTGACGAGCACGTCCTGCGACAGCAACTCGCCGAGCGCGCTGCCGCGCGGGTAGCCGAGCTGGCAGCCGAGCTCCGCGCCCGACAGGCCCTCGACGTCCCATTCGCTGTCGAAGGTGTTGATGAACACCGTGCCCTCGGGCGTGATGCCGAAGAACAGGCCGAAGAGGAAGTCCTTGCCCGCCTGGGCTCGATAGCTCGGCGGGATGAGCAGCGGCGGCAACCCCGGGGGCGGCGTGCCGAGAGTCGCGAACTGGTCGGTGATGTCGGCGGGCAGCACCGCGGCCAGATCGAGGTATTGCGAGCCCGGGTCGCCCGGCGGACCGATGACGGCATCGCGACCGACGCAGGCCGGATGGGCCGGGATATAGCGGCAATCGGGGACGTTGACGGCCTGCAGCAACAGCATCAGCGACGGCGCGGTGGACCGCTCGACGCCGGCGAGCGTCGCCACCGGCGTGCCGTCGCCGGCCCGGCGCAGCACGCAGCCTTCGGCACATTCGGCCAGGTCGATGATGATCCCGGGCACACGGCTCGGGCCGTCGGGCGGGTAGCGGGAGGGGTCGGCGCCCGGCGCGGCGGGTGCGGCGACGGTCGAGAGCGTCAGGTCGTCGCCCATGCGCTGCACGCTGACCAGCTCCGTGAACGGCAGGTTGTCGGGGTCGGACGCGTCGCCGTCGGACGGCTCGAGGTAGGAGACCTGGCAGAAGTTGCGGTCGGTGAGATACGCACGGCCAGACTGGGAGCTGGCGGCGATGCCGAAGCGCTGCGAGCTGAACGCGCACTGTGCGGGTCGCGGATCGGGCAGGGCGATCCCCGCCGTCGGCGACCGGTAGACCGTGAACACCGCCGCGGGCGCACCGAGGTCGGTCTGGCTCGCAATCACGCGGCCGAACGAGGTCGTGACCAGCAGGAAGTTGTCGGTCTCGGCGCCGTTCGGCAGCTGCAGCAGCGCGAGGTCCTCGACGAGCTCGTTGCCGCCCACGCCCCAGGCCGCGCGGCCTGAGACCAGCACGCGGGGCGCGGCGCCGGCCGTGCGGTAGAACTTCACGGCGCCGGCCACGTCGAGCGCGAGGACTCCGTTGGCGGGCACGCCGGTGCCGGGGTCGAAGCCGACGGCCTCGCTGCGCTCCACCACCGACAGCCGCAGCATCTGCCGCTGCCCGCTGGCGTACTGGCGGAAGCAGTAGGCGGAGGTCACGCCGGCGTGGTCGGCAATCGCGACGCCCTCGGGACACGAGCCGTCCGCGCGCCGCGGCACGAGCTTGATGAGCCTGTAGGTGGTGCCGCGTCGCCCGGAGATCCACACGCTCGCGTCGGGCGCCACGGTCAGGGTGCTGCAGACGTCGCTGCGCGCGACGTCGATGGGCAACGAGGGATTGGCGCAGCTGAACTCGACCGCGCCGACGCCGCCGAGCGTCGGGTCCGGCCAGCGGCGCACCTCGCGCCCGTCCAGGCAGTAGAGTCCGCGCGTGGGGTGCAGCTGGCAGGTGGTGAAGCCGGTCGCGGCCGTCACGCCGTAGTCGGAGAAGTCAGGCGAGGTGATGCCGGAGCCGTCCACGCTCATCTCGAGCACGGCGCCGCTGTTGAACACGGCGAGCCGCTCGAGGACCTGCTGCGGGCCGAGTGCCTGGCCCCAGGCGCTGCTGCCCGCGCACGAGAGCAACGCGAACACCGATCCGACGACGACTCGTGGCAGGCATGCGCCCATGACTTCCCTCCCCTGACGTGTTGCACCGGGACCTTCTGGTCCCGGACGGACGGGGCTGGTTCTTCTGCCAGTCACCGCACCGCTCTTGGTAAGTGCGCCCGATGATATCAGCGGCCAGTCACGCCAAAGCCCCGATTTGACAAACCCGTCAGCCGCGGCCGCGGCGCTGCACCGACGTGGTGGCCCGGGCTTACGCTCGCACCATTACCGTGCGTACAGCCAATCGACGAGCGCGGTCTGCAGTGCGGCACCGTGTCCGGTGTCGGCGCCCGCGTGATTGAGGAAGATCACGGCCACGTAGCTGCGCCCCGAGGCGGACGTGACGTAGCCGGCGAGCGCGCTCACGTCCTGCAGGTTGCCGGTCTTCATGCGCACACGCCCCTCGATGCCCGGCGAGCGGAACCGCCGCCGCAGCGTGCCGTCCACCGCCGCGACCGGCAGCGAGGCCTGGAACTCGGCGCTGTAGGGACTGCGCCAGGCGTCGAGCAGCACGTCCGCAAGCCCTGAGGCCGTGATGCGCTCGATCCGCGACAGCCCGGCGCCATTCTCGATCACCAGCTCCGGGATGGCGATGCCGCGCGAGGTCAGGAACTCCACGATGGCCCGCTGGCCGGCCGCCGTCGTCGCCGGCCGACCCGCCTTCTCGGCCGCGACCGTCAGCAGCAGGTGTCGCGCCATGACGTTGCTCGAGAACTTGTTGACCAGCCGGATCACCTCGGCCAGCGACAGGGAGTCGTGCGTGTAGAGCAGCTGGGCGTCCGCGGGCGCCGCGCCCATGCGCAGGCCGCCGTCGAGCACCCCGCCCGACTGCTGCCAGAAGGTGCGGAACGTGCCGTACGCAAACTCCGGCGCACGCATCACCGCGCGCGTCAGCGCCACCGGGGCGCAGCCGGAGCGGAAGTTGCCGGCGACGCTCAGCCGGTTGCCGGAGGGCCCCTCGGGCGCGGCGACCACGAGGCCGCCCGCGACGCCGCGGCAGGCCCCGCGCTGCAGCCGCACCTCGTTGTCCACGGCGAGGTTGGCAGGCCACGGGTAGACCCGCACCCGCGCCGCGCTCGCCGCGGCATCGGGCACGACGTTCACGCTGACGGTCTGGAAATTCACCATCAGCGCGTCCGGCAGGACGTTGTAGGCGCGGTACGGGCGATTGTCGAAGGCCGCTCGGTCGTCGCCCTGGTAGGCGAAGAGACTGTTGTCGATGACGACGTCGCCGGTGACGCGCTCGACGCCGGCCTGGCGCAGCCCGTTGACGAAGCCCCACCAGCGATCCGCCGTCATGAACGGGTCGCCGCCGCCCTCGAGCACGAGGTTGCCCTCGAGCACCTGGTTGCGCAGCGAACCCACGGCCCAGGCCCGCGTCCGCCACGTGTACGCGGGTCCGAGCAGCTCGAGCGCGGCGTAGGTCGTCAGCACCTTCATGGTCGAGGCCGGGTTGCGCGGCACCGCGGCGTTGTGGTTCACGAGCGGCGCGGCGCCCGCCACCTCGCGAACGTAGACGCTGAGGCTGGCGGCGGGGATGCGCCGCTCGTTCAGCACGCGCTGGACCTCGACCGGGAGGCCGGCGGCCTCCTGCGCGGCCAGCGGCAGGGCGATGGACAGCAGCAGGAGGCTCGCGAACAGTTGGATGCGCAGGGCCATGTCGTCGCGGCTCGGGGAAAGCCCGCGATGATACTTGATCGGATGTAGCCGCACGGCGCGCGGCTCTGCATACTTCCCGCCCGCCGCGAGGGTCACCATGCGCACGATCTGGAACACGATGCTGAAGGGGCTGGTGGCGATCCTGCCCATCGGGCTCACGGTGTACCTGGTGTACTGGCTGGCCGGGACGGCGGAGCGGCTGTTCTCGCGCGCGCTGAAGCCCTTGCTCCCCGAGGCCGCGTACTGGCCCGGCATGGGACTGCTCGCCGGGCTGGTCGTGCTCTACCTCGCCGGACTCGCCGTGAACGCCTACGTGGTGCGACGCGCGCTGCGCGTGGGCGACCGGCTGTTCGCCCGCATCCCGGTCGTGAAGACGATCTACGTGGCGATCCGCGACTTCATGCGGTTCTTCCCCTCGTCCGGCCAGGGCGGCGACCTCAAGCGCGTGGTACTCGTGCCCTTCGGCCCGGGCAAGGCCATCGGCTTCGTGACGGCGGAGTCGTCCGCGGCGCTCGGGCTCCAGCCCGGCGCCGCCGACGCGGTGGCCGTCTACCTGCCGATGAGCTACATGGTCGGCGGCTACACGGTGTTCCTGCAGCGCGAGCTGCTCGAGCCCACCACGCTGTCGGTCGAGGCCGGCATGCGCATCGCCCTGATGGGCGGCGTGCAGGGCGTGCAGAACGTGGAGACGGCAGCGGCAGCACACCCTCGTCGCGGGGCCTGACGTGCTGCGCGCCACGATCGTCCCGGTGACGCCGTTCGCCCAGAACTGCTCCGTCGTCTGGTGCGAGCGCACCGGTGCGGGCGCGGTCATCGACCCGGGCGGCGACCTCGACCAGGTGCTGGGTGCGGCGAGCGAGCAGGGCGTGCGGCTCGAGAAGATCCTGCTCACCCACGCGCACATCGACCACGCCGGCGGCACGGCCGAGCTCGTCCGCCGCCTGAAGCTGCCCATCGAGGGGCCCCACACGGGCGACCAGTTCTGGATCGACGGCCTGCCCGAGCAGGCGCGGATGTTCGGGCTGCCGGTCTGCGAGCGCTTCACGCCCGACCGCTGGCTCGACGAGGGCGATCGCGTGCAGCTCGGCGAAGTCGAGTTCGAGGTGCGCCACTGTCCGGGCCACACGCCCGGGCACGTCGTCTTCTACTCGCCGGCCGACCGGCTGGCGTTCGTCGGCGACGTGCTGTTCGCGGGATCCATCGGGCGCACGGATTTTCCCGGCGGCGACCATGCGACGCTCATCCGCGCGATCCGCGAGAAGCTGTTTCCGCTCGGCGACGACGTGCGCTTCGTGCCCGGCCACGGGCCGATGTCCACCTTCGGCGAGGAACGGCGCAGCAACCCGTTCGTGGGTGACGGCCGCTGACGGGCGGCCCCGCGATCCAGCCTATTTCGTATCGGACTTGCGCCGGCCGCGCTTCGAGCTGTCGCGCTGATCCACGCCGTCGTGCCCGTCGATCGAAACGGCGAGGTCGCGGGCGCGGCGCAGGCCCTTGCGGCGGTCGTCGTGGTGCTCGTAGCGGCACTCGCAGGGCGACACATTGCAGCCCGGCAGCGGCAGCACGGGCGCCTCCCGGGAGAGAAACCTCCGGTCGCGCAGCGCGCATGCCTCGGCGCAGGCGTTGCGTCCCGGCACGATCGCGACGGCGTGATAGGAGCTGACGGGCTTGCGCGGCACGGCCGGCGGCGACTCTGCCTCCGTCTTCCGGAACAGGTTCTTGACGCGCTCGAACAGGCTGCCCGCCATGGGGTACTCCACTCCCGAACGGGCCGAGGCTAGCGCCCCGGCCGCCCGGTCGGTGTGACGCGGCTCCCAAAGGAGCCAGGGACGGCCCTTGCCGCTCAGCCGCCGCGGGTCGAAACTGCGGCATCGTACGCGTCCAGAGTCCCGCATGGCCACGACCCGCCGCCCGTCGAGCGCGCCGCGCTTCGAATCCATCTACCGACACGGCTACGCGCGGGTGGCGGCCGCGACTCCGCGGGTCGAGGTGGCCTCCCCGGCCTTCAACGTCGCAGCGACGCTGGAACTCGCGCGCCGCGCGGCGCGCGAGCGCTCCGTGCTGGCCGTGTTCCCGGAGCTCGGGCTGTCGGCCTACTCGAACGAGGACCTGTTCCAGCAGGACGCGCTGCTCGATGCCTCGCTCGAGGCCCTGCGCACGCTGGTCGGCGCGAGCCGCGACCTGCCGCTCGCACTCGCGGTCGGGCTGCCGCTGCAGGCCGACGACCGGCTCTTCAACTGCGCCGTGCTGGTGCACCGCGGCCGCATCCTCGGCGCGGTGCCGAAGACCTACCTGCCGAACTACCGCGAGTTCTACGAGAAGCGGCAGTTCGCTCCGGCCGCGCAGGCGGTCTCGCCCGCGCTGCGGCTGCTCGGCCAGGACGTGCCGTTCGGGCCACGCCTGCTGTTCGCGGCGCGCGACCTCGCGGGCTTCGTGCTGCACCTCGAGATCTGCGAGGACCTCTGGGTACCGCTCCCGCCGAGCACGCTCGCCGCGCTCGCCGGCGCCACGGTGCTCGCGAATCTCTCCGCCAGCGACATTACCGTCGGCAAGGCCGACTACCGGCGGCTGCTCTGCGCCTCGCAGTCGGCGAAGTGCGTCGCGGCCTGCGTGTACTCGGGCGCCGGCCCCGGCGAGTCCACCACCGACCTCGCCTGGGACGGCCACGCGCTGATCTACGAGAACGGCGAGCGGCTCGCCGAGTCACCTCGCTTCCCGCTCGGGCCCGGTCTCGTCACCGCCGACCTCGACCTCGACCACCTGCGACAGGAGCGCATGCGCCTCACGAGCTTCGGCGACAACGCGCAGGCGCACGCGCCGGCGCTCGGCGGATTCCGCCGCATCGAGTTCGAGATCGGCGCGCCCTCTGGGCGCGTGCCGCTGCGCCGCCGCGTCGAGCGCTTCCCGTACGTGCCGGCGGATCCCTCGCGCCGCGACGAGCGCTGCGCGGAGGTGTACGACATCCAGGTCGAGGGGCTCATGAAGCGCCTCACGGCCACCGGCATCGAGAAGGTCGTGATCGGGATCTCGGGCGGCCTCGATTCCACGCAGGCCGCGCTGGTGGCGGTGCGCGCCTTCGACCGGCTGAAGCTGCCGCGCCGGAACATCCTCGGCTACACCCTGCCCGGGCTCGGCACGAGCCGGCACACCTTCGATAGCGCCCACGCGCTCATGAAGTCGCTCGGCATCTCCGCCGGCGAGATCGACATCTCGGCGGCCTCGAAGCTGATGCTCGAGCGCATCGGCCATCCGGCCGCCCGCGGCAAGCGCGTGTACGACGTCACCTACGAGAACGTGCAGGCCGGCGAGCGCACCTCGCACCTGTTCCGCCTCGCCAACCTGCACGGCGGGCTGGTGCTGGGCACCGGCGACCTCTCCGAGCTCGCGCTCGGCTTCACGACCTACGGCGTGGGCGACCACATGTCCCACTACAACGTGAACGCCTCGGTGCCGAAGACGCTGATCCGCCACCTGATCCGCTGGCTGGTGCAGACGCAGCAGTTCGACGCACCGACGCTCGCGGTGCTCACCCGCATCGTCGAGACGCGCATCTCGCCGGAGCTCGTGCCGGGCTCGGGTGAGGAACCCGAGCACTCCTCGGAAGCCGTGGTGGGACCGTACGAGCTGCAGGACTTCCACCTCTACTACGTGAGCCGCTTCGGCTACCGGCCGAGCAAGGTGGCTTTCCTCGCGCACGCAGCTTGGGGCCACGACGACACGGGCGTGTGGCCCGACACCGTGCCGCTGTCGGAGCGCCACGAATACGACCTCGCGACGATCCGTCACTGGCTCGAGGTGTTCCTCAAGCGGTTCTTCCAGGACAGCCAGTTCAAGCGCTCGGCCATGCCGAACGGCCCGAAGGTGGGCTCGGGCGGGTCGCTCTCGCCGCGCGGCGACTGGCGTGCGCCCAGCGACTCGCCGGCGACGGTGTGGCTCGAGGAGCTGCGCGCCAACGTGCCGGCGGGTCGGCGGGAGGCCAGGAAGCGACGCTGAGGATTCGCGCAGCGCTCAGGCGCGGTGCAGCCGCACCGGCAGCCGCTTCGCGCCCCAGGCGCCCGGCTGTGCATCGAACACGCCGGGGATCTTCTCGCCGCAGCCGGAGCAGCAGCCGTCGGGGGTGAGCCCCCAGCGGCCGAGCTCGTACCAGTCGCGTTCGATCAGCAGCTCGCCGCAGCGCGGGCACCACGTGCTGCCGCCCCTGCGGTCGTGCACGTTGCCCGTGTACACGTAGCGCAGGCCGTTCTGCATCGCGAGCTCGCGGGCCCGCGTCAGCGTCGCCGGCGGCGTGGGCGGCCGGTCGGTCATCTTCCAGTCCGGGTGGAACGCCGAGAAATGCAGCGGCACGTCGGGTCCGAGCTCGTCGTGGATCCAGCGCGTCATGGCGTCGAGTTCCGCATCGGAGTCGTTCTCGCCCGGGATCAGCAGCGTGGTGATCTCGAGCCACACCGCCGTCTCGCGCTTGAGGTACACGAGGGTGTCGAGCACGGGTGCGAGTTCGGCGCCGCAGACGTGTCGGTAGAACCGCTCCGTGAATGCCTTGAGGTCCACGTTCGCGGCGTCGATGGCGGCGAAGAACTCCGCGCGCGGTGCCGGGCAGATGTAGCCCGCGGTCACCGCGACCGTGCGCACGCCCTGCTCGCGGCACGCGCCCGCGACGTCGATGGCGTACTCCATGAATACCGTCGGGTCGTTGTAGGTGAAGGCGACGCTCGCGCAGCCGAGACGACGCGCGGTCGCCGCGAGCTCCTGCGGCGAGGCCGAGTCGGCGAGCGTGTCCATCTCGCGCGACTTGCTCATGTCCCAGTTCTGGCAGAACTTGCAGGCGAGGTTGCAGCCGGCGGTACCGAACGACAGCACCGACGAGCCCGGCAGGAAGTGATTGAGCGGCTTTTTCTCGATCGGATCCACGCAGAAGCCGCTCGAGCGTCCATACGTATATAGCTCGATGCCGTTGCGGTCGCGCCCGCGCACGAAGCACAGGCCGCGCTGGCCTTCGTGCAGACGGCAGCGGCGCGGGCACACATCGCATTGCACGCGGCCGTCGTCGAGACGGCTCCAGTGGCGCGTAGCAACTGCGGAAAGATGGGTATTCATACGCTTGGCGACAGCCGGCGGCCGGCGGGATATTGGCCCGCGTCTTCATACGGGCGGGAGCGGGAGGATCGGTCTCCCATGGACACAGGATGTTGAGCCAGGGCCGGGACATGTCAAGGCTGCGGCCGCCGGCGGTGGCGGGAACCTTCTATCCGCTGGATGCCGACGAGCTGCGCCGGGCGGTCACCGGCTTCGTCGAGGGCTGTCCTCGATCGGCCACGGTGCGCCAGCCGAAGGCGCTGATCGTGCCGCACGCCGGCTACGCCTATTCCGGACCCGTCGCCGGCTGTGCCTATCGACGGCTGCGCGACGCCGGCGCGCGGATCCGCCACGTGGTGCTGCTCGGCCCGACGCACCGGGTGCCGCTGCGCGGGCTGGCGGTCCCCTCGCTCGACGGGTTCGAGACGCCGCTCGGGACGGTGCCGATCGACACTGCCGGCCGCCAGCGGCTGCGCGAGCTCGGGCTCGCCGGCATCGCCGACGCGCCGCACGCCGCCGAGCACTCCCTCGAGGTACAGCTGCCGTTCCTGCAGTCCGTACTCGACGACTTCGACCTGCTGCCGATCGCCGCGGGCCTCGCCCCGCCGGATCTCGTGGCGCGCGCGCTCGATGCGGTGTGGGGCGGCGACGACACGCTGATCGTGGTGAGCTCGGACCTGAGCCACTACCACACCTCCGACGAAGCCCGGCAGCTCGACGCGACCACGACGCGCGCGATCCTCGAGCGGCGCAGCGACGTGTCGGACGAGCAGGCCTGCGGGGCGAGCGGAATCAACGGCCTGATGCAGATCGCGCGGCACCGGGGGCTCGTGGTGGAGCTGCTCGACCAGCGCAACTCCGGCGACACCGCGGGCGACCGCGCGCGGGTCGTGGGCTATGGAAGCTACGCGCTCTTCGAGGCTTGAGCCGCGATCGCGGGCCCTGCTGCTGCGCACCGCGGCCGACGCGATCGAGTCGCAGCTCGAGCGCCGCGGCGGTGCCGGTCCGGTCGCAGCCGCGCTGCCGGCCGACCTGCTCGAGCGACGTGCCAGCTTCGTGACACTGTCCATCGGGGGCGAACTGCGCGGCTGCTGCGGGACGCTCGAGGCGAGTCGGCCGCTCGCGACCGACGTGTGGCACAACGCCCGCGCCAGCGCCTTCGGCGACCCGCGCTTCGCGCCGCTCGAGGCCCGGGAGTGGGCCCGCGTGGATCTCGAGGTCTCGGTGCTCTCGCCGCTCGAGCGCATCCTGGTTCGAAGCGAGGCCGAGCTGCTCGTGCGGCTCGTGCCGGGCGAGGACGGCATCGTGCTCGTGTGGCGCGGCAGCCGTGCCACGTTCCTGCCCAAGGTCTGGGAGCAACTGCGCCAACCGGTCGAGTTCCTGCGGCACCTCAAGCACAAGGCCGGCTGGAGCACGGACTTCTGGAGCGAGGACGTCGAGGTGTGGCGGTACTCCACCGAATCCGCCGCGGCGCCGGGCACGAACCGGCGCCCATGACCGCGCGCCTCGCCCTCACCCTGTTGTTCGGCAGCATCCT
>Ga0209254_10002859_pt1 | contig 15772 bp, 12 predicted proteins | sample FrelakmetDIP11DI_FD_187148 | JGI IMG/M metagenome (GOLD analysis project Ga0209254, IMG submission 187148) | Freshwater lake sediment microbial communities from the University of Notre Dame, USA, for methane emissions studies - DIP11 DI (SPAdes)... | ecosystem: Environmental > Aquatic >...
ATATATGCTGAGTTTTGTATTTCTGACCCTTGCCTTGAAAAGGATGCCTGTTGGCACAGCTAATGCCGTCTGGGCCGGTGCCAGTACATTATTGGTCGCTATCCTTGGTGTCTTCTTCTTTAAAGAATCTTTGAATGCCAGGCAGATGATATTTCTGGCGCTGATCGTTATAGGACTGGTTGGGTTACAATGGGAGTAACCTAAAATTATTCCTGGAAGAATGCTGCAATTTTCTTAGCCACATCTTCCCAGCCTGCTTCCATCATCACATTATGTGGGGCATTTGTAACAATGTGTGGCTCTGTATTATATAAAACGGCCATTTTTCGGGTAGCCTTTTCCGGTATCAGATAATCTTTTTCACCACCCACGATCAGCAATGGTGTTTTTATTTTCCGGTGGTCGGGCAAATTCAGTACCGTCATTTCCAGGAATGCCCTGAATGATTCATCCTGCATCTGAGCAAGTGCTTTCTCCAGTTTTTCTTCAGGGAAATCCTTGCTGAACATCACTTTTCGGGCATTGGCCTTTTCTTTAAAAACCGGCTTCCAGCTTAGCTGCAGGTTTGCTTTCAAAAAAGGCAGGGTCATATCTTTCAGTAACCGGGGGATTATGCCCAGGTTGCCCTGTGCCGGGGATGAACACAATAGTACTGCTTTATGAACTTTCGGATCATGATCTGCAAGATAATGCTGAATGGTAAATCCGCCCATCGAATGTCCGATCAGGAACACTGGTCCCGGGAGCGATTTAACTACCTGTTGAAGATCTTCCACATATTCAGTCACAGATTTAAAGCGAAGGTTCCCTTTCTTTTCACTCCCGGCATGATTGCGCAAACTGATTGCATGTACATCATACCCCTCCGCGGCAAACCAGGGCTGAAAATTATCCGACCAGCACCAGGCACCCATACAGGCCCCATGGATCAATACCAGCTGGCCTTTAGAATACCCGGTGGCGTATTTAGTTGAAATTATTTCCAGGTTCATTTTAATGCTGTGAAATGATGATAATAGTAAGTTCGCTAACGTCCCAGTTCCTTCAATAATCTTTTCCTGAATTTATGGTAATCCACCGTAATGGTATGCCGGGGGGTATTGATCTGCTTGAAATCGGGCTGGCGAACTTCTTTCTCAGCCAGTTCACGTATATCGGCAGGCCTTTTCCACTTGCCGGATAACTCACGGGCCATGATCTTGCTTTGCAGTTCCGATCCCGGCCAGATACAGCCCAATGGCTGGAACAAACCTATAAAATAAATATTATCAATTTCCGGGTGGAACATTTTCAGCCAGAGTTTTACCTCGCCTTCACTGTAATCAATAAACGATTTTTGGAAGAATGGGTGCGTTATGATATATCCTGTGCAGGCAACTATGGTATCATATTCGGCTGAACTGCCGTCTTTGAAAATGACCTTTTTCCCTTCCAGTTTTTCAATATCCGGCCTGGGCTTGATCTTTCCATGCCTGATGGTGTAAAACAGGTCCTCATTGATGGTAGGATGATGTGAGCCCAGTGGTCCTTCCGGTTCGGGTAGGCCATATAGTGAGTTGCTGCCGTTCCTTATCTTCAGGCTTAGTGCGGAGATGCGCTGCCAGAGCCAGAGTGGCATCCAGTTGATCTTTTCGCTGAAAATATCTGCAGGCTTACCCATGATGAACTTCGGTGCTACCCAGTAGCCACGGCGCCAGCTGAGGTCAACGGAAGCTGCCACCCGACTGCTTTCCACGGCCACATCACAGGCCGAATTGCCTCCGCCTATGACCAATACTTTCTGGTCCTTAAAATCGGCAAACCTTTTGACCGCATGGGAATGCATAAGCTTTCCCTCAAAATGTCCCGGGTACTGCGGCATTCTCGGGTTCCAGTGGTGGCCATTACAAACCACCAGTGCATCAAAAATTACTTTATTTTCTGTGCCGTCTTTTTCCGTTGTCACTTCCCATTTGCCATCAGGCATACGCACACATGCTTTTACACTTGTCTGAAATTGAATGTGCGGATAAATATTAAAATGACGGGCATAATCCTGGAAATATGCAGCCAGGTGTTTATGGGATGGATAATCCGGATACTCAGCCGGCATGGGATAATCTTCATACTCACTCAGTTTTTTGGAGGAGATGATATGCGTGGTTTCAAAAACGGAACTATGACCTTCCTCTTCGTTGAAAACCCAGTTTCCGCCCACTTCTTTTCCTAAGTCGTAAACGGTAACCTGTAAGCCTTCATCCAGTAAATTCTTGGCAGCTGTAATACCGGATGGGCCGGCACCTATAACACAAACTTGTTTAGACATGGCAACATGTTGATGAAAAAATCAATGCAATTTAATTGATTCTTAGCGTCCTCGCGGTTAAATTAGAGTTCATGTCCGCAGTATTTGCAATACTTCGCATCCGGGTCATGGCCAAAATGTCCGCAGGAAGGGCAGGCTTGCGCTTCTGCCTTTTCCGTCCGTGCACTTTTGGATAATTCAACAGTCACAATACCGGTAGGTACCGCAATGATCGCATAGCCCAGCAACATAATAAGGGAAGCGATTAGCTTACCTGCAGGCGTAACCGGGGAAATATCACCATAGCCTACTGTAGTAATGGTGACAATGGACCAGTAAACACTCTGCGGAATACTGTTGAAACTTTCGTTTTGCGGGCTTTCAACAACGTAGATCAGGGCACCAAGGATGATGCTAAGCAGCACCACGAAACTAAGGAATACAAGGATCCTCCTGGCACTTGCTTTCAACGCCAGGACAATGGTCATACTTTCCCTTACAAAACGGGTGAGCTTAAAGATCCGGAACACCCGCATGAGCCTTAATGAACGGATGACGATCAGGAATTGTGATTGCGGAAAAAATATGCTGATATAAGTTGGAAGAATGGATAACAGGTCAACCACCCCATAAAAACTGGTCATGTATTTCCATGGTTTTTTTACCACAATCAGCCTCAGTATAAATTCAATGGTGAATAAAATGGTGATCACCCATTCTGCAATATACAGGTGCCTGCTGTATTGTTTCATCATGGTTGGAACACTTTCGATCATAACCAGGATGATGCTTGTGAAGATCAGGATCAACAGGAAAATGTCAAAGTTTTTCCCGGCTCTTGTCTCCGCTTCAAAAATAATGGTGAATAATCTTTCTCTCCAGTTTGCGGGAGTATTTCCTTTCTCTTCTGCTGTCATAAAATATATGATTGAGGGTATTGGAAGATATGTTGATTTACTACAATATTATTATTTCGATTATCCGTTCATTAACTAAATTTACAAAACTCAACCTTCTGAAATGGTTCGTACTTATTTTTCTTTTATACAGCAGAAATATATTTTCACCGGCATCGGTATTTTATTAGGCATTTTGGCACTGATGACCCCATTATGGGACATCGTTGAACCCGCCTCTTATGTAGGCGGATTGCTGGTTTGGGCCGGGATACTGGAAATTCTGCATGGATTCAAAAGGGCGGAAAATAAAGCCAGGTTTTCTGCCTGGTTCAGCGGCGGTATCACCCTGCTGATAGGGACGTTGATGATCAATGCCATTCAGTTTCAGCCTAAGGCCCTCGTTGATTTTATCATATTCCTGTTTTTGGTGGATGGCTTACGATATGCCTATTTATATGTGAAACTTAAAAAAAGCCAGCAGCGTTATTTGCATTTATTATTTGCCGGGCTCGGGAATATAATTGTGGTGTTAATGATCATATTATTTCGTGGTAAAGGGTTTGAATGGCTGATCTCGCTGTCTGGCGCATTACGTATTTTGGGTATCGTTTATAATTTATACGCAGTACGTCTGGGTTCAAGTGAAAACGTTTCGATGGATGTGGTCAAGGGCCTGGGGCTTGAAGATGATAAACAAATTGTGGCCCTGGCTGAAAAACTTGAAATAGAAGATGACCAGCGGGCACCCATCGATGCCGGATGGATTGTCACTTTTATTATCATCCTGTTTTTCATCCATCTTGGCCGTATGGGGCTCGACCGTTCATATCTGGGTATCATGTCGCCGGTGGTTGCAGTCATTGGCGATTTGGTCATTGCCCTGATCATTGCTTTTGCCGTCATAGCGCCATTTATGACCGTCTTCAGGAAAATAACGGGATTGGTTATACGCAGTTTATGGAAATGGGTTCATAAAGTTCCTGAAGCAGACCGTATGCGTTTTGGCCCTCGATGGCTTGCTGAAATTTGGCTTACCAGGCAGTTGCGTCTTTCGATAAGTTTCAGAAAGTCGGGATATGCTTATCCTACAGCGGTCAGGTATGGTTTGAAAATCGGACTGCCTTTCTCCGCTTTGCTGGCTGCTATCATGCCGGTTCTGGGCATGAGCTGGTATTTCGACACTGAGAACTGGGCCTCCGGAGTATGGGACGGTTGGGCCGGTTCCCGCGCAGAAGTTTGGCGCGAAGCAATGATCAAAGTGAGCGGAGAAAAAATGGGTCCTGGTGCTTTCCGCATGAAGCCGCTACATATGAAAGAAACAGGCGATTTTTCATTCGTTGTAGTGGGTGATCCCGGAGAAGGCGATCCTTCACAGCATATCCTGAAAGATCAGATCCTGTCCGTTTCCAATAAGCCTGGTGTTGAGTTTGTTGTAATATCATCTGATATTGTATATCCTTCGGGTGCCATGAAAGATTATGAGCGAAAATTTTTCCTCCCATTCAAAGGCTTGAAAAAACCGGTATATGCCATTCCGGGAAACCACGACTGGTACGATGCACTGGAAGGGTTTGTAGCTACCTTTTATACACCAGAGGCGGCAAGGAAAGCGATGGCAGCCCGGATCAATCGTGACCTGAATCTAACCAGCACAAATAAAAAAGATATTGACAGGCTTGTCGGCCAGGCATCTTTCCTGAAAAAAGAATATGACCTTCCGGTTGGATTTCAAAATGCGCCTTTCTTCCAGGTTTCAACCGATCATTTTGTTTTGCTTACCATCGATACAGGTGTACGCAGGCGTGTGGATTCCGTTCAGCTCGTCTGGATAAAAGCCGTGCTGGAAGCTTCTAAGGGGAAATATGTTATGGCCTTACTGGGCCATCCTTTCTATGCCATTGGTGAATACCAGGGCAATATGAACCCCCAATTCAAAGCATTGCATGATTTGCTGCGGGCTTATAAAGTACCACTGGTCATGGCCGGGGATACACATGACCTGGAATATTACAAGGAATTGCCACAAAACGGTGATGGTCACACGATGCACCATTTTGTAAATGGCGGTGGCGGAGCTTACCTGAGTATTGGCGCTGCCATGGCGCCGCATGATACACGACCTGCTGCAGACTGGGCTAATTATCCGTCACGCGGGCCACTGGAGCACAAGATCGATTCCCTCACGCCCAAATGGAAATATCCTGCCTGGGTATGGACAAAGCGATATAACGGGTATCCTTTCTCGGCAGAGTGGCTATCTGCTGCATTTGATTATAACCAGGCGCCCTACTTCCAGAGTTTCATGGAGATAAAAGTGGAAAAATCCATGAACCGGATCCGGCTGATACCCTACGGGATCCACGGCCAGTTGAAATGGAGCGATTTTGAATATGGCGGAAATGTTAAACCGGAGAAAGCATCAAATACAGACCTTGCAGAATGGGTGCTGCCAATGAATTAATTTTGCTTCCTCGTGTCTACTATGTTTTCAAACAGGAGTCGAAGACTTTAAACGGTGCCATGGTTCGTGTCCTCACGAACCATCATCGAAAAAAATTCGTTTTCCGGTTCGTGAGGACACGAACCGGGGCATCCACGGAATCAATTACCTAAACTCGAACCTTTGCGGTTGTCTGTATTAACTTAATATTTCCTTCAATTTGATCATTCCACTTTTGCTCACAGGAATATTTTCACCTGACTTAAGTAAAAGGATATGGCTGTCTTTCTCATAAGGATCAAGCCTGGTTATCTCAGAAATATTCACCATATAAGAACGATGTACCCGTATAAATCTTCCTGGATCAAGCTGCTGCTCAAAATGGGCCATCGTTTTATTTTTCAGCCAGTGTCCCTTGCGGGTATGTATCTTAACAAAATCATCCGCTGCCTCTAGGTAGAGGATGTCGTCAACCGGAATCACGATTATGGAAGAGCCCGATTTCACAACTATCCTTTCCCGCTGTAAAGGCGAATGGGAAGCAGTTTCCATCACCTCTTTCAGGGCGGGCCGGGTATCTTTTTGAGCGTATATGGCTTTCCATTTTTCCAGCGCTTTGTCAAATCTTTCTTTACTAAAGGGTTTTAATAAATAATCCACCGCATGGTTGTCGAATGCCCTAATGGCATATTCGTCAAAAGCAGTGGTGAAAATAACAGCCGGTGGATGATCCAGCAATTCCAGCATTTCAAATCCATTGATCTTGGGCATTTGTATATCGAGGAATAAGAGATCGGGTTGATGTTCCTGTATGGCCTTCAGTCCTTCGAATCCATCATTACATTCTGCCTTCACTTCAATATCGGTATAGGATGCCAGGTATTCTTTTACCAGGGTCCTGGCAAGCGGTTCGTCGTCTATAATAATGGCTTTAATCATGCTGCGGTATGATGATAGTGGTAACAAACTGGTTTTCCCTGGCAAAGGTTTGTACAATATCGTTGCGGCCAAAAAGCAGGTATAACCTCCTTTGAACGGATGCCAGCCCAAATCCGGTGCCGCGGGTAGGGGAGGCTGTTTCCGGGTCAAAGGGGTTACTAACGGTTACCTGTAACTGGTTATTTTCCCTTGTGGCTTTGATCCGGATCAACACTTGCCCAATGGTATCATATAAGCCAAACTTAATGGCATTTTCCACGATGGGTTGCAGCAGCAGGGCCGGGATGGTTGCTGATTTTGCTGATTCTGAAATATCGATCTCTGTTTGCAGCCGATGGCCAAACCTGATCTTTTCTATATCCAAATATAACCTAAGCTGGTGTAATTCATCTTCCAGTGAAATCAGTTGCTGGTCATCTTTTTTCAATGTCCCGCGCAGGAATTCTGATAACTGCTGGATCATTTTTCTGGCCTGCGTTGGGTCACTCCCTACTAATGCACTGATTGAATTTAAACTGTTGAATAAAAAATGTGGTTGTAACTGTTGTTGTAAGCGGAATAGTTCTGCTTCGCGGGCTAGTTTTTCCGCATCTGATTTCCGGTGGATCTGTATTTCCCGGTCTTCCATAGTTCCAACAAGCACATATACAAGCGCTACGCATCCCAGTACCAGGAAAGCAATGGCCAGCCGCACGGGGAAATCTTTTCCCCAAAAGGGTCCAGCACCAATTTCTGTTTTCAGCACGTACAGCATAATTGCCCTGCTTGAAACATACCAAAGCAAGGTTATGGCAATGGTTAGGGCAACCAGGTTAATATACCTGCCTTTTCCGGGAGTATAATATTTAAGGATATTTATAAGCAAAAAAGATGCAGCTGCAAGCAGGATATTCGATATTAAACTATCTATAAGGGCTACACGCAGATCAAATCCCATCTCTGTGGCTACCCAGGTGTATAGTCCGGTCCAAAGGATCCATACACCCAGTATCCATGATGGTACACGGCTTTTTTTGTATATGGATAGAAAATTAACTGTCATCAGAAGATTTCGAGTAACCTGTTTTGTAAATTATATCGTACATGTTTAGCCTTCCTGTGCATCTGTTCTTCAAACAGGTCGCCATTTTCTTCCTCCCTGAACTGCGAAAATATTTCAGCACCATCTATGAAATTATGCAGCCTGTACAGTTCCGTAATGGTAACGAATTGCCATTTTACCAAAGATCCTGAATCATTCACCTGGTTTTTTTCTGCAAGGGCCAAGATGTTGCCTTTTTCCATTGCTGCTTCGGCTGTGGGTGCAGCAATTATCCTGATCTGTTCTTCAAACTGGGCCTTATGTTCGCCATTACCACAGATAATTCTGTAAACCATTTTAGTCAGATACCAGTTCATATATCCGGTTTATAGAATGGATTAATAGCTTTTGATCTCAAGTCCGCCAAACATACAGAATCCTTGCAGGATAAGTGTTTTGTCGGGGACAACTGTAATTGCGGGAAAGCGTCTTTTATCTTCAACCCCGCCAAAGATGGCCACTACTTCTGATTTTATTTCCCAGTTATTGGGGATATAGAGTTTGGTGCCGCCAAATACATTGACCGTTTCGATGATCACTTGTTTATCAAAATCGGCATTATTAAGGTTGATCTCGGCACCGCCAAAGACGCATACTGTTTCCCCTCCCTTAAAATTTTTTGTCATGATCACTTTGCGGACATTGGCAAAAATGGATACGATATCAAGCACATTATCAGAACCGCTATCCTTTGTAAAAATCCCCTCATTGTTCGCGAGTTGATAGTCCTGTGATGGTTGGTTCCCTTGATCCGGCGAAAGGGGCCCAAATCCTTCTTCTTCTGTATAGACTCTCCGCTTTGGCCGGAAAACCAGTGAAAGGCCTATCCCAATAAAAATCACCGGAAGGATTAGGCGGTCGAGATCAAAGTCCGGAAAAACATCATCAAGCAGAAAGAAAGTTCCTATGCCGACCAGGATGATCCAGCTCAGTCCGCGGAAACCTTCTTTCAGCCCGATGAAAACACCAATGGCAATCAGCAGGATTTCCCAGCTGAAGATCCAGGAGGGGATTCCCAGACCCGCATATCTTAAAATGGATATGCCACCGATCACTAAAAATAAAACTCCGATCCATAGATTCCTGCCTTCCCCGCCAAAACGCCTGTGCTTATCGTCATGTACATTATTCATTATGTATAATTTTCATCAAAACTACGCTAGGTAAGTTCCTCTTACAATGCTAAAAAGGCATTTGGCAGCTCTTTCTCGGTGAAAGGAGGATTAAGGTCGGTGAATCTGTGCGCGAAGTGTTTCTACAAAATAACTATAAAGCTGCGGTCTGTAATTTTACCAGTTCCCATAAAGTTCGAAAGTTCCTTTAAGATCCCTCGTTCCTCGGGATGACAGGTAGAGGGAGAACCAATCATTGGGAATAGTTGGCTATTAATCACACTTTTTTTGTCATCCCGAGGAACGAGGGATCTTTGTATTCATCATTCTTTGAGTTGGGCAAAAGCTCATTGTTTGAAATAGACATAATAAGTAAAGCTTCCTGTAAGTTGCTTTATTTGAAAAATTGGGGTACCAAAATATCACTTTGCAGTTAAAGAAGCTCAAATGCATCGCCATCAAATAACCCTTTATCACTTATTTTCAGATGTGGAATTACCAGTAAAGCCATGAATGATAAAGTCATAAAAGGCGCGGATAAAGTTGATCCCGCATCTTTGGCCGCACGGTCAATTAAGGTGTATAGTTCTGCTACCTTATAGCCATCATCCGTGCTCATCAATCCGGCAACAGGTAAAGGCAGTATCATCTCCAGGTTATCTTTCACGCAGCTTACTCCGCCTTTATGCGCAATCAACAGGTTCACTGCCCTGCTGAGGCTTTCATCATCAACACCAACAGCTACAATATTATGCGAATCATGCGCAACAGATGAAGCCAGCGCTCCTTGTTTCAGTCCAAAATTCCTGATAAAGGCCTTGGATACTGTTGCATTTGAGTACCTGTTGACGACCACAATTTTGAGAATATCTGATGCCGGATTGGATACCCAGCATCCATTTTCTCTGAGTGGTTGACCGGGAAATTTTCCGGTGATCAGCTGTCCATCATAAGCCTCAATTATGGGTAGTGGATAAACAGCCTCCATCCCGGCTGGCACGGCAAATTCAGTTTGTTCTTTTTTTGAACAGTCAAATTGATTAACTGTTTCTGTTTTTTCCCATTGTTGATTGGCTATATGTATCAGCGAAACGCCGTTTTCTGCTACTTTCATTCCATTGATCCAGGTTTCTTTTACTATAAAATCTGTAAGTTCATTAGTGAGGATAAAATCTGCCGGATCGCCTTCCCTGAGCAGGCCAACCTCCAGTTTGTAATGTTCTGCCGGATTTATGCAGGCTGCCCTCAAAACTTTGAACAGGTCGATGCCTTTGGCGATAGCCCTGGCGCAAAGCTGGTTGATATGTCCTTCCACGAGGCTGTCGGGATGCTTATCATCACTGCAAAACATGATCTTGTCGGGATAATCATGGAGCAGATCAATAAGCACCTCAAAATTTTTAGCGGCGCTTCCTTCCCGGATAATGATCTTCATGCCGTAGGAAAGTTTATCCAGCGCTTCTTCAATGGTGAAACATTCATGATCAGTGGAGATGCCGCGGTCAATATATTTTCTGGCATCTTCGCCTCTCAGTCCAGGTGCATGCCCGTCCACCGGTTTAGCTCTTTCAAGGGCAGCGGCAATTTTTTTCAATACCTCCGGTTCGCCATGCAACGCTCCGGGGAAGTTCATCATCTCACTTAGGTATTTTATTTCGGCACGGTTGAGGAGTTTTTCAACGTCCTGGCTGTCGAGTTTCGCGCCCGCGGTTTCGTAAGCAGTCGCCGGCACGCAACTGGGCGCCCCGAAATAGAATTTAAAAGGGACAGTCCGGCCGTTATTGATCATGAAATCCACGCCTTCGAGGCCGCAGACATTGGCAATTTCATGCGGGTCACTTACGGTGGCCACCGTTCCGTGAACCACTGCCAGTCGGGCAAATTCAGCCGGAACCAGCATGGAACTTTCAATGTGGATATGGGCGTCAATGAATCCGGGCAGGATATAGGGTAAATGGGTATTGTTTTCGGTTGGCTCAAGTCTTTGTATCCGGCTTATAATGTTTCCTTCAACCGTAATTTGTACAGGATAAATCTCCTGGTTAAAACAATCTGCGAGTCTGCCTGTAATATTGTGATGTTTCATGCGTCAATTGTATGGATCAAAGGTAGAAGATAGTGGATAAAAGGAACGTGTTGTAGCCAAGGGCTTCCTATATTTGGGTGATTTTTCAAAAACGTATCATTCATGAAAAAGATTCTTTTGCCTTTTTTCTTCATTTCCATGGGCATTTCTACTATTGCACAAACTGTGGATGAAGTTATAGCTAAGCATACGGAAGCCATGGGCGGAATGGAAAAATTGTCTTCCCTGAAATCAGTATACATGGAAACGGTTTCAGTAATGAACGGAAATGAAGCAACAGCCAAACTTTGGAAAGTGAATAATCAACTGATGCGCAGGGAATTCAACTTTGGTATGGGCACAGTTACGATGGTCATGACAGACAAAGAAGGCTGGAGCTCAAATCCCCGCAGCGGTGGGAAATTTGAACCTTTACCTCCTGAAGCGGTTCAGGCCCAGCAATCAGAACTGGATTGTGCCGGTCCGCTGGTGGATTATGCCGCAAAAGGACATAAGGCTGAATTGATCGGAAAGGAAGATATCAACGGTACAAGTTGTCATGTAGTTAAACTGACATTGAAGTCAGGCCGGGACATTACCTATTACCTCGATGGAAAAACATACTACATCCTCCGCTCCAAAACCAAGGGTGGAGGCGGAATGAGGCGCGGTGGTAATCCGGATGCAGAAACCGTTGTGGAGTATTCCGACTACCGGAAAACGGATGAAGGGTATGTTTTCCCGTATGCTACCACGATCGTGGGTATGGGGGCGTCTACAAATGTGGAGAAAATTGAAGTGAACAAACCTGTTGATCCTAAGTTATATAAACCTGAGTAAATAAGGAATAAGGAATAAGAAAGTAAAATTCAAATACAACCATTCATTTTAAACACAAAAACACATATGAAACGTTTCAAATTTGTCTCTCTGATGATGATCGCCTTTTTAATGAGCGGAACTATTTTTGCACAGACCGCCGATGAGGTGATCGCAAAACATTTAGAAGCCATTGGCGGTAAGGACAACTGGAAAAAGATCAATTCCATGAAAATGGAAGCTAACGTTAATGCTCAGGGTATGGATGTGCCTGTTATCATTTACCAGGTTCACAACAAAGCCAGTAAGCAGGAATACACAGTAATGAATATGACAGGTTATTCCATTATCACCAATGAAGCAGGATGGAATTTCAATCCTTTCATGGGACAAACTGCGCCGGAACCTATGACTGCAGATGAACTTGCTGCAGGTCAGGAAGGCCTTGATATCCAGGGTGAATTACTGGATTATGCCGCTAAAGGGCACAAAGTGGAAATGATGGGTAAGGAAGATGTTGATGGCACCGAGTGCTACAAACTGAAGCTGACCCGTAAAAGCGGCCGTGAAAGTACCTACCTGATCGACCCCAAAACCTATTATGTAAACCGCGCTGTTTCTAAACTGAAAGTAAATGGCCAGGATGTTGAGCAAACCATCAACATGAGCAATTACCAGAAATTGCCTGAAGGTATCGTTATTCCTTACACCATGGAAAACGGACAAGCGCCTGCACCAATCAATATCATTAAAGTGGAAGTAAATCCAAAATTGGATGACGCTATCTTCCAGGTTAAAAAATAGCCTCAATATTGTTAAACAGAACCCGGTCCATGGCCGGGTTTTTTTTTCCAAAAATGAATATATATGAGAAAAATTTCATTTCTGATTGTACTGCTCTTTTCCGCAGTTCTTTCATTTGCACAGGTAAATTCTTCAACTTTTGGCATGCTGGAAGCCCGGCAAATGGGCCCTGGAACAATGAGCGGCCGTATCACTGCCATTGAAGGTGTTAACCAGGAAGAAGGGAAAACACTATTTGTTGGCACAGCAGGCGGTGGCATCTGGAAAACAACCAATGCCGGGGTTACATTCAAGCCCATCTTTGATAAATATTGCCAGAGTATAGGTGCTATAGCTATCGACCAGAAAAATCCTAAAGTGATCTATGCCGGAACGGGTGAAAGCAATATGCGTAATTCGGTTTCCATTGGTGATGGTTTATATAAGTCAACAGATGGCGGCGACAACTGGACAAAGATTGGTCTTGACAGCACGGAGCATATCTCCAAAATCGTCATCGACCCGTCTAACAGTTCCATCGTATATGTTTCTGCACCCGGCCCCTTGTGGAGCGATAGTAAGCACCGCGGCTTGTATAAATCTACGGATGCCGGAAAGACCTGGGAGAAAATATTATACATCAGCGAAAAAGCGGGATGTGCCGATATCTCCCTTGACCCTTCGAAGCCGGAAGTGGTGTATGCCACAACCTGGGAGTTTCGCAGGCTTCCATACCTTTTTAATTCTGGTGGACCTGGCAGCGGCATATATAAAAGTACCGATGGCGGAAAAAACTGGAAAGAACTGAATAAAGGGCTTCCGGCAAAACCTTTCGGGCGTACTGCACTGGCACTAGCGCCTTCCGCACCCAATAACCTGCTGGCCATTGTGGAATCTGCAAAGACAGGCCTGTATATTTCTGCTGATGGTGGTGAAAACTGGAAAGAACAGAGCGCTTCGCTGAATGTTGTTTCAAGGCCTTTCTATTTCAGTACACTGGTTGTTGATCCAAAAGATCCAAAGCGGGTTTATCGTCCTGCTTATTCTTTTGCGTATTCTGTCGACGGCGGTTATTCCTATGCTGAATCAAGCGGAGAAGGCGGCTGGGTCCACAGTGATCATCATGCGTTATGGATCAACCCGGCAAATACCAACCAGCTTTATCTCGGTACTGACGGTGGCGTATACATGAGCCTGGATAAAGGTGTAAGCTGGTTATTCCTCCAGAACCTGCCTGTGGGGCAATTTTATCATGTTGACTATGATATGCAGTCGCCATACCGCATCTATGGCGGATTACAGGACAATGGCAGCTGGATGGCACCATCTGCTGCTCCCGGCGGCGTAGCTGTGGGCGACTGGAAAGCTTTATATGGTGGGGATGGATTCTGGGTTGTGCCCGATCCTACAGATACTCATACTGTTTACGCAGAATCACAGGGTGGTGATATCAATCGCGTTGATTCCCGCACATTGAAAAGCCTGAGCATTCGTCCCCAGCCCGGAGCAGGTGATGGCAAACTTCGCTGGAACTGGAACACGCCCATAGCTACCGGTAAAGCCAACCCGAAGAACTTATACATTGGCGCACAGTATTTATTCAAATCTGTAAACCAGGGGAAGAACTGGACAAAAATTTCTCCCGATCTTACTACCAACGATAAGAAAAAACAGGAGCAGGAAAACAGTGGAGGATTAAGCGCAGACGTTACTTCTGCAGAAAACCATACCACCATATTTACGATTGCAGAGTCACCGCTGGATGAAAACATCATCTGGGTGGGAACGGATGATGGAAACCTTCAGCTTACAACTGATGGTGGAAAGACCTGGACTAACATGTCAAAGAACATTGCGGCATCCGGCATCCCGGCCCAAACATGGGTGAGTAGTATTGAACCTTCCCGTTATGACAAGAACATCGTATACGCAAGTTTCGATAATCATATGTACGGCGACCATAAAACCTATGCCGCACGTTCAATGGATATGGGAAAGACCTGGAAGGCCTTTCAAAGTACCGAATTCACCGGCTTCGCACATAAAATAAAAGAAGACCTTGTTAATAAGGACCTGCTTTTCCTGGGTACTGAAATGGGTTTATTCTCCAGTATCGATGGCGGCGAAAACTGGTACAGGATGAAAAATAATATTCCCTGGTATGCGCTCGTACGGGATATCCAGATACACCCTGTCACCAATGACCTGATCCTGGGTACCCATGGCAGGGGAGTGATGATCATTGATGATATTACCCCCATGCGGAAACTTACCAAAGAAAATGTTGATAAGGATGTTTATCTCTTCGATATCAAGCCTATGAATTTAACCATGGGTAATTTTGGCAGCAGCGGTTTCCCTGCAACAGGTGGATGGGTGGCGCCCAATCCGCCGTCCATAACTCCTATACAGTATTACCTGAAAGACAAGGTATCTACCGGTAAAGTGGAATTGGAGATAATCGATCCAAATGGTAAGTTGGTACAAACCCTGCCTGGTTCAACCCGTAAAGGGGTCAATAAGATCAATTGGAACCAGCGTATGATGCCGCCAAAGACAGCCTCAGGCAGTACCAAAAGGGATTTTGGCGCCTTTATCGCCCCGCAGGTATTGCCCGGTGATTATACGGTCAGGTTAAAAGTTGCCGGTAAGGAATATACCCAACCGCTTAAGTTGGTACACGACGGTTCCGGTAATTATACATTGGCCGACAGGGAACTGCAGTTCAAAACATCCATGCAATTGTATACCATGCATGAGGACCTGGCCAAAACAGTAACGGATATCTCAACCCGTCAGAAAGCGCTGAAAGATAATATGGATAAAGTAAAAAATCCGAAGCTGAAAAAACAGATGCAGGAATATTATGATAAACTGGAGGCCCTTCGTGCAGAACTCATTCCCACAAAGCAAACTTCCATTTTTGCGGATGAGACACGCTTACGGGAAGACATAACCGAAGTGTATGCAGCCATTGCCAACAATGAAGCGGCTCCTAATAACCTGCAATTGGAGCGGGTGAAATCATTGAGGCAAAAAGTGGATGAAGCCGCACAAAAAAATGTTCAACTGGCAAGCCAGTATGAGGAAAAGATCAAATCAGCTTTGGTGAAGGAAAACCTGCAGGGATCAAAAACAGGTAAGTAAATATATTAACCGCAAAGGAAATATGATGCTTTAAAAAATCCCCGGACAAGCCGGGGATTTTTCTTGAACTTTTATCCGTACCCCTGCTATGGTTCGTGAAGACATGAACCATCAGCCTTAAAATTCCGTTTTCCGGTTCGTGAAGAGACGAACCGGGGCTACTTATAACATTGCATTTATTTTCGTTATTTAATTCTAACCAG
>Ga0209254_10002860_pt1 | contig 15771 bp, 12 predicted proteins | sample FrelakmetDIP11DI_FD_187148 | JGI IMG/M metagenome (GOLD analysis project Ga0209254, IMG submission 187148) | Freshwater lake sediment microbial communities from the University of Notre Dame, USA, for methane emissions studies - DIP11 DI (SPAdes)... | ecosystem: Environmental > Aquatic >...
CGTCTCATACCCCCTATTGAATCACACTTTTCCCTTTACGCGAAGGGGGCTGCCCTTCTTTTTGGACAGCCCCTTAGAGGAGGAGAAGAAATGGCTCACCATTTGAACCGATCATATAATACCAGTACCTGGTATTCACTGCTTGACGTTTGCCTTACGTTATCTCTACAATCGCTCTTCAACTCTGCATAGTTTGGGTTAAAACAGCACCTATCTATCCATATCCTCCAGATTTACCGGAGAAGCCTGATACGCATGATAGAATCTCTGCTTGTCATACTCTTATCCCTTCTCACCGGAGGCCGGATGGAACCTGAAGCTGATATGCAGATTTGGCGGGTGAATATGCGCACCCGTACTTTTCAACGCGAAGCTGTCCCTGACAGTTGGAAAAAAACCGGTGGGAGAGGTCTCATCTCTCGCATCCTGTTGGATGAGGTTAACCCCGGTTGCGAACCGCTAGGATCAGGGAATAAGCTGGTATTCGCGCCTGGCCTGCTGGTCGGGCACATGCTTTCCAGCACGGATCGCATCTCAATCGGCGCTAAGAGCCCGCTCACGGGTGGCATTAAGGAGAGCAACGCCGGTGGGCGGACAGGCTTACAGCTGGCACAGCTGGGGATCAAAGCCCTGGTCATCGAAGATCGGCCGTCTGAACCCGGATTCTGGATTTTGCGTCTCAGCAGCTCTGGCGTCCTTTTCGAGCCAGCCGGTGATCTGGTGGGCAAGGGAGTTTTCAGCGTCTCCCCTCCGCTGCTCGAACGTTACGGGGATAAAGTTGCCATCGCTTTAATCGGCCCGGGAGGCGAATTCCGGCTCAACAGCGCGGGCATTCAAAACCTGGATAAGGACCGTGTCCCTTCTCGCATTTCAGCGCGCGGTGGTATCGGGGCAGTCATGGGGAGCAAGCGCATCAAAGCTATCGTGATCGACGGCGCATCGGGAAAGAAACCCCCAATCGGCGATCTTCCGGCATACCGTCAGGCCCAGAAGCTGTTCAACCAGGCCCTCATGGACCAACCCCAGACAGCTGCGTATCGCGATTTCGGCACGGCAGCCATGGTGATGATGTGCAACAATTTCGGCGCCCTGCCGACTCTGAATTTTTCCAGCGGTGAATACGAGCAGGCTGAGGAGATTTCAGGTGAAATGCTGCGCTCTACCCTGATGGCACGCGGGGGAGATTGCGAGGTCTCGCACGCCTGCATGGCAGGCTGCACCATCCGCAGCTCGAATGTGTACGGCGATGTCAGCGGGAAAATGGTGGTCTCGCCTCTCGAATATGAGACCATCGGCTTGATGGGCTCGAACCTGGGAATTGCCGACCTGGACCAGATCGCAGCCCTGAATTTCGAAGTGAATGATATCGGGCTGGACAGCATCGAAATCGGCGCAGCGCTCGGTGTGGCTGCCGAAGCCGGTCTACTGGCCTTCGGAGATAGCCAGCGAGCGCTGGAATTGATCCAGGAAATCCGCCTGGGCACGCCCCTGGGGCGCCTGTTAGGCAGCGGCGCCGCCATCACCGGCAAAGTGCTGGGCATCGAGCGCGTCCCGGTCGTGAAGAACCAGGCTCTCTCCGCATACGACCCGCGCGCCATCAAAGGCACCGGGGTGACATATGCCACTTCCCCTCAAGGGGCAGACCACACCTGCGGGCTGACCATTCGCGCCAAAGTCGATCACCTGGATCCCACCGTTCAAATCAATCTCTCGCGCAGCGCTCAGATCAATATGGCCGGTTACGACACGCTCGGGGCTTGCATTTTCGCCGGATTCGGATACTCGGCCACTCCTCAGGTCATTCCCGCTCTGATCCGTGCTCGCTATGGCTGGCAGGTCCCGGATGATTATTTACAGGTTCTGGGGCGCGAGACACTCAAAATGGAGCGGGAATTCAATCGCCGAGCCGGTTTTACCCCTGCCGATGACCGGCTTCCAGAATGGCTGCGGCAGGAAGTCTTACCTCCCACCAACGCGGTTTTTGATGTAACCGATGAAGACCTGGACAGCCTGTTCAACTGGTAGCTACGAGCGCCTGTGCCAGAAAAAACGATACAATTGCCCTACGGTGACCGCCACCTGGCCCTCGCAGTGCCGGTTCAAAACCTGCGAGGTATAATCTATCCCTGTCAGTTGGTTGATAGTAGCCTAGACGAATCTGCAATCATCCGGAAAGCTTTGGACGAGCCGGTCAATGCACCTCGCCTGCGTGCATTGGCTCGACAAGGCCAGCGCGTCGCTATCGTCACCAGTGATTACACCCGTCCCTGCCCCTCGGGACTCCTGATTCCTTTAATTCTCGACGAGCTCACTTCAGCTGGAATTCCTGACCAGGACATCTTCATTGTGCTGGGCACCGGTATCCATCGCGTCATGACTGCCGAAGAGATCGAAAAGACAGTCTCACCTGAAATTTACCGACGAATCCGGACGATAAATCACGACCTAAATGACACTCTCCACCTGGGCGTTACCTCGCGCGGCACACCCGTGGAAATCTTCCGCCCGTTGGTCGAAGCCGACCTGCGCATCTGCCTGGGTGTGGTGGAATACCACTGGTACGCCGGCTTTTCTGGCGGCGCCAAAGCCGTCTTACCAGGCTGCGCCTCACGCGCGTCCGTCCTGGCTAACCACGCCCTGATGGTTCAGCCGGGCGTGGGTGCCGGTCGCATCACCGGCAACCCGTTACGCCTCGATTTGGAGGAAGGCTGTGCCATGCTGGGCGTGGATTTTCTGTTGAACGTTGTGGTGGAAAATCACAAAGTGGTCGCTGCCGTGGCAGGAGATCTCACCGCCGCTCATCGCCGGGGCTGTGAAATTGTGGCTGAACGCGGCAGTTTCAGGCTCTCCCAACCGGCAGACATCGTGGTCGCCAGCGCTGGTGGCTTTCCTAAAGATATCAACCTGTTCCAGGCGCATAAAGGGATGGAACACGCCAGCTACTGCCTGCGCGACGGAGGTCACTTGATATTTGTGGCTGAATGCCGTGAGGGGTTGGGGAACAGCACCTTCGAAAGCTGGATGGTGGAAGCTACCAGCACTCATGAGATTGTGGAGCGTTTCCGCAATGGCTTCGTGATGGGCGGTCATAAAGCCCTCGCCATCGCTAACATCGTCAATCGCGTGCGGGTCTCATTGGTATCTGGTTTTTCGGATGACCTGGTGAAACGACTTTTTATGCAGCCGTATCAAGATCCTCAGGCTGCTTTGGAGACCGCGATCGAAGAACTTGAGCCTCAAAGTCAGGTGCTGGTCCTTCCTCACGCCGGTTCGGCGGTACCGGAAATCAAGGATCAGCCTGGTAAGCTCTTACTGTAACTTCTTCTGTACTGCTTCGCTCTTCAGCTCGCGCAGCACATCGGCAGCAATCCACCTGGCAGGCTTTGCGTCGATTGCCTGGATTTCAATTGCACATTGAATCGCTGCCTGGTTCAGGTTCTGGTTGCGCTTGCCGATATTCCTCAACGCCCAGCTGGCAGCTTTCTTAACAAAGTTGCGGTCGTCTGTAGCACAGTATCGGATCACGGGCAATAACTGCACAAACAGGGTGTCATCCGCTTTCTTATCATGCCAGGCCAGGCAGGCGATCAATGCCAGGGCTGCCCTGCGTATGAATTCCTCTTCCCTCCGTGACCATTCCGGGATCTTCTTCCAGGCCAAAGGGGTTTTATCGAACAGGTTCATGCACACCTGGTCGCATACATCCCAGGAATCGAAATCTTCCACCCAATCCCCCATCTCTTCTTCCGTCAGTCTGTCTGGCACTGCTACCATCGAAGCCAGGATGCGAGCTTCTGCAATGCGCGTCCTCCATAATTCAAGCGCCAGCTGGTGATCCTTTCCCAGGTTCTTGGCGATCGCCCGCAGTTCCGGAACAGGTATCCCCATCCGGCCTTTATCCGACATCCCAAAGCGCTTCATCCCCGGGATATTTTCCGGTTCCGCTTTGTTCTTTAATAACTGAATCACATTTTCCAATTCTGTCATCGTCGCAGCTTCTCTGAATACCTCATCCGTTATTTTTCAGGATCGGTTCTTATACCTTCCAGGATTTGTCCGGGACTGTCCGACATTCGGGGACATGTTCGGTGAAGACCAGTTCGCTGAGTGACACTTGAAATCCACACAGTTTATTGAATAATCCGCTATTGTTGCAGAAACTCTGGTTTGCTCAGCCACTTCCCGATTTCGGAGGCAATCCGGTTCCCTATCTCAGGCAGAGACCTGATACCAGCCTCACCGCCAGATTGATATATATCCACTATACTTTGTTCCATTTCATCTACTATCCATGCCGCCTTCCTGTACGCCCAGATTTGCCGCAGCTCTGCCAGTTCAATCTCAAGCTGATAGGTTTTAAGGAAAAGCAGCTCGGCGATGCGTTTATTCACCCCCATTTTCCCTTGCGGGATGAAACGGGGCATTCGATCGGGCAGGTCGTATTGGCTGCAAATCTCCCTGACTCGCAAACCCAATTGAGCCGTGTAATCCCTTGGCGGGCTGTATTCAGGCTCTTGACCTGGTATCCAGTTGTACATCTTTTGCCACCTGCTCTCCATCTGCACATCCACACGAGTAGCTGCTTGCAAGGACCGGTCAGCCTGGATTCCAGCCATGCTCAAACCGCCGGCCAGGATAAAACTTCCGCCGAAATCTTTAACCGCCCTCGCGACCTCTTCCAGGTGTGCATCATCATCGCCAACGTGAGGCAGAATGGGCATCAATCCCGCACCTACCAGGATCCCCTTTCTCGCCAGTTTTTCCATCGCTGCCAGACGTTGCTGGATACCCGGACTGCGCGGTTCGAATGCCGCTTTCAGCCGCTGATCCAGGTTGCTCAGGCTTAGAACAACACCAACCCAAACTTTTTGGTTGATCTCGCAAAGCAAATCCAGATCGCGCACCAACAGGGGCGAGCGCTCGATCACTAACAATGGGAATTCAAGCTCATATACCACTTTCAATAACTCGCGTGAGAGCTGGTAGCGAGTCTCAGCAGGTTCTTGCCAGTCTCCACAGGCAATTACATCCCTGGGCAGTCGGCTCAGCTCATGCCGCAGGAGCTCCACTGAATTGGTCTTGACCTGTATTAGCGTATCGAAAGTCTCTGGTGAGCGTTTTCCCAGGTAAAATCCACCTCTCAGGTAGCAAAATTCGCACCCGCTTCGGCAGCCAACGTAAGGATGCGCGCTGTATTTGTCCCAAAACCAGGCATCCACGTGTTTATGCACATTCACGATTTTTCGCGCCTGGTATTCCTGGAATTCGAGGTTCAAGCTAATTACCTCCCGGTGAACGCTATATTCAGCTCAGGAGGCAGGTATGTTAAAGCCTTGCGCAGCATAAGTGGCCGCGGCTGGCGATGAAGCGTGTTTAATTGTTCTTCTAGCCAGGCAGCTGCTGGCTTGGGATAATATCTCCCCATTGTTTTCAATCCCCATCCAATTCCTTTCACCGCATCCTGGTTCTTCTCCTCGAAAGCAGGCTCTAGAAAATGAAGCAATTCCAGGGCTCGATCCACCATTTCAGCCTGACCGCGAGAACGCTTGGCCCACAGATGCACCGCCACTCCCACGCTGCGCCGCACCCAGCGGTTGGGATCCTCTCTCCAGGCAGCTAATAACTGGAGCGCTGAATGAAAATCAACCAATAAAGCACTACCAACAACCCTTTCTCCAAAGATATCGGTGGTATACCACACATCTGCCTGGATGATAAATTCCCGGCAATCAGCCAGGGCGCGCTCGAATTCTGCTGGAAGACAGCACCGTAAGGCGCTGGCGATGACCACCCAGCTGCCCATGTACTTCCTTGCGGCCAGGTGATTAAAGAACAATTCCGACTCATCCAATGATGTAGAACCGACTTGTTCTCCAATACGGTCGAGTGTCGAGAAAGGGGTGGGGCTCAGCAGGGTTGGAGTAATCAGCTTGACTGCACCTTCCACCTGCCAGTCTTTTATCAGTGTGCTGATTTGACTGCCCATCTGACGAGCTGTATTCGCATTCACAGGTGTCCTTTATTAAATCAGTCATTGTAAATTCAGTGAAGTATCCGCATCCCTGGCAAGTACGCTAGGATTGGCCTTCACTGCGTCCAGGATGACAATATGTTTCGTGACTTTTGTATTGTGATATGCGTATTCGTCAAACAATTAAGGGATTGAATCAATACCGGGAATCTACCATTTGAAGTTTATACAAATGGCATGCTTCTCTGTAATGATATATTTTTTGTTACGACCTGGAAACAATCAGCGGGGAGGACAGGATTCGAACCTGCGGCCGAGGTTTTATGCCCCGGCAACCGCTTAGCAGGCGGCCCCAATCGACCACTCTGGCACCTCCCCAGAGGCAGTGCGAATTCTACCATATCCATATCTCACCTGCAACCGGCCCTAACCTGGCAGCCATCCACCAAAACCGACCATCCGCCGGTTTTCTTCATCCCACAGGCGCAGCTTCAACGATCGCATGCTCCTTCGCAGAGTTAATGGCGGCACCTGGAGCTCAGGGTTCTCGCGGTGGCAGCGCGGCAGGTTGTAATTGGGAATTAATGAGCTCAAATGGTGGATATGGTGAAATCCTATGTTCCCGCTGAACCACTGCAGGATTGCCGGAAGCTTGTAAAATGAGCTGCCTTTCAACCCCGCCTGCATGAAACTCCAGCGGTTTTGCCGCTCCCAGTAGGTGCCGTCAAAATTATGCTGGACATAGAACAGCCACACACCCGCCGAAGTACCAAACAACATCACCGGAACCTGTATCAGCAGGTATTCCCGCCAGCCCATCAGCGCGACCAGCCCGGCAATCAATCCTACCAGGGCCAGGTTTGTGACATGCACACTCACACGCTCGCGCCGTCCCGATCCAGGCCGGTAGAAGCGGTGAAAAACCGTGAATACCAGGAATGAGCCAAAAGTAAACATGACCAGCGGGTGCCGGATGAATCTGTACACCAACCGCTTTCCCCTCGACATCGACTGGAATTCCTCCAGGGTCAGGGTCTGGACATCACCGGTTCCGCGTCGATCCAGGTTGCCCGCCGTAGCGTGATGGATGGCATGGTCGTGCCGCCAGTGATCGTAAGGTGTAAAGGTCAAGACACCGGTTATGAAGCCGATGAACCGGTTTGCCTCGCGTGATTTGAAGAACGAGCCGTGCCCGCAGTCGTGGAAAATGATGAAAGTGCGCATCATGAATCCCGCCGCCAGGACTGCTATCGCCAGGGTCAGCCAGTAAGAGAACTCCAGGCTTAAATACATCAGGTACCACAGCAGCATGTAAGGGATCAAGGTATTGGCAAGCTGCCAGAGGCTGCGGGGAATCGAAGGCTGCTGGTACTGCGTGAGTATTGTTCGCAAATTCTTATACTCTGGCTCAACCGTGTTCGAGTCTGTTCTCATTCCTTGTTCCTGGGGGGGTTTGAGCTGATATTTCAAGGCGGAGGGAGTGGGGTTCGAACCCACGATGGATTGCTCCATACCTGTTTTCAAGACAGGCGCCTTAGGCCGCTCGGCCATCCCTCCAGTATTCTAAACTCTAGTACACCTTTTGCGATTGTATCATAAGCACGAATCTCCGGCAATCGACCCCGGATGCTCTGCCCATGCTATACTTGGGATAGGCTGGAGTACCGCCAGGCTGCATCAACCAGTCTCTCTATCCGGCAGAGATCGTCTTTGGTACAACACCGCTTCTCACCCATCGCCCGTGCCTCCCTGATCATCGCCTTTTTCTTCGGCATTGATAAAATCCTGGGCCTGTTGCGCCAGATTCTGTTCAACCGACAGTTCGAGGCAGTTGAGCGCGATATCTTTTTCGTCTCGAACAATATCCCCGACTTGCTTTCCGCCTTGATCTCCGGCGGTGCGCTTGGCATCGCGTTAATCCCGGTTCTGACTGAAACCCTGGACAAAGCGGGACGCAGGCAGGTCTGGATGCTCTTCTCCCGCATCCTGAACCTGGCTTTCGCAGTCACAGCGTCCATCTCTTTGGTTATCGTACTCTTCGCGGAGCCCCTGGTCCGCTATGTGATTGCACCCGGATTCGCCGATGAATCGCGTTGGGCTCTCACCTCCAGCCTGATGCGGCTCGATCTGATCGCCATCCTGGTCTTTTCACTCAGCGGCCTGGTGATGGCTGGCCTGCAATCCAACCAGCATTTCCTCACTCCCGCCATGGCTCCCGCCATGTACAATCTCGGCCAGATTTTCGGTATCCTGGTGTTGGCCCCGCGTTTCGGTATTTACGGTATGGTCTATGGGGTGATTCTTGGTGCGCTGCTGCACCTGGGTGTGCAGATCCCGGCGCTCTTCCACTATGGATTCCGCTGGCTGCCGAGCCTGGGATTGAAAGACCCTGGAGTAAATAAAGTCCTGCGTTTGATGGGACCGCGCCTGCTTTCCATGCTGAGTCTGCATGTCTATTTCCTGGCTCGCGACCGTTTGGCTTCCTTTTACCAGGAAGGAGGCGTTTCAGCCCTCAATAACGGCTGGTTCATCATGCAGCTTCCCGAAACCCTTTTCGGGACTGCCATCGCCATTGCCTTGCTGCCTTCTCTGTCCGAATTTTTCAACCGCCAAGAGCTCGAGAATTTCCAAAACACGGTGAATCGCGCCTTGCGTGCCATGCTGGCCTTATCTTTACCTGCAGCAGCCCTTTTAGCCGTCAACATCCGTCCGCTGGTGGAAATCGTCTTCAATTTCGATCCCGCAGAGACCGAAATGGTGGTTTGGGCTACGCGCGCCTTTCTGCTTGGATTGGTGGGTCACTCCTGGCTGGAAGTAGGCGTGCGATCCTGGTATTCCCAGCAGAATGCCCGCCTGCCGATGTTCGGTTCTTTTCTCCAGATCAGCATTTACATCCCCCTGGCGATCTTCTTATCCGGGTTAATCGGACTTACCGGCATCGCGCTGGCAGACACTATCGCCTTTACCACCCAGGCTTTATTCTTGCTCGTCCTGCTAAACCGCCGCTATCCTGGTGTCTTAAAAATCAGTCGGACTGTCATCCGCGTCGGAGCAGGCACTCTCATTTGCGCCGGGGCAGCTGCCCTGGTCTTGCTGCTGCCCATGCCAGCTTTGATCAAGGCGGGGTTGTCCTTGTTGGTAGGCGGCCTGGTGGCACTGCCTTTCATCTGGCCCGAATTAAAACTATTAATCAAATTATAGAAATCAACCGTAAAATGAAAAAATCTACCTTATTTCTCTTCTCCATCATGCTCCTTTTTGTATCGCCTGCTCATGGAAGGCTTTCTCTTCCCCAGGTAAACGACTGGCAGGACAAAATCGATCCCCGGGTCCAGGCACAGGTAGTCCAGGGCGAGGTTGAAATCCTGGTTTTGCTCACAGTGCAGGCCGATCTCAGTGGCGCCTCTCTGCTTTTCGATAAACAGGCTAAAGGCGCATTTGTTTACCAGCAGCTGACAAAAACTGCTGCTCGCACCCAGAAGCCGCTCCTCGTTTACCTGGAATCTTTGGGAGTCGAATACCGTCCGTTCTGGATCGCGAACATGGTTTGGGCACGCGCCGGTCAGGATGTCGTCCAGCAGCTTGCCAGGCGCCAGGATGTCTCACGGATTATGGCCAATCCAGCCGTTCACCAGGGATTTATTCCAACCAATCCAGCCCCAGCTCAGCTGCTGCAGCAGGCAGCCGCCATCGAATGGAATCTCTCGAAGGTGCGTGCGCCCGAAGTCTGGAACGCAGGATTCAGCGGGCAGAATGTAGTCATCGCCGGACAGGATACCGGCTACCAGTGGGATCACCCTGCCCTGAAGAATCGCTACCGCGGTTGGAATGGCGCATCTGCTGACCACAACTACAGCTGGCACGATGCCATCCATCCGCCTTCTGGCGGAGGTATTTGCGGAACCGATTCCCCTTATCCTTGTGACGATCACGGGCACGGCACCCATACCATGGGTACCATGGTTGGAGATGATGGGAGTGGAAACCAGATTGGCATGGCGCCCGCAGCCAGGTGGATTGGCTGCCGTAATATGGATCGCGGGATCGGCACACCTGCCACCTATGCCGAGTGTTACCAGTGGTTCGTCGCTCCCACAGATTTGAGCGGAAATAATCCTCGTCCAGACTTGGCTCCCGATGTCATCAATAATTCCTGGAGCTGCCTGGTATCCGAAGGCTGTACCGATCCCAATATCCTGCTGACTGTCGTGGAGAATGTCCGCATGGCAGGCATTTTAACCGTTCAAGCCGCCAGCAATGTGGGACCGTCCTGCAGCACGGTGAATTCTCCTGCTGCAATTTACGATGCTTCATTTTCGGTAGGCGCAACAGACTCCAGCGATAGTATTGCCAGTTTCAGCAGCCGCGGCCCTGTTGTTGTTGATGGCAGCTACCGGCTGAAACCTGATATTTCTGCTCCAGGAGTGTTTATTCGCTCAAGTATCCCGACTTCTTCGGGCACCTACGGATATTCGAGCGGAACCAGCATGGCCTCCCCGCACGTCGCTGGCCTGGCAGCCTTGATGATCTCTGCCGATCCGGGATTATCCGCTCAGGTCGATCAGATTGAAAGGCTGATATCTCATAATACCCTCCCACGAACCACCACACAGAACTGTGGCGGCATACCCGGCAGCCAGATCCCCAACAACACCTATGGTTGGGGCAGGATCGATTCCTGGCTGGCAGTGACAAACTTCGATATCCAGCTGTCGGCATCACCTTCGTTCACACAGCCCGGCGGCCTGATCAACTACACCCTGGTGATCACCCAGCGTTACCCCTCCTCTGTCACCAATGTCCACCTTACCCAGCGAATACCGGAAAACACTACCTTCATCAGCGCCTCGCCTCCATTTATGATGAACGGAGATTTGATTGTTTGGAGTATTCCCATCATGGAACCCGGCGGCATCTACAGCGTCCAGCTCACCGTCCAGGCTCCACCATCCGGGATGTGGGTCATCAAGAATCAGGATTTTTCGGTATTCAGCGATCAAACTCCTTCGTCTCCTTTGGTAGATGCTAATCTCGTATTCGTGGCGGAATACTTCAATTATTTCCCTTTTGCACCCAGGCACTGATGAATATTCCTTTCTCCAAGTTGGAATGGGTTGGCCAGGGATTCTGGCGGAAATATTCTGGATAATTACTAGTATAATTATTGGGAATTCTTATCTTGCCATAACCGTGTTTTTAGGAGGTGAAATTTGTCGAAAGTAACTGTTCTAGGATCTGGTACGAAGGACGATCCGTGGATTTTGAAGACCCCCCCGCTGAGTTCTGAATACCAGTTGTATAAAGATGAGAGCGCCGAGCCACCAGTCCTGGTTTGCGTGGTAGGGTCCACCAGGCTCAGCTACCAGCTGCGCTGCATCGAAGATTTGCACGCCATGCTGAAGAAACACGCTGACTGGATGCCACTTGGCAGCTCAGACGAGCAGAAAGAACCGCAGCCAGGGACCGTCGAAGCCTGGGCGCGCTCCCCGGAAAATCCAGTAGGCGGCTGGTATGGTTTGAAGAAAGGGCTCAGGGGTCGCTTTGCGAATTATGTTCCGCCGCTGATGGAACACCTCGGCCTGGCTGAAGTCGAACATAATGCGAAGAACAACCGTATGCGAGCCTTGTGAAGAGCCTCGTCAAAATTGCATAACTAAAAACACCCTTCTTCGTTGATCCTGTCACCTTTCTTGGCAGGATCAAATTTTTATTCCCCAGCAGCACGGAAAAGGAATTCCCCCCAATTTCTGATGTTCGCACCATTGGCTTAATTAACCCACCCGCCATCAAATTTATTGGAGGAATCGATATTCAAAGATTCGGTTTTATGTTAAACTTTAGGTGGTTTTATTGGGTTGTGTAAATTGGGATTTTGGGAATCGACAACCTTTATTCGGTACTTTCCTGGGTTTACTCGAAATTGATCGTTCTTGGTCTTCGTTATTAGCACATTGCTGATAGCGTCTCCTGTTACCCATTTTTTTATTGTTCAGAGTCTTGAATTTACTGGGTATCTCCACTGAGATGAAGTTGCTGAGCCACATAACATGATTCAGCTCGAATAAGGAGATCAAGAAATGAAAAGAAATCTCTCTCTCTTCACTCTGCTGGTTGTCGTTTTCGTCGCTTGTGGAGGACCACCAGCCCAGGAAGTTGCTCCCACAACTACGACCCTGCCCCCTCTGCCTTCCGACACCCCCATTCCACCACCGCCCACCGAAACACCGCTCCCGCCAACAGATACACCTCTCCCACCCACCGCCACTATTTCTCCCTACCTCTTCCGGGACGATTTCGAAGGTGTGCTGGCGGAAGGCTGGCAATGGCTTGGCGAAGATCCCACCAAGTGGAGTCTGACACAGGCCCCCGGTTCGATACGCATCATCCTGCAGCCCGGCGGTTTCAACGATGGAGAGCCGAAGAACTACCTGGTGCGGCAGGCACCTGCTGGTAATTTTGAGCTGGCCACCCTGCTGCGCTTTACACCCAGCAGCAATTTTCAATTCGCTGGGCTGCTGATTTACCAGAGCCAGGGCAACGCCATGCAGTTCGGCCGCGCCTTTGCCCAATGCCCCAACCCGGCATTCTGCCTGGGAAATGCCATTTACTTCGATATCGTTGAAGCCGGCGCGGGAGGCAAACCTAATTTCGTCACCGCTGTCCAGAATCCTTCACAGGCTTACCTCCGGTTGCGCCGCACAGGCACCACGTACACCGGCTATTACAGCGAAGATGGAGCAGCCTGGACCGAGATTGGGAAACACGAAAGCAGCGTTATTTCTCCCCTGTTCGTAGGTCTGATCGGCTCGCAGGCTAACCAGGCAGAGACAACTGCTGATTTTGATTATTTCACCATTGAGGCACTCCCCTGAAGAAAGCTGCTGCCTCGATAAAAAAGTCACATCGATTGCCGGATCAGTTTTGGACGATTGGCGCTTATTCTCATAGCGCCAGTTCACCCTGCCTCACCTGGTGTGCTTCTTCTGGTGGAGCAGCCTGGACGAATTCGCCAGGATTCCCAGGTCGGGAAGTGACTGCATGGCTGCCGCGAAGATCGGCGAGATCAGGCCAAAGGCAGCCAGAGTTAATCCAACTGCGTTGTAAATTGCCGTGAAACCGATATTCATCCGCACCACGCGCATCGTACGCCGCGCGATTTGGAAGACCTCCGGCACCAGGCTCCAGTCTTCGCGCATCAGGGCGATATGTGCCGCTTCGGTAGCCAGCGCACTGCCTGCCGCCCCCATCGCCAGTCCCACATCAGCCTGTGCCAGTGCAGGGGCGTCGTTCACTCCATCGCCGACCATTGCCACTTTGTGGCCTTTAGCCTGGTAATCACGCACGATTTGGATCTTTTCCTCGGGTAAGAGCTCTGCCCGGCAGCTTAGCTCCAGCCCACCATGCGGACGCCCGCTTATTTCCCGGATAGCCTGCTGGATCTGGTTGGTGAGGCTGTCTGCTGATCTCTGGTTATCCCCGGTCAGCAACTCGATCCGCTGGATTCCAGAATCATGCAGCTCGAGCAGTGCCTGCGGGACCTCCGAGCGTAAAGTATCCGCAGCTCCCAGCAGCCCTGCCAGCTCATCATTTATGAAAACGAAAGAGATTGTCTTTCCCTGTTCGTTCAACTCACTGGAGGTTGTTTCCAAAATCAGTGAGTCTATGAGCAATTCACTCGCTCTCCGGCGGCTGCTTACCTCTATTTTGAGACCGTCGACAGTGGCGGTCACTCCCACACCCGGGACAGGCAGAAATTCTTGCGGAACCGATAGCTCGATTTGTTTTTCGAAAGCAGCATCCCGCATGGCTGCCGCCAGGGGATGCTCCGAAAAGCGCTCAGCCGAGGCAGCCAATCGCAGGATTTCAATTTGAAGTTCCTCAATCCCTGGATTCTCTCGCATCGCAGCTGCCTGCCAGGAAGAATTTTCGAGTATCACCTTGATATCCGTGATGCGCGGTTTGCCGAGTGTCAGCGTGCCAGTCTTATCCAATAAAATCGTATCCACCTTCTCCAGCGTCTCGAGGTACTTTCCTCCTTTGATCATCACGCCCCCTCTGGCAGCGGCCCCGATCGAAGCCAGCATGGCAATCGGCGTCGCCAGCGTGAATGCGCACGAACACGCTACCACCAGTACCGCTGCAGTCGCCTGCGCATCACCCCGCAGCAGGTAAGTCAATCCTGCGATCGCCGCCACAACTGGCAGGTAATAGCCAGAGAAGCGGTCAGCTATTCGCTGGACATTCGCTCGATTACCCTCCGCTTCCTGCACCAGCCGGATTACACCTCCAAAAGTTGTGTCTCCTCCGACAGATTCCGTGCGGATTCTCAAGCTTCCCAGGCTCAGCAGCGTGGAGGCGTATGCTTTGCTGCCGCTCCCCAGTTCTGCCGGCATGCTCTCACCGGTTATGGCAGATTGGTCCACCGTCCCCTGGCCTGAAACCACCACCCCATCCACCGCAATTTTCTCGCCCATTCGCACGACAACAATCTCACCTACCCTCACTTCCGAAATTGAAATCTCAATTTCCGAATTCTCCCGCTGCACTCGGGCGGTCTTTGGAGCCATCTCTGCCAGATCTTTAACAGCTCTTCGGGCGCGCTCGGTAGTAAATCGCTCCGTGAAATCTCCCACCCGCATGAAAAACACAACCACCGCCGCGGTCGCCCATTCGCCAACCCAGATCGCCGCCAGCACGCCCAGCGTCATCAGGGTATGGGAGATGACCTGGCCGCGTGCAGTCGCTCGGATGACATTCAGGAAAACGGGGTATCCCAGCACGATGATCACACCCAGGCTCACAGGCCATGGGATGCTGCTGGTGATAGCTTCAAACAATCCCAGCCATTCACCGACCACCACCACGAACAGGACCGTCCCAAACACCACACCCAGCAGCGCCAGGACCGGCCGCACGAACTTCTGGAAAGCCCGCCCGTCTTCTTCAACTGGTTCTACAAGTGAAACCCTATATCCCGCTTTTTCAACTGCTTTCCTGATCGCATCCAGCTCTAACCGGCTCGGGTCGAAATTGACCACCGCTTTCTCGGCCGCCAGGTACACTTCGACCGAATTTACTCCCTCCAGGGCGCGGATGGCTTCTCGCACGTGCATCGTGCATTCCATGCAGTCCATACCCTGGATCGGCACTTCAAGAACCTTGGGGATTGTCATCATTATCAGACCTCAGGCGCCGGATAGCGGGTGCATTCATAAAATCCGCTGGCAATGTCTGCCAGGATTGCATCCACCAGTTCCAACAGCTGCCGGATACGCTGGTCGCTTAACGAATACCATGCAAAACGCCCTTGCGGATCGACATTCACCAGCCCGCAGTCTTTCAGGCAGCGCAGATGGTTGGAGGCGTTTGACTGGCTGAGGCCGGTGGCAGTTACGATATCGGTGACAGTCAGTGGCGTTTCACTTAACGCACGCAGAATGGCCAGGCGTGCCGGATCGCCGAAGCCGCGAAATAGCCTGGCTTGCAGCTCGATTGCAGTTGTATGTGAGGCAGCTAGCATGAATACCTCTCTTTTACATCAACATATCATGATGTAATAATATTATACTCCCATGGAATTCATCCTAATACCTGCATACTGAAAAGAAAAAAACGAGCAAACCCCCTGCCTCGCGCGTTTATGAGAAATGCTTTATATGAGCTTGAAAATCAGGCCGGTTCTGGCTGGGGAGGATGACCATTACTTATTACAGCACCTGCCATCATCAATCCCAATTCTTCCCTGGTGACTTTTTCTGGATCGACGATCCCGACGATCTGTCCGCGATACATAACAGCGA
>Ga0209254_10002861_pt1 | contig 15770 bp, 14 predicted proteins | sample FrelakmetDIP11DI_FD_187148 | JGI IMG/M metagenome (GOLD analysis project Ga0209254, IMG submission 187148) | Freshwater lake sediment microbial communities from the University of Notre Dame, USA, for methane emissions studies - DIP11 DI (SPAdes)... | ecosystem: Environmental > Aquatic >...
ATCCACGAGAAGCATCCCGGGATCGCGGTCGGCATCCCCCAGTCGTTCGTGATCACCACCGACGGGTTCGATGCTTTCGTCGCGGACAACGACCTCAAGCGCTTCGCCACCCGCGATGCCCCGGATGAGGCGGTGGCCGACGCCTTCCGCCGCGCATCCTTTCCCCAGCCGATCGCCGACGACCTGCGGGCCTGCCTGGCGCGGGTGACTTATCCCCTGGCGGTGCGCTCCTCCAGCCTGCTGGAGGACGCCAAGTTCCGGGCCTACGCCGGGCTCTATCGCACCTACATGCTGCCCAACGACCACCCCAGCCTGGACGTGCGCCTGAGGCAGCTCATCGCCGCCATCAAGCTGGTCTATGCGTCCACCTATTTTCTGAGCCCCAAGGCCTTCTCGCGGCGGGTCGGCCACCGCACGGAAGAGGAGAAAATGGCCGTGATCGTCCAGCGGCTGGTCGGCGAGACCTGCGGCCGGCATTTCTACCCCGGGATCTCCGGGGCGGCCCAGTCCTACAACTACTACCCCTTCGGCCCGATGAAGCCCGAGGAGGGCATCGCCACCATCGCCCTCGGGCTGGGCAAGACCGTCATGGAGGGCGAAAAGGCCCTGCGGTTCTGCCCTCGCCATCCGCAGGTGCTGCCGCAGCGCTCGACGGTCGCCGACATCCTGGACAACTCGCAGCGCTTCTTTTACAGCCTCCGGATGGGCGGCCCCTACCCGGAGCTCGGCATCAACGAGGACGCGAACCTCGCCAAGCGCGAGATCGCCGACGCCGCCGGCGATCCGCCGGTGCGCACGCTCTCCGGCTTTTTCCTGCACGGCGAGAACCGCATCCGCGACAGCTACGACCCCAACGGCCATCCCGTCCTGACCTTCGCCCCGGTGCTGAAATACGACCTCTTTCCGCTGGCGCCGATGCTGGCCGATGTCCTCGCCCTGGGGCAGGAAGGCATCGGCAGCCCGGTCGAACTCGAGTTTTCCGTGAACCTGAGGCAATGCAGCGGCGGGCCGCCGGAGTTCGCCCTGCTCCAGCTGCGGCCCATGACGGCCCGGCCCGAGCTCCTGCAGGTGGAGATCCGCGCCGAGGAGGCCCAGCAGGCGTTCTGCAGCTCCGCTCAAGCCCTCGGCAACGGCGAAAAGACCGACATCGCCGATATCGTCTTCGTCAAGCCCGAGGCCTTCGACGTGCGCAACACCCCCCAGATCGCGCAGGAGATCGGGCAGATCAACGCCGGGCTGGTGCGCACGCAGCGCAAGTACCTGCTGATCGGGCCCGGGCGCTGGGGCTCGGCCGACCGCTGGCTGGGCATCCCGGTGAGCTGGGCGGAGATCTGCGGAGTGGGCGCCATGGTGGAGACCACCGCCCCGGAGCTGCATGCCGACCCTTCCCAGGGATCGCACTTCTTCCACAACATCACCACCCTGGACATCACCTACTGCACGGTGGCCCCCGAGACGGGCGACCGGCTGGACTGGGCCTGGATAGGCTCCCTTCCGCGGGAGGCGGAAACCCGCCACGTCGCACACGTGCACCTGGGCGAACCCTTCGTGATCAAGTCGGACGGACGGAGTTCGAGATGTGTGATGTATGTCAAATGAGGTTGGCCCGTGGACCCGTTGGCCCGTTATCCCGTTGTCGTTTCCGTACGCATTCAACCTGGATTTCGGATGTGCTGACGTTAGCTTGGATTGGGTAGCTATGCGGGTAAAAGGAAAAACTGAAAAGACCAGCGAGCTCACGGGTCCACGGACAAACGGGCCAACGGACAAACGGGCCAACGGGTCCACGGGTCCACGGGGCAACGCCGACAACTGGCTCACCGCCCTCGTCGCCGACGCCGACGGCCGGATCTTCGATCTGCCCGGATACGCCGCCGTGGGCATGGCGGGGGAGTACCTGGCACCGCTGGCCCGGGAGCAGACCATCGGCATGCCGTTCGGCAGCGAGCTGATGTACCTGCCGGACCGCGTACCGGTGCTGTTGAACCTCGCCTCGGGGGATCTGGAGGAAGTGCCCGAGAACCCGCATGCTCCCGGCGCGGCCGTCTATCCCGTGGCGGTGTTCAACTCGCCGGGGCACGTGATCACCTGCGTCAGCGCCTACCGGGAGCGCCCGCGCGCACGGTCCCTGCCCCTTTTCTCCTACGGTGCCGTGGGCTGGCAGCGGGGAAAGTTTCTTTCCGCCGCGATCCGCGTGGACGCCGAGCCGCGGCAGGACCTGCGGCGCATGCCGCGGGACAAGGTCCGGGCCGGTGCCGAGGAATTGCGCCGGCGCATGCCGGACAACCGCCTGCGGAGGCACCTGGAAACCTGCGCCCTCACCTCCGGCTGCCCGGCCGGCAAGAACTTCTTCCTGGGCCGCTACGAAGCCCCCCTGCCGACGGCCGTCACCTGCAACGCCCGCTGCCTCGGCTGCCTGTCCCTGCAGGAGGACAGCGGGATCAGCTGCACCCAGGAGCGCATCGCCTTCACTCCCACCGCCGCGGAGATCGCGGAGGTGGCCCTGTTCCACATCGGCCGGGTGAAGAAAGCCGTGGCGAGCTTCGGCCAGGGCTGCGAGGGCGAGCCGCTGTCGGCGGCGCGCGTCATCGAGCCCGCCATCCGCCTCATCCGCGCCGGGACCGCAGCCGGCACGATCAACCTGAACACCAACGCCAGCCTCCCGGACGCCGTCGGCCGGCTGTGCGACGCGGGGCTCGACAGCATGCGCGTCAGCCTGAACAGCGTGCGGCCGGAGTGCTATGCGGCCTATTTCCGGCCCAAGGGCTACGGGTTCGCGGACGTGCTGCGCAGCATCGACACCGCGCTCGCAAAGGGCAAATTCGTCGCGATCAACTACCTGAACAGCCCGGGGTTCACGGACACGCCCGAGGAGGCCGAGGCCTTTCTCGCCTTCCTGGAGGACCACCCCATCCACATGATCCAGTGGCGCAACCTCAACTACGACCCCATCCGCTACTGGCAGGCCATGGACGCCGCCGCCCCGCTCGGGGCGCCCATGGGCATGCAGGTCCTCATCCAGGGCATCCGCGACAGCTGCCCGCAGCTCAAATTCGGCTACTTCAACCCGCCGAAGGAGAAGTTCAGGGTATGACCTATATCGAAGCCAAAGTCGCCTTCGACTGCGCCGACCCGCAAACGGCGGCCGACCTGGTCTCTGGGATCTTCTTCGACTTCGAGCTGCAGGGGGTGGTGGTCGAGGACCCGGGGCTGGAGCCCGAGGAGGAGTGGGCCGAGGACGCCGTAGCGAAACCCTCAGCCCATGCCGTGGTCGGCTATCTGCCCGAAGACGAGCGCCTCGACTCGCGCCGCTCGGAGCTGGAGGCGGAAGTCGCCCGCCTGGGAAACCACATCGGTCTTATCTACCGCCTGAGCTACCGCCAGGTCGACGAGCAGAACTGGGCCGAGTCCTGGAAGGCGTTCTTCTGGCCGCAGAGGGTCGGCGAGCGCATCGTGGTCAAGCCCTCCTGGCGCGACTATGCGGCCGGGCCGGGCGAGATCGTGGTGGAGCTCGACCCGGGCATGGCCTTCGGCACCGGGACGCACCCGACCACCGCCCTCTGCGTGCAGCTGATCGAGCGCCACCTTAAAAGCGGCGACGCGTTTCTGGACATCGGCACCGGCTCCGGCATCCTCATGCTGGCCGCCGCCAAGCTCGGGGCCGCGCGGCTGTGCGGCGGGGACCGCGATGGGATGGCCGTGCGCATCGCGGCCGAGAACCTGAGGCGCAACGGCATCGGACCGCAGCGGGTCTGCCTGGTCCAGGGGTCGCTGGCGGCGCCGTTCAGGGGCCGGTTCGACGTGGTGGCCGCTAACATCCTCACCCACGTGATCGTCGAGCTGCTCGACGACCTCGCGCGCCTGCTCAAACCCGGCGGCATATTCATCTGCTCGGGGATCATCGAACCGAACCGGGACCTCGTCGCCGGAAAGATGCGGGAAGCTGGTTTCGAGGTTCTCGAAATCCGGCAAAAGGAGGGGTGGGTGGCGATGGCGGGGAAAATGGCAGAGTGCAGAGAGCATAGGGCATAGAGCAAAAAGACAAAGCCATGGCCGTGCTCATGGTTCAATTCTATGCGCTGGGCGCTATTGCGAAGGCGTCGATGACGAGCGGAAAGTACCCGCATCTAATATCGAAGATAGGTCTTTGTGGGAGCGGCATCTTACCGCGATTATCATGGCCGGGAGCCACTCCCACAAAAAAACCCGCTTGGCGATGATCTGAATCAGAAAACAACATAACGCTATGTTGAGAAAATCTCGTTGGAGTTTGTTTTTACCCTATGCCCTATGCCCTATGCTCTCTGCCAATAAACTTGGCCGACAGGCCAAACACTGAAAAAACCATGCGCATCCTTCTCGTCGAAGACGACCCCAAGATCGCCTCCTTCATCCTCAAGGGCCTGAAGGCCGAGGGTTTCGCCGTAGACCATGCCGCCGACGGCGAGCTGGGACTGGACCTCGCCATGACCGAACCCTATGCCGCCGCCGTGGTCGACATCATGCTGCCCAAGCTGAACGGGCTGGAGCTGATCAAGACATTGCGGCAAGAAAAGGTCAAGACCCCGGTGATCGTACTGAGCGCCAGGGGAGCCGTGGAGGACCGCGTGAAGGGGCTTCAGACCGGAGCGGACGACTACCTCTCCAAGCCCTTCGCCTTCTCCGAGCTCCTGGCGCGCGTGCAGGCGCTCGTCCGGCGCAGCACTAACGCCGCCGAGCCGACCCGGCTGTCGTTTGCCGATCTCTCCATGAACCTGATCACGCGCGAGGTCGCCCGCGGTGAGGCGAAGATCGAGCTCCAGCCGTTGGAGTTCTCGCTGCTGGAATACCTGCTGCGCAACGCCGGCCGCGTGGTCTCCAAGACCATGATCATGGAGAATGTCTGGGACTACCACTTCGACCCCCAGACCAACGTGGTCGAGTCCCGCATCTACAAGCTGCGCGAGAAGGTCGACAAGGACTTCCCGGTCAAGCTGATCCACACCGTCCGCGGGGTAGGTTATGTCGTTAAGAAACCGGATTAACGTCCCGCGCACCCTGGCCTTCCGGCTGACGCTCTGGTACGCGGGGATTTTCCTGCTGTCCGCCGCCGTTGCCTTCTCCGCGTTTTATTACCTGATCACGGCGACCATACGCGGCCGCACCGACCAGGAACTGCTGGCCGAAGTTCGCGCCTTTTCCTCGATGATGGCCCTTCAGGGCATAGAGGCCGTCAAGCGCCAGGCGCTGCTCGAATCGCATGCGGCGGGCGAGAAGCAGGTCTTCATCCAGCTGGTCTACCCCGACGGCCGGCTGTTTTCATCCTCTAACATGTCCTATTTCCACAACATCCCGGTTTCGGTCGAAGCCATCGGCCGCATGCTCGAACAGCAGGAGCCCTTTTTCGCCACGGTCAGCTCCCCCGACCACCGCCATGAAATCCGCGTGGTCTATGCCCTGCTCGGACCGGGGCTGATCATCCATCTCGGCCAGTCCATGGACGGCCTGACCCGCTTCATCGATGCGTTCAAGCGCATCTTCATCGGGACCATGGCCGCCCTTTTCGCCCTGGCGGTGATCCTCGGCTGGTTCATGGCGCGCCGGGCGCTGGCCGGGGTCGAGACCCTCACCCGGACGGCGCAACGCATCGCCGCCGACGGCCGGCTGACCGAGCGCGTTCCGGTGGGCCGGGGCGGGGACGAGATCGACCGGCTGGCCGAAACCTTCAACCGCATGCTCGACCGTATCCAGGAGCTGGTCAAGGGCATCAAGGAGATGACCGACAACATCGCCCACGACCTCAAGAGTCCGCTCACCCGCATCCGCGGCCAGGCCGAGGTCGCGTTGACCTCCGGCGGGGGAGCCGACGAATACGAGGCCATGGCGGCCAGCGCCATCGAAGAATGCGACCGGCTGCTCGAGATGATCAACGCCATGCTCTTTATCTCGCGCACCGAGGCCGGAGTGGCCAAGCCCGAGCTCGGGGAGCTGAACCTGGCCGAAGTGGTGCGCAACGCCTGCGGGCTCTTCCAGACTCTGGCGGAGGACAAGGGGGTCGCGCTGACCTGCGACGCCCCGCAGCAGCTAGCGGTCGCCGGGGATGTGCGCCTCATCCAGCGCATGCTGGGCAATCTGCTGGACAACGCCATCAAGTACACGCCTGCGGGCGGTTCGGTGGAGGTGGCGCTCATTTCAGGCCCCGGCCGCTTGGCACGCATAGACTTCAAGGACACGGGCGTCGGCATCTCCGCAAAGGACCGGCCCTGCATCTTCGAGCGCTTTTACCGCGGAGACCCCAGCCGCTCGCTGCCCGGCGCCGGCCTGGGGCTGAGCTTCGCCCGCGCCGTGGCCCGCGCCCACGGGGGCGACATCACCGCCGAAAACCGCACGCCCTCCGGCGCCGTGTTCAGGGTCGTGCTGCCGATGGCGGGCTGAAACGCATGGCCGCGATGGGCCTTCCAGGGGAAATCGCAGCTTTTTTGTGGAAGCGGCTTTCCAGCCGCGAAGAGCCGACTTCGCCATAGCAGCCCTGGCTGCGACGGCTGAATCGCGGTTGACAGCTTCTCACATTTCCTCGCCAAGAAATTGGCGTACCATCGTCGAATTTCACGAATTCGTTAGTCTTGACATATATGTAAAATATTATTAGTTATTTTCGTCATTGGCGACAGGATTGTGATCTGCCTGCCGCGTTAACGGCAACCTTTCATTTCCCAACCCGCTGGATCTGGACAACGCTCTCGCAGGACAAAGGAGGAAAACCCCATGGCTGAACCCAAAAAGCCGCCTCAGGCGGAAGCGGATTATGTGGTCATCGAAAGCGGCAAGACCACTCTCAGAGACCTCTATAAGAAAGAGGACTGGATGGCCGTATGGATGGGCTTCCTGCTCCTCATCATCGGGCTGATCATCTACCTCCCGCGGCCGCCGGAAAAGGCCGCCGACATCCCCAAGCACAATGCCGTCATGAAAGAGGAAGCCGCCAAGGCCCCTTTCAAGACGATCGAGTGGCACAACGCCTCGTCCGCCAAGCGCGGAATCCGGGCGACCGACCAGGATTTCGCCAAGACCATCCAGAGCTTCCTGGCCGCCCCCAGCGACTGGGAGCGCAACCCGATCGATGCCCTCTACCGCAGCGAAGAGACCGCCAAGGCGATGGGCGCGCCTTTCAAGGAGGCCGCCGAGAAGGCCAAGGCCGCCGCCGATGCGGCCCTGGCCGGCGCCAAAACCGCGCAGGCCGCCGCCGCCGCGGCCGGCTTCAAGGACACGGCTCTCAATGCCGCGGCCGAAAAGGAAATCGGCGCCTGGCAGAAGGCCAAGGACGCCGCTTCCAAGGCGGATGCCAAATTCAAGGTCAAACCCTACAACCGCATCCCCTATCTGATCGGATTATGCGTCATCCTGGCCGTGTTCTTCGGCATCGGCAAGGCCATCATGGGCACCCCGTTCGGGCAGTTCGTCGTCGGCTTCCCGGCGGTCTTCGCGCTGGCCATCCTGGCCTACATGGCCGAAACCCAGGCCCTGATGAAGTACTGGGGTTTCGGCTTCCCGCTCTGGGCCATCGTCTTCGGCCTGCTCATCAGCAACACGGTCGGCACGCCCAAGTGGATTCAGCCCGCGGTCTGCACCGAGTTCTACATCAAGACCGGCCTCGTCCTGCTCGGCGCCGAGATCCTCTTCAACAAGATTCTCGCCATCGGCAAACCGGGCATCTTCATCGCCTGGGTCTGCACGCCGGTCACCCTGATCCTGACCTACTGGTTCGGCCAGAAGATCGTCAAGATGCCTTCCAAAACCCTGAACATCACCATCTCGGCCGACATGTCGGTCTGCGGCGTCTCGGCGGCCATCGCCACCGCCGCAGCCTGCCGCGCGAAAAAGGAAGAGCTGACCCTGGCCATCGGGCTTTCGATGGTCTTCACGGCCATCTGCATGGTGGGCCAGCCGGCCTTCGCCAAGCTGGTGGGCATGCCGGAGATCCTGGCCGGTTCCTGGATGGGCAGCACCATCGACTCCACGGGCGCCGTCGCCGCCGCCGGCGCGTTTCTCGGCCAGAAGGCGCTTTACGTGGCCGCCACCATCAAGATGATCCAGAACGTGCTGATCGGCGTCGTGGCCTTCGGCGTCGCCGTCTACTGGTGCACCAAGGTCGATTGCACGCCCGGCCAGCGGGTCAGCTGGTGGGAAATCTGGTACCGCTTCCCGAAATTCGTGATCGGCTTCATCACCGCCTCGATCATTTTCTCCTTCATCGACCAGGGCGTGGGCAGCGACATGAGCACGGTGATGATCGACCACGGCGTGCTGCGCGGGTTCACCCGCATCGCCCGCGAGTGGTTCTTCGCGCTCGCCTTCACCTGCATCGGGCTTGAGACCAACTTCAGGGAATTCGGCCCCTACTTCAAGGGCGGCAAGCCCATCACCCTCTACGTCTTCGGGCAGTCCTTTCAGCTCGCCTTCACCCTGCTGATCGGCTACATCATGTTCTACATCGTGTTCCCGGAGATCACCGCCGCCATCTAACGGCATGACCGCCAAATGCGCATCCGCGGAAACCCCCGGCTGCGAGGCTTCGGCCCCGCAGCCGGGCATTTATCCCTGGCTTAAGCTGGTTGCCGGATTCATCCTGATCTGGGTGCTGATCTTCGGGATCGGCTCGCTCGCTCAGCTCCTGCCCGGCGCCAAGCGGATGGCGCAGGTGATCGACGAGCGTGGCCTGCGGGCCACCGCGGTCTACTATACCGATTTCGAGGAGCCGGCCGAAGGCTCCGAGCGCATCCGCGACAGTCTCCGCTACACGCCGCGCGCAGACTGACGACCGGCGGGCCGGCCGTCGACTCTCCATTTCAACTTCCTTTTCCCGGAGCCGCATGAAAGGGCTGGAACGCAAGCAAGCGCTGATACTCGAACGCGAGCTGGCCTTCGCCAACGCCGTCGGCGCCGCCGTGTTCGAGAAGCCCAAGGTCAGCTTCTGGATGTTGATGGTACCGCTGCTCTTCCTGCACTTCATCTACCGCATGCAGAAATTCAAGAACGGCCGCATGCGCTTCGACCAGGAGTTCATGATCACCCGCCGCAAGGCCATGGACCTGGCGGTCGAGGCCCTGGAGACCGGCGTCAAGCCGAACATCGACCGGATCGCCGGGGAATCCGGCCTGACGGACGCCTTGGAAAAGCCCTATGCGTCCTGGCTGAAAGCGCTGGTCGAGTATTACACGGACCTGCTGGCCGCAACCGGCGACAGCTTCGAATCCCTCGTGCGCTCGGCCTACCGCAACCGCACCAACTACCTCCTGGCCCTGAACCGGCTGAACGCGGTCGAAAAGGAGTTCTACGCCGCCTTGAAGCCCCAGATGGCCTCGACGGAGGGGGCCGCGTCGGTCATCGCCACCATCGAAGAACAGTCCCGGCGCCTGCGCCGGGAACTGGCCGAGAGCGCCTTCGCTTGACACGCCCTTCATTTGAAACCCGCCGCTTTCGCCTGCTCATGGCATTTGGCCTGCTCCTTGGGATGCCCGGCCTTGCCTCCTGCGCCGATGCCGGCGCCATCGAGGAGTGGCCGGTGTTCGAGCGCCGCGTGCGGGACGGCGAGATCGGCCCGACGGAGGGACGCGCCGAGATCGCGCGCTGGGCCGGGGTCCTGGAAGCCGCCTACCCGGCCGAGGGCTTTGACCGGCGGATCTTTTTTCCCCTCAAAGGGCATGGGCTGCGGTCGGTCGGAGGAAGAAACGGGGAGGGTTACAAGCCGGCCGGCTACGAGTTCCTGGGAGGCAGCCGCCACAAGGGCCACCCGGCCCAGGACGTCTTCATAGCGGACCGCGATCAGGACGGCCGCGAGGACCGCACCGGCCGCCCGGCCGAGGTTCTGGCCCTGGCGGACGGCGTGGTGCTCTCGACCTTCGCGGAGTGGACGACCGATCAGGCATATCGGCATATCCGGGGCGGCAACTACGCCTGGATCTATCACCCCGCCCTCAAGCTTTTCTCCTACTACGCCCATCTTCAGGACATCTGCGTCGGCTTGGGCGGAACCGTGCGCGGCGGTGAGCGGATCGCAACGCTCGGCCGCACCGGCACCAACGCTTTTCCGGCCCGCTCCCCCACGCATTTGCACTTCATGCTGCTTCGGGCAGCGGACATGGCGCCGGTCGATCCCTATCCGATGCTCGCCAACCTTCCTTGAACTTCCCTGCCGGGGTCCGGCTCAACGGTCAAGCAGTTCCCGCTTGGCTTCTGCGGAGAGGCCCAGCCGGTCGATCTCGGCTTTAAGTTCCCCGGCCGTTCCGAAACGGCCGAGATATCCGTTGACGCGGGCGGCGGCGGTGGAGTTCATCAGGTCGAGGTCTTGGGGATAGTAGCGCTGCAGCTCCTGAAGCAATCGCCGGTTCTGGCGCAGGTAATATTTCTGGTGGTAGGCCTCCGCGGTATAGAATCGGCCGAAGGGGATCAACTCGGTGCGGATGGGCCGGCCGAGCTTGACGGCCAGGCGCTCGCGGCTCTCCGCTGCCAGCCGTTTCTGGTCCTCGTCGTGGTAGAATACCGCCGCCTTGTACTGCGCCGACCAGGACCGGCTCGTCGGGTCGTGCTCGCTCCAGAAGAGCTCCAGCAGCTTCTCGTAGGAAATGCGTTCGGGATCGAAATCGATCTGAAGGGTTTCGGTGTGATCGCCCAGGCGGTGATAGGTCGGGTTTTCCTGAGTCCCGCCCGCGTACCCCACGCGCGTCCGGACCACGCCGTCGAGGACTCCGAACCTGGAGTCCGGGCCCCAGAATCAGCCCAGGGCAAAGGTGGCCGTTGACAGACGCGCCGGCGGGGCGGCATCGATCGGCGGCACCGCCTTGTCGGATGGCAGGGGGCCGCCCGGCGAACGGCTTTCCGGCTGGGCATCGGCCAGCCGGCCGGAACCCAAGATCCCCAGCAGTGCAAGCAGAAAAACGGGTAACCGGTTCTTCATGAGATTCCTCCTTGGTCGCAAGCGCATACACTTCGAGCAAAGATAACCATCCGCTGCGGGTGCGCCAGTGCCGCCCGGCATGCTTCGGAGCCGATTAAACCAATTGGCGTTTGCCGCCCGAGTCTGCTAATTTTCTGAAACGGGTGTGTGCGATGCGGTTCAGTCCTCAGCGGGAGCGGCCTTCCCGCCGCGATGAGCCGACTTCGCCATAGCAGCCCTGGCTGCGACGGCTGAATCGGGGCTGAACGCCTTTCCCGCGCGTTGCGGCCCATACGGCGGCACGGCGCCTCCGAAACTGCTTCCTAACCGACATGGTGCAGGACGACCCTCCAAAAATGATGTACGAGCTGCGCTTGCTGGCCACGGAGTCGGCAACGGGGTATTTCGGCTGCGTGCCCCGGATGGATCTCGGCTATGAGGGCTTCCTGGGCTACGCACGCCGCCATCCGAACGACGAGTTCATGCGCAGGCATCTCCTGCGCATCATCCAAGCTTGGGATGAGGCTGAACTGAAGCGGTCGATCTCCGGCATCGATGGCGATGATCGGTTTCTTCAGGCGCTGCTGTGGGAGGCATGCCAGGTGCGCCCCGCCACGGGGAACTGCCGGCGGGCTTTTCCCCTGAAAAAGCTGAAATCGCTGACGGCGCACACGCCTTTGATCGACCTCAAGTCCCGTCTCCTCAAGGATCACGGACTGCATCAAAACTGGATCTCGCTTTTCCGCGAAAGCATTTTCAACCACCGGCCGCTGACGGACCCGGCGGCCATCGGATGGGCGGCGCCTTTTTCCAGCACCGCCGTCGAGAAACTTCTGGAACCGCGAACGACCCTCAAACAAATCCTTGAGCCATCGCGGACGGCCCCGGATGATGCCCCCCACGGGATGGCCCCCGGCCGGGTGCACACCCTGGCGCTGGAACGCCTCAAGGCCGCCGGGGTGGACGTCGGCCGCGAAATGCGCCACACCTCGTCGCTCAGCCCGGTCGCCATCCTGCGCCGCTGGCAGATGAAGACCTCGGTGCGCAACGGTCGGCATGATTTTGCGCTGTCCGGGGAACTCACGGCCTACGGCCGGGGAATCGATTTCGAAGCGGCGCGCGCGGCCTGCGTCATGGAGGTCGTCGAGCGCTGCTCCGCCTTCGCCGGCTTCGACGCCAAGGGCCTGGCGGGCTACGCCGAACACCCGCGGCTGGTGCACGCTCGGCTGTCCGACCTGCACCGGGACGGAATGGAGGCGCTCGACCCCAACGACCTGGCGCTGGAAGCACCCTACCGGGACGAGCCCCTATACTGGCTGGAGGCCCGGGAGCAGACCGCGGCCGGACCCCGTCCCATCTTCATCCCGGCCCAGTGCGTGTTTCTTTTCTGCAACCTGGACGAGGTCAAGCTTTTCTCGGCGCTGGGCTCGACCGGACTGGGGGCGGGCGTGGCAATGGCGGGGGCCAAGCTGAGCGCGCTGAGCGAGGTCGTCGAGCGGGACTGCGAGGGGACGACCCCTTTCGTCCGCGCGCTTTGTTTCGAAATCGAAACGCGGGACGAGCGCCTGGCGGCGCTGCTCGAAAGTTACCGTTGCAACGGCATCCGCCTGCAGTTCCAAGACCTGACCCCGCCCATGGGGTTGCCCTGCTGCAAGTGTTTCGTGACGGCCGCCGACGGCCGCATCGCCAAGGGCACGGGCGCGCACCTCGATGCCCGTCGAGCCCTGCTCGCGGCGCTCACCGAGACGCCCTTCCCCTACCCCGGAGGCCCGCCGTCGCGGCCGGCCATGGAAGGGCTGGTGCGCGTCCCGGTCGAGGCGCTGCCCGATTATTCCAGCGGCGACCCGGAAGAGGATCTCCGCACGATGGAAACCCTCCTGCTCGCCAATGGCTTCCGCCTGATCTACGCCGACCTCACCCGCAGCGACGTGGGGCTGCCGGTGGTGCGGGCGATCGTGCCGGGAATGGAGATCCTGGCCGATTTCGACCGCCACTCCCGGGTCCACCCCAGGCTGTACGCCAACTACCTCAAGCTGGCCCCAAAGAGGGGTTCTCTGCCATGACCGCTTTCGCCCTGGGCATCCTGCTGGCGACCATCGTGGTTCATCTGATCTATTTTTTGCTTCGGAACCGTCATGGGCACCCGCTGGCTCTCCGAGGGCGACGCCCGCCGCCGCATCCCCGCCGCCGTCGCGATCGCCTGCGGAGTGGCGGCATTGGCGGTTGGATGATTCCTGCGCCGGCTTGCACTGCGATTCAGCCCACCTTGCCGGTCATGGGCAACGCTTGACTTGATGCCGGAAGGAATGTTTGATAATCATTACCGTCAAGGCGACAGCTTTATGGTTGCACCGCTGCCGCTGTCACTCCGCAGAACTCCCGCCGACTTCCAAGGGGATGGAGGGGCCATGTATCGCTTTCGTTCCGCTCTATGGGGAGTTGCGTTGCTTCTGATTTTCGTTGGATCCGCCGCCGCGGCCAGTGAGCAGGCGATGAAAATGCGCACCCAGAACGGCCTGTCCGAATTCAATCCACCGGAGGCGTTTCTGGCGGGCAATTTTCTGGCGGACGAAACTGATCCGGCCTACATCTTCGGCAACGTCCGCGAGTTCGCCAAATCGCTCTCCTGCCCGGTCACCTGGCTGATCGAGGATGCCGAGCGCAAACGCATCGAGGCCCGGACGCAACCGTCGGGGCCGGTCGAGTATTCCGTCTACCTGGAAGCGGATTGCCCGGGCAGGGTCGCCTGTTACGTCTTCGTCGATCGCTCGTTTAACCCGGACCAATGGCTGGAATGGCGCCGGCCGTTCCACCGGACCAAGGCCGAGCCTCACTACAAGGAGGCCAAGAGCAGCCTGGATCAGGCTGCCCGGAATGGGGTGACGGTCGCTGCGGAGCTGCGTTTTATAACGCTCGACGGCGAGCTGCTGCTGAAGCGACCGGAGGATGTCCTCGCCGGCGAGCTGAAATTCCAGCCGGTCTACGATCTCAAAAAGAACCAGGCGCTGGCCAAGTGAGCCGATGCGGGCATGCCGGCGAAACTTTCACCGGGGGGCAACTCAATGGCTGAGCTTATGAAATCCAGCGGCATGACGCGACGAGGATTTATCAGAACCGTCGGGCTGGGCGGAGCGGCGGCCGCGTCTCTGGGTCTTCCCGGAGGCCTCGACGCCCAGGCGCCGGCAGGCGCGCCGTCCGCCAACATGCCCCTGCGCAAGCTAGGCAGGACCGGCGCCGAGGTTTCCATTCTCTGCCTGGGCGGCATGTTCGACACGATCAACAATCAGCTGCTGCTGCGGCAGGCGCTCAACTGGGGTATCACCTACTGGGACACCGCCGAAGGCTACGGCAACGGCCTGAGCGAGGAAGGGTTCGGACGCTTTTTCACCCGCTACCCGGAAACCCGCCGGAGCATCTTCCTGGTGACCAAGTTCCGGCCCTCTCCACCCGACATGATGAGCGAGGCCCTGGACAAGGGTCTCAAGCGGTTGTGCACCGATTACGTAGACACGTTTTTAGCGCACGGCATCAGCGATTTCGGACAGATCGGAGGAATTCGTGAGTGGGCGGGACAGATGAAGAAGTCCGGAAAGATAAGGTTTTTCGGCTTCAGCACCCATTCGAACATGGAGGAATGCCTGCTGGCGGCCGCCAGGTCCAGCTGGATCGACGCCGTCATGTTCACCTACAACTTCCGCCTCATGAACACGCCCAAAATGAAAGAGGCCGTGGAGGCCTGCGCACAGGCGGGCATCGGCCTGACTTCCTTCAAAACCCAGGCCGGCGGACCGGTCACCGCGGATAGCGAGGCCGAGTTCAGGCTGCTGCAGAAATTCCTCGAGCGGGGCTTCACTGACAAACAGGCCAAGCTCAAGGCCGTTTGGGAGAACCCGCACATCGCCAGCATCTGCTCCCAGATGCCCAACCTGGCCTATCTCTCGGCCAATGTGGCCGCGGCCCGCGACCTGAAGGCGCTTTCAAAAAGCGATCACGAGCGCCTCGCGCGCTTCGCGCATGAAACCCGGTCCGGCTATTGCGCCGGCTGCGGCCGCATTTGCCTGGCAGCCGTGGGCGGCAGGGTGCCGGTAAGCGATGTGATGCGCTGTCTGATGTATTACCGCGGCTACGGCGACCGCGAGCTCGCCCGGGAGGTCTTCGCCGGGCTGCCGGAGGAGACGCGCTCGCAGCTGACCGAGACAGACTACTCCACGGCGGAGAAGGCCTGCCCGCAGGGGCTGGCCATCGCCGACCTCATGGCCGACGCCTCGCGCCTGCTGGCATAGCCGCAGGACGGCGAAGTCTCTGCTGGCGGACGGAAGGTTTCGCGGGTTCAGGGATCCGCATCGGTTTCCCAGCCCATCTCGATCGTCAACCAGTGCGGAAGGAGCAGGATGGAACGGGAATAATCAAGCCCGGCCGCCTCGATGTCGTCCCTGATCACATCCGCGAAGGGCTGCGCCGCACGCAGAACGGTGGCGAGTACGGCGGGCACAGCTTCGAGCGGCCGGTCGTCATGGGAGTACGGGCGGCAGGCGCTGGGGTCCGAGCTCACGAAATGCGTCCGGCATATGACCGGCCGGACCGGGTAGGCGCTGCAGGCGCCGGCCACCAGCAGCGGGCAATAGGTCGCCTCTTCGCCGCCGGCAGGGTCGGCCGGTGCATGCCCTGTGCGCCTCCGGCCGTCCCAAGCGAGCCACGCCTCGGTCCGCCGCTTCAGGTCCCGGAGCCGCTTCGCCGAAAAGGTGCGCCGGATGTATTGCCCCAGGGCGTGGGCCTCGGCCGGGTTCGTTTGGATGTGCTGACCGCAGCAGCTGGAGCAGCCCCGCCGGCAGCTCGGAGCCGTCCCCTCTTCGCGGCG
>Ga0209254_10002862_pt1 | contig 15769 bp, 13 predicted proteins | sample FrelakmetDIP11DI_FD_187148 | JGI IMG/M metagenome (GOLD analysis project Ga0209254, IMG submission 187148) | Freshwater lake sediment microbial communities from the University of Notre Dame, USA, for methane emissions studies - DIP11 DI (SPAdes)... | ecosystem: Environmental > Aquatic >...
CGCCTCCGCCAGCAGCGGCGCGCGGGTCATGCTCGCCGGGGGCAAAACGGTTGCCGCCGGCACACCCGGCTACACCCCCCTGGAACAGTGGCAGATGCAGGCCAATGATAGGTCAGACGTCTATGCCCTGGGCGCCACCATCCACCACCTGCTGACCGGTCAGGATCCGCGCGACCGCTTCACCTCTTTTCCCGAGCTGAGCCTCGACATCCTCAAGAGCTTTTCCCAGTTCAAGCCGCTGTCTGAAGTGCGGCCCGACCTCAGCCCGGCCCTGGTCAACCTGGTCACCCGCTGCCTGGACCCCGATCCGCGCCGCCGGCCCGACGCAGCGCAGCTCGAGATCGAGATGGACAGGCTGGCGCCCACCGGCAGCAAGCTCTTTGAAACCGTCCGCCGCTGGAGCCCCACTCTGGGCGAGTTCCTGGGAACCGCCCTGGCCAGTTTTGTCCGGGCGCTGTTCGGCCGTCGGGCGCCTGGCGAGCGCGGTCAGGCGCAGTCCGGCACCCAGGCACCCGACCGGCGATCCGCCGCCGGCCGGCCTGCCTTCCCCTGTCTTGTGTGCCGCGGCCAGGGCGTGACGGCCAACGGCAAGCCCTGCCCCATCTGCCGGGGGACCGGCTATTGGTGAACGAGCCGGCTGCAAGGACTCAGCACCCCACAGTCCTTTTCCTTTTGGCGCTGTTATAGTATAATGGCCGGCGTGACGGGTCAGCAGCAGCCGATTCACCGATCCGTTTGCTGCTTGTTGACCGCAGATAACCGAATACTTTTGCGACGATGCAAAGGAGGAAGAAATGGACCTGCAGTTAACTGCTGAGCACAAAATGATCCAGGACATGGCTCGCGATTTCGCTCAAAAAGAGATCGCACCCATTGCCGCCAAGATCGACGAGGCGGCATCCTTCCCGGCCGAGACCGTGAAAAAGATGGGCGAGCTGGGTTTCATGGGCATCGAGATCCCAGAGGAGTATGGCGGCACCGGCATGGATCCGCTCAGCTACGTGCTGGCCGTGGTCGAGATATCCAAGGCCTGCGCTTCACACGGCGTGATCATGTCGGTCAACAACTCGCTGGTGTGCCACGGCCTCTACCTGTTCGGCACCGAGCAGCAAAAGCAGGCCTTCCTGGTACCGCTGGCCAGCGGCGAAAAGCTGGGCGCCTACTCCTTGACCGAACCGCAGGCCGGCTCCGACCCATCCAAAATGCGCTGCACCGCCGAATATGACCAGGCTGCCGACGAGTATGTCATCAATGGCACGAAAGCGTGGGTCACCAGCGGCCCGAACGCCGATTACATCATCCTGTTCGCCATGACCGACCGGGGCAAGGGCACGCGGGGTATCTCGGCTCTTGTCGTCGATACCAAACTGCCCGGCTTTAAGCCTGGCAAGGTGGAACCAAAACTGGGCATTCGTGCGTCTCATACATCAGAGCTGGTATTCGAGAACTATCGCCTGCCGGCCTGGCACCGGCTCGGCGACGAGGGCGCCGGCTTCAAGGTCGCCCTGGCCATCCTGGACGCCGGGCGGATCGGCATCGCCGCCCAGGCGGTGGGCATCGCCGAGGCAGCCTACGAAGCCGCACTGGCCTACTCCAAGGAGCGGGAACAGTTTGGCCAGCCGATCAGCGAGTTCCAGGCCATCCAGTGGATGCTGGCCGACATGAAGACGCGCCTGGAAGCCGCCCGGCTGTTGACCTACCAGGCAGCCCTGGCCAAGGGTGAGGCTAAAAAGGCCGGCGGGCGCTACAGCCTCCAGGCGGCGATGGCCAAGCTGTACGCCTCCGAGACTGCCATGTGGGTCACCACCAAGGCGATCCAGGTCTTTGGCGGCAACGGCTACAGCAAAGAGTACCCGGTGGAGCGCCACTTCCGTGACGCCAAGATCACCGAGATCTATGAGGGGACCAGCGAGATCCAGCGGGTGGTGATCGCCAGAAGTATCCTGGCGTGAAAGCCAGGTAGCTGGACTAAGGTTGGCATCGAGTGCCATTTGAGATCATCGGTGATGTCATCGGTATCGAAACGGTTGCGGTCGGCAGCAAGATCCGCGACATTGCCCGCCTGCGGAAGGTATATGGTCCGGGTCGCTGGCGGAAACTGAAAGGCTATGCCGACGTGCGTCTGTCTGATGGCACGATAGGCCGGGCCGAGCTGCACTGGTATGAAGCAAGTGGCATCGGCAAGAAGGAGTTCAAGATTAAACGGTTCATGGGCTAAGAACACTATGAAAAAAAAAGAGAACGGACGACAGTTTGTGATCTGTATTCGGAACGACGAGTATCCAGCTTCGTTAGAAAGATGGAAAGTCTACCCAGTTTTGCCGGACGCCGCCGCTGCCCAGCATCAATACCTTCGTGTCATCGACGAATCAGGCGAGGATTACCTCTATCCAGCTGACTACTTTGTCTTGATCGACCTGCCGCAACCGGTGCAGGAGGCCATGTCACAGACTCCTGCGCTGCTGGAGAAGGTCAGGTAGCAAAACAAAGGGCTGACGTGCAGGATTACCGGCACAATCGCTCGTTGAGGAACCGTGCTTCACTTGGGGATTATCGTCGTCAACTATAACGTGCGCGACCTGCTGCGCGACTGCCTGGCTTCGGTCTATGACAGCCGCGCCGATTTCGCCTACGAGGTGTGCGTCGTCGATAACGGCTCGTGCGACGGCAGCGCCGACATGGTGGCCGCCGAATTCCCACAGGCACGCCTGATCCGCGCCGATAACGGCGGTTACGCCGCCGGCAACAACCTTGGCCTGCGCGCCTTTGGCTTTCCCGACGCGGGGCAGGCCCGCTACGCCCTGCTCCTGAACCCCGACACGGTCCTGCCCCCCTCAGCCCTGTCCGACATGCTGGCCTTCATGGAGGCCCATCCCCAGGCCGGCGCAGCCGGCGCTCGCCTGGTGCGCGACGACGGCAGCCTGGACAGGGCCTGCCGGCGCAGCTTTCCCACGCCAGAAGTGGCTTTTTACCGGCTGTTCGGGTTGAGCCGGATCTTTCCCCGCAGCCGCCGCTTTGGCCGCTACAACTTGACCTACCTGTCGCCCGACGTCACCACAGAAGTTGATGCGGCGGTCGGCGCCTTTATGCTCATGCGCGGCCAGGCGCTGGCCCAGGCCGGCCTCCTCGACGAGCGCTATTTCATGTACGCCGAAGACCTGGACCTGTGCTACCGCCTCAAACAGCGCGGCTGGCAAGTGTGGTACAACGCCGATGTCACCGTGCTCCATTACAAAGGCCAGTCGAGCCGGCAGCGCAGCGCCCTGTCCAACTATCACTTTTACCGAACCATGCGCCTGTTCCATGACGAGCATTTCAAGCAGCAGACCTTTTTCCTGGTTAACGGACTGATATACGCCGCCATCGGACTGCTGGGCAGATGGGCATTCCTCCGCGACCGGCTGCGCCCGGCCGGGCAGCGCGGCGTAGCCTCGGCCATGCCGATCAAGGGAGGCACTGCATCGCCATGAAGCGCAGAGCAGATCTGCTGTTCGGCCTATTGCTCGCAGTCAGCGACGTGATCATGGCCACCGGGGCCTTTTACCTGGCTTATTGGCTGCGCACCACCATCGCCGTCCCGCCGCCGATCAACATTGCCCCCTTCCAGGATTATGCCTCCATGTTGTTCGTCCACGTCCCCACCCTGATCGTCGTCTATTTCTTTTCCCGTCTGTACGATCTAAAGCGCACCATGTCCCGCCTGGACGAGCTATACCGCATCTTTGCCGCGACATCGATCGGCATCGTCATCTCTATCGCCCTCACTTCCTTCATGTTCAAGAACAGCGCCCTGGAGCTAAACTATCCCCGGGCCATGATCGTCTATGCCTGGCTGTTGACCGTCGTCCTGGTGGCGATCGGCCGATCGGTGGTCATGTGGCTGCGCACCAAGCTCCGCCAGCGCGGCGGCTTGGGCGATCGGCTGCTGATCGTCGGCACCGGCGAGGTGGGACGCATGATCCTGCAAAAGGTCCGCCAGATGCCGAGCCTGGGCCACCAGGTTGTCGGCTTTGTGAACGGCGAGAGCACGCCCGGCCAGCAGATCATGGGCGTGCCGGTGCTCGGTGGGGTGGACGATCTACCGCGCCTCATCGAAGAGCACCACATCGACGAGGTGATCGTCGGCCTGCCGGAGCTGACCCACCAGGAAGCGCTGACTATTATCTCGCGCTGCGAGCGGGGCCAGGTGGGCATCAAGATCTTCCCCGACCTGTTTCAGATCATCGCCTCTGAGCTGAGCATCGGCGACCTGGGCGGGCTGCCGCTTCTCAGCGTGCGCGATGTGGCCCTGCGCGGCTGGAGACTGACCCTCAAGAGGGCCGTGGACCTGGCCGGCAGTGCCGTGACGTTGGTCTTGCTCTCGCCCTTCCTGATGCTCGTCGCTCTGGCCATCAGGCTCGAGTCGCCCGGGCCGGTATTCTACGCCCAGGAGCGGATGGGGTTGGACGCCCGGCCCTTCTGGTGCATCAAGTTCCGCTCCATGCGCCAAGACGCCGAAAAGAACGGCCCGGGCTGGACTTCGGAGAACGACCCGCGCCGCACCCGGATCGGTGCGTTCATCCGCCGCTTCTCGATCGACGAGCTGCCCCAGTTCATCAACGTCCTGCTGGGCGAGATGAGCCTGGTCGGCCCCCGCCCCGAACGCCCCGTCTATGTCGACCAGTTCCGGCGCAGCATCCCCCGCTACATGGACCGCCATCGGGAAAAGGCCGGCATCACCGGCTGGGCCCAGGTTAACGGCCTGCGCGGCGACACCTCCATCGCCGAGCGGACCAAGTACGATCTGTGGTACATCGAGAACTGGTCTCTGTGGCTCGATTTCAAGATTATGCTGCGCACCGTCATCAGTATCTTTGGCAGCCGCCACGCGTATTAGGATTTACGGAATTCCCTTCAGGGGATGGATTTCGGACCCGACTTAGAGCCACTATCAGTTGATTTGACACGTCTCTGGTTCTGGTCTATACTTCCCCCCGTTGCGACACAGACCTGGCAGGTCCGAGTCAAAGCTGCCGGGTCTCCAATGAAGGAGACATCACCATGAAAGATCGCACGTTGCTTTTGGCGCTCGGGCTGGCGGCGCTTGGCGTAATAGCCGGCATCGCCATCGGCCTCGTCCTCGGCTGGGTCGTCTGGCCGACAGACTATGCCGGCGCTAAACTGCCCGACCTGGCTCCCCAGGACAAGGAGGCGTACATCGTCCTGGTCGGCGCTGCCTATAACCAGGACCGTGACCTGGACAGGGCCCGGGAGCGCCTGGCTAGCCTCGACGTGCCCAACGCCGCCCAATGGGTGGCCGAGCTGGCCGACACCTATATCCGAGAGGGGCGAGACCAGAAGGAGACCGGCTACCTGGTCGCCCTGGCCAACGGCCTGGACATGGCCAGCCCAGCCATGCTCGCCTACTTGCCGACCAACACACCCCTGCCGACCGACACCCCCACGCCGACGCCGGTCCCAACTGACACGCCGGTGCCGCCCACCGACACGCCAGTGCCGCCAAGCGATACGCCGGTGCCGCCAAGCGATACGCCGGTGCCGCCGACCGACACCCCGGTGCCGCCGACCGACACCCCGGTGCCCACTGCCAAGCCGACCGCCAAGCCAACCGCCAAGCCAACCGCCGCACCGACAGCAGTGCCCACCAAGCCGGCCGCCAAATGGTCCTCGACAGCGCGGTTAATTGGGCCAGGGGAAGACGCCCAGACATGTGAAGGTGGTCTCCTGCAGATTCGCGTGACTGTGGTGGATGCGGGAGGAAACCAGATCGGGGGTATTTGGGTCTATGACAAATACTCTGGCCAGTACCAGGTGACAGGCAACGTCGGCTCGCCGGACTGGGGGCCGGGCGAGACCAAGTTCGAATATGGAAAAGACGGGGGAGGCAGTTTGTGTATCGCCACTACCCAGGGCGGGCCGTGCGAATCGGGTTGGACTCGCGACATGCCCTGCGACGCCAACCCTCCCTTCGAAGACAAGTGGGCCGCCGGCTATTGCCAGTGCTGTAGCGCCGAGGCAGCCGGCAACAAAGATCTGTGCCGGCAACTATACGATTCGGGACAAGGCTGTATCGCCTGGCCAAGAGGGCACTACTCGTGGCGTGTTGTATTCAGACGCGGGTGGTAGCCGCGGGCACCAAATAGGGCCTGTATCATGCTGAGCGAAGCGAATGGGGATCATCTCCCCTCCAAAAGTGAGATGCTTCGCTACGCAGCCGCGAGCGGCCCTGCATGTCAGCACGACATTCGAAGAGCGCCACTCTGGATAGCGCTCGGCCTCTTTGCCGCCACGCTGATCCTCTACCTGTGGACCCTGGCCCCCGGCCTGGTCCGGGGCGACGGCGGTGAGCTGCAATATATCCTGGCCATCCGGGGGGTAGCCCATCCGACCGGCTACCCCCTCTATACCCTCCTCGGCTGGCTGTGGACCCAGCTTCTGCCCCTTGGCTCCATCGCCTGGCGCATCAACCTGCTGTCGGCCGTGTGCGGCGCGGGCGCAGTCACCCTCGTCTATGGCATTGTCTACCGCCTCATCCGCCGGCCCGTCCCGGCCCTGGCCGGGGCGCTCTTTCTGGCCTTCTCGCCGGTGTTCTGGACCCTCAGCAGCGTCACCGAGGTCTATGCCCTGCACGCCCTGTTCGTCGCCGCCGTCCTGTACCTGCTTTTGGCCTGGCGCGACGCCAAGAGCCATCGCTTCCGCATCCTGGTCCTGACCGCCTTTGTCTACGGCCTCAGTCTCAGCCACCACCGGACCATGCTCCTCCTCGCCCCGGCGATGGCGGTGTTTGTGCTGCTGGTCTCAGGGGGGCGACCCAGGCGCTCGACAGGATGGGTGAGGCGCATGACCCGGAGCAGCCTGGTGCTGGCCCTCGCCTTCTTGGCCGGGCTCCTGCCCTACCTGCACATCTTTACCTACCACCTGAGCCGCGGACGGACTGTGCAGGACGTCGTGGTGAATGTCATCCTCGGCGGCGACTTTGCCGGATTTCTTGGCCTGCGATCCGATCCCCTGACCGTGCTGTGGGAGCTGGCCAGGCAGCAGCTTGGCCTGCCCGGCATCATCGCCGCCGCCGCCGGCCTGGCCTGGCTTGCGTGGAAGGAGCGCAACGCCGCGTGGCTGCTTGGCCTGGCCTACCTGGCCAACGTCGGCTTTTGCCTGCTCTATCGCGTGCCCGACATTCCCGACTTTACCCTGCCGATCACTCTCATTCTGGCCGTCTGGGCCGGCGCCTCGGCCGGTTTTCTGTCTCGCTTGCGTGGGCGTAAGTCGATCCGCCTCGGCCTTGAGCTGGCGCTCTTGCTGATTGCCGCCCTGTCGCTCCGGCATCTGCCTCAAGCTCAGGCCGGCATAGCCGGCCGCGATGGCAGCATCGAGGCCCAGGGCCGCGCCCTGCTGGCCTACCCGCTTGAGCCGGGCGCCACCATCATCGCCGACTGGGACCTGGCCATGGCCGTCCGCTTTCTGCGCAACATTGAGGGTATCCAGGCCGACGTGCAGGTCCAGAGTGTGCGGATGGGACGCGAAAGAGGCTGCGAAGCGCTGCGCGCGGCCCTGGAGTCGGGCCAAGCCGTCTATGTCGCGCCTGCCGTGCGGCTCACGCGGCTGCCAGATGGCTACCAGTTCGAGGCAGCAGCACCCTACCTGAAAATTTCCGGCCAGCCGGCGCCTTACACCCGCCTGGACCGCCAGATCGACCCCCAGGTAGTATTGGAGGGGGTACAGTACCGCGACGACCTGCTGGTCCTGCGCTGGCTGGTCGCCGGCTCCCCGCTGGACGCGGACTATACCACCTACGTCCACTATTTCGACGCCGCCGGGCAGCCGATCGGCCAGGAGGACAAGGGCTTGGGTGCAGAGCTGAGCTGCTGGTACCGGCCCACCTCGTGGCCACCCGGCGAGGTGATCCAGGACCTGTACGTCGCGCCGGCAGGTACGGCGGCGATTCGCGTCGGCCTGTACACCCTGGTCGACGGGCAGGTCCAGTCGCGAGGCGATGCACCACTGATCACCCTTCCTTGATCCAGGCTCAACAGGCTCAGGCCGAGACTCGACCTGCTACTTTGCCAGTCGGGCCGGCCCAAAAACCTCAATACACTATGTCGTACATAGTTTGAGGCAGGGTTTTGAGGATGAATCCTAACGCAATTCTAGCACCTCTCTTCTTGACAGCCTTGCCGGTTCGTGGTATTATCAGGGCATAGGCGCTTTAGCACTCTAGACCATCGAGTGCTAAAGCGCCGCTAGATAGGCGAATCTGAGAAACAATGGATGAATTGACGCCGCGCCAACAACTGATTTTGGGACTGATCGTCCGCGAATATGTCGCCGCGGCGCAGCCGGTCGGCTCTAAGGCCATTGAAAGCTATGGCCTGGGCGTTAGCTCGGCTACGATCCGCAACGAGATGGCCGCCCTGGAAGAGATGGGCTATCTAACCCACCCCCACACCTCGGCCGGGCGCCTGCCGACTGAGGAAGGCTATCGCTACTTTGTCGAGCGACTGATGCGCGAATTCGAACTCCCGCCGGACGATCAGCGCCTGATCCGCCACCAGTTTCACCAGGTGGGCGTCGACCTTGAGCAGTGGATGCAGCTTGCCGCTTCAGTGTTGGCCCGCACCGCCCAGACGGCGGCCGTCGTGACCAGCCCCAAGATCGACCAGTGCCGCTTGAAGCACCTCGAGCTGATCGCCATCCGTGAGACGATGGCCATGCTGATCGTCGTGCTCGAAGGCGGCATGGTCTACCAGCGGATGCTGACCCTCGACGAGCCGATCGGACAGGAAACCCTGACCCAGATCGCCAACCGCCTCAACGATCTCTGCACGGGGGCTTCTATGCCGAGGGTCATGGTCAGTCGCTCACAGGTGGGCGCATTTGAGCAACAGGTCCTGGAGATCGCCGTGCAGGTGATGAGCCACGTCGATGACCAGGCCAACCTGCGCGTCTACCGCGACGGGCTGATCAACATCCTGCGCCAACCCGAGTTCGCCGAGCCGGAGGTAGCCCAGAAGATCGTCCGCGTCCTGGAAGAGCGCACCGTGCTCGAGCAGTTGATGGCCGAGGCGATCCCGCTGGACATCGGCGGCGTGCAGGTCATCATCGGCGGCGAAGGGCGCTGGGATGAGCTTAGGTCGTGCAGCATGGTGATCTCGCCCTATGGCCTGACCGGCACCGCCACCGGGGCTCTGGGCGTGCTGGGGCCGGTCCGCATGTCGTACAGCCGGGCCATCTCCACGGTCCGCTACGTCGCCGCGCTGATGACGGACCTATTCCGCGATCTGTATGGTGAAAGCTAGCGGCAGCAACATTCCTGCCAAACGATAACAATGGGGAGAGATAGATAGCATGGCTGAAGAACAAACTATTCCGGAAGCCGAAAGACCTTCAGACGAAGCGATTGCAGAAGAGGTCGAGGCGCCAGAGCTGCCCGACGAGCTGGTGACCCTTCGCCAGGAGCTGGAACAGACCAAGGCCAAGGAGGCTGAGTACCTGGATGGCTGGCAGCGGGCCAGAGCCGAGTTGGCCAACGCCCGCAAGCGCTTCCAGCGCGAACAGGAACAGGCCTACGCCAACGCGACAGCGCAGGTATTGACCCGCCTGCTGCCGACCGTCGACGACCTGGAGCGGGCGTTCAACACCCTACCCCACAACCTGTCCGGCTTGACCTGGATCGGCGGCATCCTGCTCATCCAGCGCAAGCTGGAGCTGCTGCTGGAACAGGAAGGGGCCGTCCCGATCGAGGCGGTCGGTCAGGCGTTCGACCCGTTCGCCCACGAAGCGGTCACCCACGAGCCGTCTGACACTGTCCCAGAGGGCCACGTCATCAGCGAGCTGCAAAAGGGCTACAAGATGGGCGACCGGATCCTGCGACCGACCCTGGCCCGTGTGTCATCTGGTCCGGCCCTGCAACCCGAAACAGTATCTGAACCTACCGAGACTCCCGACCAGGAGCCGGCAGGCGAAAACTAGTCCATTCTTGAAGGAAGGAGACGAGATCATGGCTAAAATTGTCGGCATCGATCTAGGCACTACCAACTCGGTGTGCGCGGTGATGGAAGGCGGTGAGCCGACCATCATCCCCAGCTCGGAGGGCGGGCGGCTTTTCCCCTCCGTCGTGGCAGTCAACCCCAAGACAAACGAGCGGATGGTGGGCCAGGTGGCACGCCGCCAGGCGATCACCAACCCTGACAACACGATCTTTTCGATCAAGCGGCTGATGGGCCGCAAGTACGAAGACGCCGAAGTCGGCAAGGCGCGGCAGGTGCTGCCCTACAAGATTATGGGCCAGCCCAACGGCGACGCCTGGGTGCAGATGGGCGGCAAAAGCTATTCACCGCCCGAGATCTCGGCCATGATCCTGCAAAAGATCAAGCAGGATGCCGAGGCCTACCTTGGCGAGCCGGTGGTCGAGGCGGTCATCACCGTCCCGGCCTACTTTAACGACAGCCAGCGGCAGGCGACCAAAGACGCCGGCAAGATCGCCGGACTGAACGTGCTGCGGATCATCAACGAGCCCACTGCCTCCGCACTGGCCTACGGGCTGGGCAAGGGGCTCGAGCAACGGATCGCCGTCTATGACCTGGGCGGCGGCACGTTCGACATCAGCATCCTGGACGTCGGCGATGAGGTCTTTGAAGTCAAATCGACCAACGGCGACACCTTCCTGGGCGGCGACGATTTTGACCAGCGGATCATCAACTGGGTGGCCGACGAGTTCCGCAAAGAGCAGGGTATCGACCTGCGCCAGGACCGCATGGCCCTCCAGCGGTTGAAAGAGGCTGCCGAAAAGGCCAAGATCGAGCTGTCCACCACGATGCAGTCCGAGATCAACCTGCCGTTCATCACCGCCGACGCCAGCGGCCCCAAGCACCTGCAAATGACCCTCAGCCGGGCCAAGATGGAGCAGTTGGTGGAAGACCTGATCCAGCGCACGATTGGCCCATGCGAGCAGGCGCTCAAGGACGCCAAACTGACCCAGGCCGATATCGATCAGGTAGTGCTGGTCGGCGGCATGACCCGCATGCCGGCCGTCGTCGAGGCGGTGCGTCGCTTCTTTGCCAGGGAGCCGCACAAGGGTGTCAACCCCGACGAGGTGGTGGCCCTTGGCGCGGCCATCCAGGCCGGCGTGCTGAAGGGTGAGGTTAAGGACGTGCTGCTGCTGGACGTGACGCCGCTGACCCTGAGCATCGAGACGCTCGGCGCCGTAGCCACAGCATTGATCGAGCGCAACACGACCATCCCCACCAAAAAGAGCCAGATCTTTTCCACCGCCGCCGACGGCCAGATGCAGGTGGAGATCCACGTGCTACAGGGCGAGCGCCCTATGGCCGCCGACAACAAGACCCTGGGCCGCTTTATCCTGGACGGCATCCCGCCCGCGCCGCGCGGCATCCCGCAGATCGAGGTCGCGTTCGACATCGACGCCGACGGCATCCTCCACGTCGCGGCCCTGGACAAGGCCACCGGCCGCCAACAGTCGATCACTATCACCGCCTCCAGCGGCCTGGCCAGGGACGAGATCGACCGCATGGTTCGCGAGGCCGACCAGCACCGTCAGGACGACCAGAAGCGCCGCGAAGAGGTCGAGGCCCGCAACCAGGCCGACTCGCTCGTGTACCAGGCCGAAAAACTGATCCGCGAGCAGGGGGACAAGATACCGGGCGACATCAAGAGCGAGGTCGAGGGCAAGATCGCTGCCTGCCGCTCGGCGATGCAAGGCCAGGACGTCACCTACCTGCAGCGCACTATCCAGGAGCTGTCCGAGTCGGTGCAAAAGGTTGGCGCCGCCATGTATCAGCAGCCCGGCTCGCCTCCGCCGCCGCCCGACGGCGGCCCAACCGGCGGGCCTGGCGGTGACGAAGAGGTCGTCGAAGGGGAGTACACCGAGGCGTAATGAGCGCCAAACGCGACTATTACAGCGTTCTGGGTATCGACCGCCAGGCGACGGGCGAGGAGGTCAAAAAGGCCTTCCGTCGCCTGGCACGCCAATATCACCCCGACGTGAACAAGAACCCTGACGCCGAGGCTAGGTTCAAAGAGATCAACGAAGCCTACGAAGTCCTGTCGGACAGCGACAAGCGGGCCACGTACGACCGCTTTGGCCACACCGGGCCGCAGGCCGGCTTTGGCGGCGGTGACTTTTCAGGGTATGGCTTTGGCGGCATCGAGGATATCTTTGATGCCTTTTTCGGCGGCGGCGCGCGGGCCGGAGCGGCCGCTCGCCCGGGTCCGAGCCGCGGCGGCGATCTGCGTTACGACCTCAAGATCGAGTTCGAGGAAGCGGTTTTTGGCTGCGACAAGCAGATCACCGTTCGCCGTCACGAGACCTGTCCACAATGCAAAGGGAGCGGCGCCGAACCGGGCACCCACCCCATCCGCTGCCCGCAGTGTAATGGGACCGGCGAGATCCGCCGCCAGCAGCAGACCTTCCTCGGCTCCTTCGTCCAGGTCAACGTTTGCCCGCGCTGCAACGGCGAGCGTGAGATAGTGACCACGCCTTGCACCCAGTGCCGAGGGCGCAAGGTGGTCCAGGTCGAGCGGACCATCTCGGTCAAGATCCCGCCCGGCGTCGACAGCGGCACCCGCGTCCGGCTCGCCGGCGAGGGCGAAGCCGGCCAACGGGGGGGACCAGCCGGCAACCTGTTTGTCGTGCTCGATGTCAAACCCCACGCCTATTTTCAACGACAAGAGAACCACGTCGTTCTCGAATTGCCGCTCAACATGGCACGGGCCACTCTGGGCGGCAAGGTCAAGGTTCCCACGTTGGACGGCGACATGGAGCTGGATGTTCCCGCCGGCACTCAGACCGGCGACACCTTCCGGCTGCGCGGCAAAGGGGTACCCTACCTTCAGCGCAACGGCCGAGGCGACCAGTTGGTCCTGGTCCGGGTTGTGACGCCCACCAAGCTGACGTCCCGCCAAAAAGAGCTGCTCAAGGAGCTGGCCGACACGATGTGCGATGAGGATTGCCGGCAACCGCAAAAGGGCCTCTTTGAGAAAATCAAGGACGCCCTGGGCATAAACGGAGGAGACTAGACACCAGATTGACCTGGCTTGAGATCTGCGTCCATGCTGACAGCGACACAGAAGTGGCCGAGGCCGTGACCGACCTGTTCAACCGGTATGGCTACGGCGGCGCAGTGGTCGAGGTGCCGGTTGACCTGTTCGAGCACGAGCTGGACACTTTCCCCCTGCCATCCCACGTTTTAATCAAGACCTACCTGCCCCTCGACGGCACGTGTGATGAGCTGCGCCGGCGCCTGGAAGAGGGCTTGTGGCACCTGGCGCAGATCTACGCATTCCCCGAGCCAACCGTCCGCGAGTTGGCCGAAACCGATTGGGCTGAAGCCTGGAAGCAACACTACCACCTCCTGCGCATCGGCCAGCGCCTGGTGATCGTCCCCGCCTGGGAATCGTACGATCCGGCCCCCGCCGAGATCGTCATCCGCCTGGAACCGGGTATGGCTTTCGGCACCGGGCTGCACCCCACCACCCGCCTGTGCCTGGAAGCGATCGAGCAGCGCTTGTCGCCCGGCCAGATAGTCCTCGACGTCGGCACCGGGTCCGGTCTCCTATCCATTGCCGCCGCCAAGCTCGGCGCCCGCTCGGCCCTGGCCATCGACGCCGATCCTCAGGCAGTCGCCGTCGCCCAGCAGAACAACCTTCTCAACGGCGTCGCCGGCGAGGTCCAGGTGCGACACAGCTCGCTGCCCGGCGGCGGAGACCTGCCGGCCTGTTTTGTCCTGGACCATCCGCTGGAGCTGCTCGACAGTGGCCAATTCGACCTGATCGCAGTCAACATCCTCGCCCCAGTCATAATCGGGATGGCCCCGGCCCTGGCCGCCCGCCTGGCGCCCGGCGGCTGCCTCATTGCCGCCGGCCTCGTCGACAGCCAGGAAAGCGAGGTCGTCGCCGCCTTCCACGCTCAAGGGCTCCAGGTTGTCGACCGCGCCCAGGAGAAGGACTGGATATGCCTCATCGCTTCTTTATCCCCCCTGAGTGGCTGACAGGCGGCGCCGTCGCCATCGCCGGCCCCCAAGCACACCAGATCGCCCGTGTCCTGCGCATGCGCTCCGGCGACCACCTGGTCGTGCTCGACGACTCGGGTTGGGAGTTCGAGGTGCACCTGCTTGCAGTTCAGCCCGACCTGGTGCGAGGCGAGGTGGTGGGCCGGCGGCTGGCTGGCGGCGAGCCACACACCCGTATTACCCTCTATCAGGGCATGCTCAAGAGCGATCACTTCGAGCTTGTCCTGCAAAAGGGCACCGAGCTGGGCATTGTCGAGTTTGTGCCGTTGATTGCCGCCCGGACCGTAGCGTTGGACCGCGACGCACCGGGCAAGAAGCGTGCCCGCTGGCAGTTGATTATCCAGGAGGCCGCCGAGCAGAGCCGGCGGGGCCGGAAACCGGTGCTGCGCTCGGCCATGCCCTTTGCCCAGGCATGCGAAGAGGCAAGCCGTTCGGCAGGGCTCAAACTGCTCCCCTGGGAAGAGGAGGACCAAACCAACCTACGCGGTGCCCTGCGAGCAGCAGGCGCGGCCGGCAGAGAGACGGCGGTCCACCTGTTCGTCGGGCCGGAGGGCGGCTTTACCCGGGACGAGGTCGACCTGGCGCGGGGCTCTGGCCTGCTGCCGGTGACGCTCGGGCGGCGCATCCTCCGCGCCGAGACCGCCGGATTGGTGGCTGCCGCCGCCATCCTGTACGAACGGGGCGATCTAGACTGACGGCTGCAGATCGGGGACTAGAGACAACCGGGAACTGCTGAACTGCGACCGAAGGGAGTCCAGCAGGAGCGGCTTTGGATCGGGCCTGGGACGGGCGTGCGCCAGACTGGCGCGAAGGGCCAAGTCGTGGTATACTGGCGGGCGTATACTTTTGTCAGGCCAAAAAGAGCAAGCTATGCCCCTACTAACACAGCGATCGATAGAATGCGACAGCGCCGAGTTCGACGCCCTGGCGCAGGCAATTCTGGACGAGGGTCTGACCCTGCGCTTTCGGGCCAAGGGGATGAGCATGCACCCGTTCGTCCGCAACGGCGACCTCCTGTATGTCCGGGCGGTGGCCCCCGATCAGGTGCATATCGGCGAGCTGGTTATGTTCCGGATCGCCGGCTCGAGAGTAGCTGTCCACCGCGTGCTGCGGCGGACGAAATCGGAGGGAAAACCCGCCTTTGTCATCAAGGGTGACCGGGTCGAACAGCCCGACGGCATCATCCCGGCCGCAAACGTCCTGGGCCAGGTGATCGCCCGCGAGCGGAACGGGGTCAAGATCGACCTGACCACACCCGCCCGGCGGTTGGTGAAGGCAGGGATCGCCTGGCTGTCGCCGGTCTGGCCCGTCCTGCTTCCCATCGTTGGCCGGCTACGCTCCATTATCTTTAGGTAAGGAGATTACGCCGATGTCTAGATTCTTCGCTTCGCAGCCGCGAGCGGCCCTGCATGTCCCCGACTTTCTGGTCAGGACACGACCAAAGGTCGGAATGACGGGTCTGGCAGTTGGGATCGGAACAGGGCTGTTGTTCGCTGTAGTGGTCCTGGTGCTGCTCGGGCCTGCGGCACGCGCCGGCGCCGAAAGCGCCCCGCTGTCGCAGCCGCCTGCCGTCCAGATTCAATCTGGTGACGGCGTTCAACTGCTGTCTTCAGATGACAGCGGGATCACGTTCCGGGTATCGGTGCCATGGGACCGGCTGGCCGTCGAGCCGCTGAGCGGCGACGGGCAGCAGTTCGTCCGGCTGTCCATGCCGGGCTGGTCCGTCACCCAACAGCCGGGAG
>Ga0209254_10002864_pt1 | contig 15762 bp, 12 predicted proteins | sample FrelakmetDIP11DI_FD_187148 | JGI IMG/M metagenome (GOLD analysis project Ga0209254, IMG submission 187148) | Freshwater lake sediment microbial communities from the University of Notre Dame, USA, for methane emissions studies - DIP11 DI (SPAdes)... | ecosystem: Environmental > Aquatic >...
CCTACCTTCATCTCCATCGCTTTCCTGAAAATAGCGCGTGCAACATCGTAGGTAAGCCCGCGTATGTTTATTGCGGGGACGGTAAACCCCGGATATGACCTGCCCATTTCTTCGTAGAGCGACTGAATAGATGCAGGGATTGCGCCCGCCGCCTTGGCGATTTCTTTTATCAAAATCAGAAGGGCATTCTTTTTCTCGCCTTCCGAAAACACTGCTTCATAAATAAGGTTGTCCATCATGCTTTTCAGAGCGGCGCTGTTTTTTATGGTTACTCCCTCTTTGCTGACTGCAATAATATTTTTCATGTCCATGATTTATTTCCCCCTCATATAAATTATTTCAATCGGTTCGATGCATTAATGCATATATAAATATTAACAGCATTCTCTTCCAGATTCTATAAGTTTCTGATCTTCCTCCCGAAGGGGCTTATTATGTTTTCATCCTGTGCCATACAATATGAGGCATCTGAATAATTATAGTGCATAGTTCGTCGTATGAGGAGTCGGAAGCGCCCTAAATGCGGGATAGTACAGCTAACCTTATTGTCATGAAGCAAGGTTAATACTGTTTATGACTGCGAAGACCAAAACTTTTCTGAAAAGATGATTTTTGCCTGTTTTAGTCTCTTGTAGTCCATTTTTAAACGTTCATTCGCAACGTATATGCTACGCTCCGTGTCATCCCGGGACTCCCCTTCAATGCCGGACACATAATATTTTGTCACTTCCCTGACCTCTTCTCTAACGGTAAACACGTAATCAGCGGAAAGCATATACATAACGATTTCATCTTCCGGATCTCCCATGGTGTACGGGTCAAATTTCCGGGTCGCGAACTGTTTGTTTAAGACAACGGTCAGGTCAACCGTTTCTCCTTTTTCTGCAAGAGATATGAAATCTTCCAGTCTGCCAAACATGCTCTGTTCCGTCATGATTACTCCTTTACATTTTTATTGCAAATAGCCGCCCTGTTCCGGTGAACAAATATGATACCTTTTTTGCGTTTGTTATGACACCGTGTAGTAAATCAGCTGACAAAATATAAATGTCTGAAATGTTCCGGCTGTAAATAATACCTCAGAATATCACGCCTGGAAATAACACCAACCAAGCGGCCTTCTTCTGTCACAGGGATTCTTATGATATTTTTCTCAATCATGATATGTAAAACATCTTGTAACGGCGTAGTTACGTCAATAGTTATGGGATCCTCTGTCATTATATCATCTGCTCTAAGTTTTTCAAAATCCTTTCCTGCACGAACCTGTTTCAACAGATCAAGCTCAGTCACTACCCCAATAACTTTTCCATTTTCATCAGTTACCGGCATCCCGCTGAAGAAACCATAGAATATTTCAAAAGCTATGTCTTTTGCCGGAGTATGCTTCCCTGCGGCAATCGCCGGCCTTGTCATTATTTGTTCGGCTTTTATAGTTAACTCTTTCACCCTTTCCTCCTTACGTTCATTTCGTTCTATTGTAACAGTATCTTATCATCTGATGAGAACTGCCTGCTATTCTTGAAAAAGGGAATCAACATTTTTCGGGTTAAACAGGGGAGAATGAGGCAAATTCCGGAGGCAGTCGCCGGGGTTTTCCGTCTGTACTAATACAGACGAGTTTTACCGTGGATTCGACAAGAAGCACGTCGTTTCTGAAAATATCCTGCCTGAATGTGACGGTTGCATGTGTCATTTCGACTAAATCAGCAGTCACTTCAATAACATCACCAAGACTCGCAGGTTTTTTGTAGTGTATATCGACATGGATTACCGGGAAAAAATAGCCTTTATTATGATATTCGGCAACGTTAATACCTTTTTCCGCGAGATATTCCGTCCGTGCGCGCTCAAAAAACCGGAGATAGTTGGCATAATAGACCACGCCCCCGGCGTCTGTGTCTTCGTAATAAATTTTGATCTTCAGCGGATTATGCACTCGACCCCTTGAACCCTATTATGCCCTTAATATTATGTACGTTGCCCCCAGGCCTCCGTCGCAGTCTTTTGCGGTGACATATGCCAGCACCCATTTGCTGAACGTTCCCCTGAGCCATTTTTTCAGCGCCTCTTTGAGAACAGGGCCGTTTGGAGATCTTAAGCCCCGTCCGTGAATTACCTTAATACAGAAGAGGTGTTTTTGCAATGCCTCCCTGAGGAACGCGAAGAATGCCTCCTCTGCGACACCGAGTGTCATTCCATGAAGATCAATCGAGTCCTGCACAGAAAAATCACCGTTATGCAGTCTCCGGATGATGTCCTTCCTCACGTTGGGTCTGGTCCACTCGATATATTCAGCCGTATCAGCCAGCGTTATTTTTCTTTCGCCGTTTACTATCTGCTGCAATATCTCCAGTGAATCGTCTTTCACAGGGCGTATTTTGTCAAACTTCGGAGGACTTTTGAGCGGTAGCTCCCTGAATTCTCTTATCTCTCTGACATCTGCCATGGCGTCACGAAATATCTCTTCATCTGACTTTGTCACGGCGATTTTTTTCGCGCCGAAAGAGAATTGCCTGCTTTCGAGGATTTCTTTCAGTTCTTTAAAAGGGGCAAACCGGCAGATGGGTGCGTTTATTATTGTATCTCTGTGCGGCCTGGTTTTCATCCGAACCTCTCAGTTCTATTCTGCCAGACCTTCAGCAGTTTCGCAAATATGGGGTGAGGGTTAGTTGCGGTTATAGCCTCTGCAGGGGGTATTTGTATACAATAGATATAATTTATGAACACTACTGCTATACGAAAGAGGGCGCTCTATCTTGTTATTGCCGCTGTCATCATTTCTCTCCTCATCCTTGTGGTGCGGGGAGAGTTTGTATCGAATACCCTCAAAGATTTTATCCTCCCTGAACTGGAAGACATAACAGGCCAGAAGGTTACCGTTCAGAAACTATATCTGAACCTGTTTCCGTTGTTTATCGAGGCGAACGGGCTGAAGGTCGCTGACGGGTCCGGCAGGCAGATCCTGTATTCAAAAAAAGTGAAAGGATACATTGATCTCACCGGAATTCTGAGCAGGCACATTACCCTCAGAAGGCTTCTTATACAGGAACCGGCGATTTCTGCAGACAGGGTAACGATTGAAAAGATCATTAGCGCCGTGCAGGCATATCTAAAAAAAGAGAGAGAGCCGTCCCTGAAAGTGAAGATAAAGGCCGTTGATGTGGCAAACGCGTCTGTGAATCTCCGGGATCTCGATGCCAGGGGGACTCTCGGTGTTAAGGGGTTTTCCGGAGAAGCGCTCCTTGGGGAAAACCAGAGGATTAAGGCATCGATAAAGGAACTCAATCTGGAAAAAGAAGGGTGGCCGAATATCAAAGCCGATCTGGATGCCGCGGTAACATTCAAAAAAGAACGGATAGAGATTCAAAAGTTCAGGATAGGATCCTATGGTTCGCGGTTCAAGGGCGAGGGAGTTTGTGATCAGGGCAAAGGCACAGTAACAACAGAGATAGCGTTGCTTGTCGACTCTGTGAAGCGATTCCTGCACCTCTCACAGCGCGGTGACGGAACTGTTTCCGCAAAAGGAGAAATAAGGCTTGAAAATCCCGGGTCACAGGCATTCGACGTGCAGCTCCTGAAAAATATTTTCGTCGATCTGAACCTTAGCGGTGATTTTTATCTTGAGACGCTCATGGAGATCCTGAAAGTGAAAGAGAAATTAACAGGGCTTATCGACTTCAAGGGAGAGGTCACAGGCCGCCTCCCTGATATCTCCGCCAAAGGAACGGCAAGGCTGCGCAACGGGGCCCTTTTCGGGGTGGATCTCAATTCGCTCACCTGTACAGTCCTGTACAAAGACGGGGAAATGAAATTCGCAGACGGCTTCGCGTCCCTTTATAACGGAACAGCAAAGGTTGATGCATCATTAAAACTCCCTGTTGTGGATTTCTATGCGGTGAATGTGGTGTTCAAGACAGTAGACAGCGTGTCAGCCCTCAAACTGATCGGTTGGGTGCCTCCGATTCCGGCCGGAAAGGTTGACGGTGAACTATCGACTTCGGGCAGCGCGTTTAATCCCGACGGCCGGTTCGTCTATACAGCGTTCAGTCCCCAACAGTGGTCGATGACGAAAGGCTATCAGCCCCGGACCGAAAACATCCTTGACAGGATAAAGGATAGCAGCGGAAGTTTTTCTCTCAGGGGGGATATGCTCTCCCTGTCGGATGTGAAGCTGCATACCCCGATTTCGAATATAGCCTTGAACGGAACTATCGATCTCGCAAAGAAAGTTCTTGCCATGAAGGGCAGTCTCTCTACAAGCAATGTGGCGGACCTCTCCCTGCCTTACTACCGGGAGATCAAAGGGAAAGGAGAATTTTCCGGAGAGATCAGCGGTGTTTTTGATAACCCGAAAATAACCGGCAAGGCCAGGCTGGTTGATGCCATTATCGAAGAGTATGGATTTGAAAGTATTACCTCCGATTTTTCCTACGAAAAAAGTATCCTCAATGTGCTTGAAGCTGTTTTTCGTTCGCGCGGGGAGGAGCATACGGTCACGGGCACGGTTCATTTTCCGGAGGCAAAGGAGCTGTTCGAACTCGCCAGGCCGGTCTATGACCTCAAGGCTTTTCTCAGGCATGCCGAATTCGGAAAAACCGTACAGATTTTTTACAGGGCTTTTCCTGGAACCGGGCGGATGAACGCTGATGTTACTATAGGAGGGAAAGACAAGGATATCAGCATTTCGGGAAAAGGCTTTGCAGAAAAGGCGTCTGTCTATTCGATCCCCTTCGATTCCGGATCAGCAGTGTTCTCATACGACAAAAGCGGGTTTTCCATGAAACAGGTGAAAATTCTGAGAGGGAAATCCGCGCTCATTGGAGAAGGAAAGCTCTCTGACGATAAACGTTTTTCCTACACCGCTTCATCCGATAAGATCTTTTTGAAAGATACCGGACTCCCGCACATGCCTGAAGATGCCGTTATCAGCCTTCAGACGGAGGGGCATGGCACATTCGATGACCCCGCAATTACACTGAACGCAAAGGTTGTCGGCGGAACATTAGGAGGCATCAACCTGGGCGGTGGTACGATCAACGCTGCAATTCGGAACAGGGACATTTCCCTGACCGCCGCTCTGCTGAATGAAAGGGTCAAGGTAAAAGGGACCGGGCGTTTTGATGACAACATGACGTGGAGCGCGGATGTCTCTCTGCAGCCGGGCAGGTATGACTTTCTCGTCAGCTCTTTTCTGAAAGATGTGCCCGAAGACCTGCAGCTTAATCTCGACGGCCGCATTCAGATGAAGGGAGACAGAAGTACCATTTCAGCTGCCGCTGATATCAGTCATTTGACGCTTTCATTATTCGGGCAGACCTTCTCGAACGATTCTCCTATACAACTCCTGATGCAGGACAGGAAGCTTTCATTGACCGCGTTCACCTTCAAAAGCGGTACCACCTCATTCAGGCTGCAGGGCGGTATGGAACTCGGCAGGGAATACGATGTCGTTATTGACGGAACTTCTTCGCTTGCGCCGTTAAAAGGCCTTTCGAATAAAATAGGGTATCTGAAGGGAGATGCGGATTTTGTTTTTTCACTCAGGGGCAAGTGGGCAGACCCCGAGATCAACGGAGGTATGACCCTTACCAACGCATCATTCGGCTTGAGAGATTACCCCGGCTATATCAGTGCAATCAACGGCTATTTCTATATAGACGGCGACAGGATTGTGGTCCAGAAACTCTCGGGAAAGTTCGGGGGAGGGGATGTCAGGATATCGGGTCTCGTCTACCTGAAGGCGTTTCAGGCAACGAGATTCTATCTGGAAGCAGCTATGGACAATATCACGATCAGTCCTGCCAAAGATTTCAGCGTAAATTTTGAAGGCAACCTGCTCTACAAAGGGACAGCGGCTTCCCAGAGCATTACCGGCGATATCAAAATAAACAAGTCACGATATCGGGAAATGGTCGAGTGGAGGAGCTGGCTTTTAACCCCGAGGGCAAAGGAAAAGCCGAAGGCAGATGAGACGGTATTTGAAAAGGCTGAACTGAATATCAGTCTCTCCGGCGAAAATATTTCGATCGATAACAACGTTGCACGGGCCTCTGTCAGTATCGGAGGTGATATGATCGTCAAGGGGAAAGTCTCCTCCCCAGTTCTGCTGGGCAGGCTTGAATCAAAAGAAGGATACGTCTATTTCAGGAATAATGAATTCAGGATCATCTTTGCCAGCGCTGATTTTTCAGATCCAAAGAGGATTAAGCCTGTTTTCAATCTTACGGCTGAAGCGCTGGTGAAGGGGTATAATATACGGCTGAATCTCGAAGGACAGACAGACCGTTTCAGTCTCACCCTGTCTTCTGATCCATACCTTGAGGAATCGGACATCCTTGCCCTTATCACGGTCGGGCAGGTGGGCAAACAGTTGAAAGGGCTTGAAGGAGGCATTGGCGCGGGAGAGGCGACATCGTTCATTACAGGAAAGGTGCAGGATGTTCTTGAAGAACGGTTGCGGTCAATAACAGGATTGGACAGGTTTCAGGTCGAGCCTTCGGTTTCTCCAACAACCGGTACCGTAAGCCCCAAAATAACGGTCTCGAAACGGCTGATCGGAGACAGGTTGTTCGTTACGTATTCGAATTTACTGGGTACTGCTGAAGAACAGGTAGTGAAGCTTGAATATCTCCTCGACAGAAATATCTCTCTCATCGGGATCAGGGATGAGCAGGGAGGGGTGGGAGGAGATGTGAAGTTCCGGTTCGAGTTCAAATGAGCATTGACTATCAGGAGAGGTACGAAAGGAGTATGGTGCAGAAAACGCGGATTCTCATGGTTCTGCATGGGGTGCTTTTTACTGCATTTTTTTTCATCTCTTCCATTGCGACGGCGTCCGGGCCGCTCATCGGAGATATGGAAATCAGCGGTCTTCATTCGATAGGAAAAGGGGAGCTTCTCTCCCTCCTCGATATTTTACCCGGAGAGCCGGTTGATGCGGAGACACTAAGATCGGGGATAAAGAGGGCATTTCTGAAAGGAATATTTGAAGATATTGCAGTTGAGATTATTGAAGGAGAAAAGGCAAAGGCAGTTATCCATGTAAAGGAGAGGGACTACATACAGCGAATCGATATCAGGGGCGATTCTGCTCTCTCCAAAAAGACAATAAAAGCGCTCTTTTTTTTGAAAGAAGGACAGATCCTCATGTGTGATATGCTCGAAAAGGCGGTTGAAGATCTGAAGCCAAGGATAGCGACGCTCGGATTCCCGCATGTGATGGTGAGGACCGAAATTGAACGGTTAAAAGAACCATACAGGATCGCCATCCGTCTCCAAATCGATACTGGTGAACCGGAGAGGCTCAAGAAAATCAACATCTCGGGCGCAGAGTATGAGATTATCTCTGTAATGAAATTATCTGAAGGAGATGTCTATAACCGGGAGTCACTGAAGACGGACATCGAGCGCATCAGAACATATTATAAAAAGAAGAAACACTTCAAACCCGTCGTCGGGCCGTATACATTCGCAGACGGAGTTCTTTCGCTGTCTGTTTATCCCGGGAAGCGCCTGGAAATTTCCGTGGAAGGAAATGACGCTGTTTCTACAAAGAATCTTATGAAAGAGATGCCTTTTTTCGAGGCGGAGGATTTCAGCGATGATATTGTTGAAGAAGCGATGCAGCGGGTACTTGCTTTGTATCATACGAAAGGATATCCATTCGCCCAGATTGCTCCTGTGACGACATCAAAAGATGACCTCATCCTGCTCACATTTTTTATCTTTGAGGGGCAGCAGGTGAAAATACGGAAAATTAATTTTTCCGGCAATACCTTGCCCGAGGCCAGCCTGAAAGAAATCATGTCACTAAAAGAAGGAAAGATATATAACCCCGATATCCTCGATTCCGACAGGGAGACCCTGGTTAATTTCTACAGTTCGCTTGGATATCTATCGGCTGCTATCGGGGAGTTCCAAACGAGGCATGAAGAGGGCAATCAGGCGATGGACATCTTCGTAAAGATAAGCGAGGGGCTGAAGACTTCAATAGAACGAGTGGATATTATCGGAGCAAAGGTTGTTTCCGAAGAGGAATTGAGAAAGATTATCGCGCTTAAACCAGGAGATGCATACAATGAGATCGATATTTTTGACGCACGCTTCAGAGTAGTCGAGTACTACAACCTGAAAGGCTTCTCCGACGCAGCTGTTTTGGCTAAGAGGGAGATTGAAGGACAGAAGGCCCGCATAACGTACCAGATTCAGGAAGGGGAGATCGTGTTGTTCGGCCAAGCGATCATCACAGGAAATCACCAGACAAACTACACAGTGGTGAAAAGGGAACTGCTCCAGCAGGAAGGCACGCCGTTTAACTATAGCATCCTTTCCAAAGAGAGGCAGAAGCTGTACAAGTTGGGGTTGTTCAGTGACATCGATAGCGAGACGCTCGACAGCGTTGATGGCAGAAAAGATGTGCTTATACGATTGCGCGAGGGGAATGCAGGCGCAGTAGAACTGAGTCTGGGGTATGCAGAATATGAGCAATACCGCGGGGTCCTCGATATCGGCTACAGGAACTTCTTCGGCATGAATAGGCAGGCCTCGGTGAGGTTCGAACTCAGTTCACTTGAAAAACGTTATGTACTGCAGTATTACGAACCGTGGTTTCTGGGATACCCCATCCACTTCAGGACTTACATACTGGGCGAGGACAAAGAGGAAATAAATGTAGACACAAGAGAAACCCGCTACCAGTTGACAAGAAACGCTATCAATGCAGGATTCGAGAAGAACATAAGTGATAGTGTAAAGGCAGAACTGTACTATGAATTTTCTCTGGTGAATACATTTGACGTGCAGCCTGATATCGTATTGAGCAGAGAGGACACCGGAACACTCGTCATAAGCGGCTTCCGGTTCGGAGTCATTTACGATACAAGGGATAACCCGTTCAACCCTTCGAAGGGGATTCTCTCGGGTATCTCAATAAAAGCTACCTCTCCTGTTTTCTTTTCGGAAACCGATTTTTTCAAACTGATATTCTACGGCAATGTATATCAAAAAATTAGCGGCGGGCTTGTGCTTGCCGCTTCATTGAGGGGCGGGCTGGCTCAGGGCTATTTCGAGACCGATGAACTTCCGATTGTAGAGCGGTTTTTTCTCGGCGGAAGGACTACGGTGAGGGGCTATATCCAGGACGACCTCGGTCCAAAGGGGGAGGACGATACGCCGATCGGCGGGAATGCCTTTCTCATGGAGAACCTTGAGTTAAGGATTGCCGTAACGGAAAGTATCGGCCTGGTCGCTTTTCTCGACGGCGGGAATGTCTGGCTGAAAATGAATGAAATGAGTCTGAACGATTTCAAATTTACCACAGGACTTGGTCTCAGGTACAGTACGCCGGTCGGTCCGGTAAGGGTTGATTACGGGCACAAGCTTCAGAGAGAGAAAGGAGAAAGCGCGGGTGAGGTGCATTTCAGTATTGGGCATGCGTTTTAAAAAAGTTAAAAGTGAAAAGTTAAAAGTGAAAAGTGAAGCATCTCGCTGCCGTTTTCTTTTCGCCCTTTACCTTTTACCTTTCACCTTTTACTTTTTACTTTTCAGTTGTTTATTGCTTTTTGCCCCATGCCCCCTGCTCTCTGCCGGGATGCAGGATCGTGTGGTGGCCTTTGTGGACAATACGGCAATTACGCTCAGCGATCTGGAGGCGAAATATGCTGAAACGCTGAAGGCAACCCCGAATATTACGACAATGGAAGTCCTCAATACCATGGTGAACAGGACGCTCCTTCTGAGAGAGGCGAAACGATTCAGGCTTGAAGCGCCGTCGGAAGAAGAACTGCTTAAAGAGTATATTGACCTGAAAATAAGGGCCTTTATCAGAATACGGGACCAGACAATTGCGGATTTCTATCAGCAACATCTCATTGATTTTCAGGGGAAAGAACTCGACGAAGTGAGGGACCAGATAGAAACGTATCTGATCGAACATGAACTGAACCAGCGCCTGAAATCACACATCGATGAACTAAGGGGAAAGTCGTGCGTAAAGGTGCAGTTCAATCATTAGCTTTTTGTCTATAACGCGGGGCGGTTTATTTTCAGAATCTCCCTGGCGCTTACCATGTCATCCCGTATCTGTTTTTCGAGGCTTGCAGCGTCAGGAAACGTACGTTCGCCGCGCAGGCGGTCGATGAAATAGATCCTCAGGTGCTGTCCGAGAAGGTCTCCTGAATAATCGAAGAGGTGTACTTCATAGCTCACATCAGTATTGCCGAACGTCGGGTTTTTCCCGATATTCGCAACCCCTTCATAGATTGCCCCGTTGAAGCGCGCTCTGACAGCGTACACTCCCGCTTTCGGCGAGATCTCTACCGGTGTCGTAATATTTGCCGTAGGGATGCGAAGGAGGCTTTGGCCCCTCCCTTTCCCCCTAATCACCGTTCCATCTATCATGTACGCCCTTCCTAAAAAGGTCGATACCTCATTTACCGCACCCTTTAACAAAAGGCTCCTGATACTGCTGCTGCTGACGATATTACCGAGGACTCTCACCTCCCGCATCGCCTGAACGCTGAAGCCGTATTTCTTCCCGCGTCTGCGCAGAAGATCTACTGTGCCCTGCTTATGCCTTCCGAACGTATAATTGCTGCCGACAATGATTTCACTGACGTTAATCGCCTTCACGAGAACTTCGTCGATAAATATATCAGGAAGCATGCCCGCAAATTCTTTCGTAAACGGTATGAGGAGCAATACGTCGATTCCCATTGCCTCCATCAGGCGGGCTTTTTCATCAGGGGTGATGAGCAGTTTAATGTCCTTCTCAGGCGCAAGCACCTTCATCGGGTGGGGATCGAACGTCATCACCATTGCTGTCCCCTTCAGTTCTCTCGCCCTGCTCAGCACTGCCGAGAATATTTTCTGATGGCCGAGGTGCACACCGTCGTAGTTGCCGATGGTGAGAACGGGAAACGGATATTTCTCATCGAGGGCTGCAATATCCCTAATGATTTTCATGTCCGGCCGCTGTTAAAAGGGTTTTGTATATCGCTTCCGTCCGGGAAGTTGTTTTCCTGATAGAACCGCTGTTGTCTATGATAAGGTCTGATCGTTTCATTTTCTCTCTGATCGGGAGTTGTGATTGCAGCCGCAGCAATGCATCTGTCCGCTTTATCCCCGTTTTTTCGAGACGCTTCAGCGCGGTCTCTTCATCCGTAAAGACCGTGATCGTCTTGTCGAACTTTTTCCGGTATCCCCTTTCGAAGAGCAGCGGCACTTCAACGACGACGACGCTGCTTTTATCGACAGCCTTTAAAAAATCTTTGATCCGTTCGAATACGAGCGGATGCAGTATATTTTCGAGCGAACGCCTCAGCGTTTCATCGCGAAATATCAGCCGGGCAACCTTTTTTTTGTTGAGACTGCCATTTTTGTAAAATGCCCCATGCCCGATGACCCTCCTGATTTTTTCAAGGACATCTTTTTCGGTGAGGAGCGTCGCAACAATGGCATCGCTGCTGAACGTATATGCGCCGAGCTTCGCAAAAAGGGCAAGAATTCTGCTCTTCCCCATTCCGTAATTTCCTGTCAGCCCGACAACGAGCATAGGCTCTATTATACATTAATTCAGAGGCGTCCGGCTTATTCCCCGTTAATCCTTGAAACTTCAGAACAAAGAAGACGACGATTCCGGGGATATAGACAAAATCAGGAAGACGATAAGATGAAAACACTAGTGTAGTGTCGCTCAAATGGATGATGTTATGATCAGGACTACTCACGGAGCTACAGAGTGTTGTTTTCTGTCATTCCGGCTGGTCCGAAATCGTTCTGCGTTTTCAGAAGGATTCCCGACGCACTTCGCTTTGCGGGAATGACAGTTGTGAGTGATCATGTGTGCTTATACACCACTTGTTTATAAGACACTACACTAGTTTATAAATTAAGAACAATTGTTCATAATATAGTATCGTTTACAAAAATGCACTATATGTTCTCAAATGTAATTTATTTGTTGACAAATAGATATTTATGTTGTATAAATGTATACAAGATGAATAAATGGTAAAAAGTTTATTCTCATCAATAGGAGCAGATGTCCTTTTATTTTGGAAGAGGTGACAATGCTTTTGTTTTTAGTAGGATTAATAGTTGGTGTAATCTTCGGCATAGCCTTAATAGCGATCCTTACTTCTGGAGCAATTGCAGACCAATGGATGGAATATACGTTGAAAGAAATGGATAATTTTTCCTCAAGCGACCAAAACATAATAACAACTAAGAACTAATTTATAGATATCAGCGTTTATGGATCTAAGCTGTAGATTTATGGAAAGAACTGATAACTCTCGATACTTTAATGAGGTGCCTATTTATATATCCACACTTAATGAAAAACATCTGCGGTGGGGCTTTGATAAAGAAATATTGAAATTTCGAGTCTTTCGGAGCTACCCCAAGTTATTGTGCAACCCATAATTAGAGTATTCGACGCCTACTTCAACACCACCACAAACTATTTAGAAACATCAATAAGCTACAGGCGTTAAAACGTATAAAATTATGTCCTCCTGCTATATTTAATATAAAATAGATGTAATAATTGGTCAGTTGAGTATGAGAGTGAAAGAGGGGTTTATATTAAGATTTATAACCTTCTGAGAAGAGGATGTTTGAATGAAAGACCTGGAATCCAATGAGAAGAAATTCTTAATCCTTCAAGAGATTTCAAGCGTTATTGCTGCAACGAAAGATATCAATACGTTAGCGTATCTCTTGCTTGACCGTGCCATCGATTACACGAATGCCGAAAAAGGCTCCTTGATGTTACTCAATGACATGAATGAACTATACATACTTGCTGCAAGGGGCTTCGATATACCGTTTATTGAGACCTATAGGGTAAGAATTGGCGAGGGTATTGCTGGCAAAATTGCCCAGAATCATTCAAACATTCTTGTGGAAGACATTGAGACGGACAGAAGGTTTAAACGAATAAAGAGAGACCGTTATAAAACAAGGTCTTTTATCTCTTGCTCCATCATAAGCACGAATAAACTGTTCGGTGTAATCAATATTAATGATAAAAAAGATGGAGCACCTTTTATTGAGGATGAGCTTAACCTTTTAAATGCTATTGCATACCAGGCTGCCATCGCCTTTGAAAATGCTTTTCTCATTAATCAACTGAGGGTAAAGGCCACAGAGTTTGAGAAAATAAATAGAAAACTGATAGAGACTGATATGGATAAGACTGAATTTATTGCACGAATTTCCCATGAGCTGCGTTCTCCACTTAATGCAATCAAAGGATCTACATACTTCTTACAACAATCAGAGAGTTTGAGCAAGAGTAAGCTGAAAGAGTTCTATGACATCATTTCAAAGGAGACAACAGGACTGATTTCTATTGTTGAGGATTTGCTGGATTTTCTCAGACTTGAAAATGAAGTTCTCGTCGCTAAAAAATCATTGATCAATCTTACAAACATTTTGAATGAAGTTGCAAAATCAAGAGGACTGGGCAGTATTCTCACAAAAAAGAACATACAACTAAAGATAGACATCCAGAAAGGTGTATATGAGATTGTTGGAGATAAGATTAAAGTTGTCCAACTATTCATTAATCTATTGGAAGGATTATCTTATTATCTTCAGAGCGGAGATGACATAAAGATTACTGTTCACGAAAATGATTTTATAAGAGTGGATATAGCTGTTCCCAGGAATTTACCACAAGAAGATTTTTCATTCGTGTATAAGTCGAAATATCTTTTTTACACAGAATCTTCTGATGAGAAGATAAGGCTCTACCTCGCCAAAAGTGCTGCTGAGGCACATGGATGGTCATTTGGAGCAGAAAATTCTGATAACGCATTCATTATTTCAGTTACTATTCCAAAAAGCGCAAGAGACAAATTGGAAACTACCGTGAATATAACAATGGATATTTTCGCTGAGTTTCTCTCTGAATTATTGGATCTGAATATATGTTCTATTATGCTCAGAGATAAACTGACAGCTGATCTTACAATAAAGGGGTCAAAGGGGCTGGATGATGAAATAATAAGAAAGACGAGGGTTCGAGTAGGGGACCAGATTGCAGGATGGGTGGCATCTGAAGGTCAACCGCTTTTAATAGAAGACATAGAGACAGATTTACACTTTTCAAGAATAAGCATCCCTCAATATAATACAAAATCCCTTTTGTCTGTGCCGATAAAGATAAGGAACAGGGTAATTGGCGTAGTAAACCTTAACAATAAAAGAACTGCAGCGCCTTTCAATAAAAGAGACCTCTATATTGCGGCGAACTTCAGCGAAAGAGTATCACATTTTCTTGATAACTATTATTCAGGTAAGTACAAAGATGATGATATGAACCAGATCCTTACTTCTTTTAGCAATCTCCTGGATGCAATGAAAAAATACGGCAAAAAAACAAAACTTCTTCCAGATTTAGTATTGAAAATAATGGAGAAACTTGGATCTGAAGAAGAGGAGAAAAAGAATGCTCTCTATGTCTCGATGGTATATGACCTCGGCCTTGTATTTATTGATGAGAGTATCTTAATAAAGGAAGCTCTTTTACCGTCCGAATTGCAGTCTTTAAAAATACATCCATATACAACAGTTGGATTATTGGGTAACTTTGAGTTTTCTGAAGATATCAAGAAAGCAATTCTTCATCATCATGAAAAGTATGATGGCACAGGATATCCAGGAAAATTAAAGGGAAATGAAATACCATTGATATCAAGGGTTCTTTCCGTAGTAGATTCCTATTTTGCTATGATTATAGAAAAGCCGTATGGAAAACCCTATACACATAAGGAGGCATTGATCGACATTAAAGCAGGTTCAGGCTCTAAATATGACCCCGAAATTGTGAAAGCTTTTGAGGAAGTCTTCCTTGAGACGCTCGGATGACAGCTTTCATGTATTAGTTTGAAAAAACTATTCTGCAAAGCTAATAACAACAGAAGAATAGAGATATCGGAAGGAAGAGTTTTATATAACCAATTAACTATTCAGTATGATTATTATATAATTCTCTTAACTGAAGGTATCATAGGAGACTCTTAAAGAATGGGAGTGCAGACGGATACTTCTCTCAAGAAGATAGAACTTTTTTCTTCTTTAACTGATGAAGAATTAAGTATTGTTAATAAGCGGCTCGTCTTAAAGCGATTTAAAAAGAATGAAATAATCCTTTTGGAGGAAGATACAAATGAATATATGTATATCATTTTACAGGGGAAAGTTAAGGTCATCCAGATAACAGAAGACGGCAAGGAAATATTTATTGCTGTGCATCAAAAAGGGGAATTTTTTGGTGAAATGTCATTTATAGATGGAAAAACATCACCAGCTACGGTTGTAGCGGCAGAAGATTGTACTATCAATATTATTTCCAAAAAGGATTTTTTTTGGTCCTTAAATGGTAATAAAAAAATTGCTCATAATTTGCTATATATATTATGCTCTCGACTTCGTGAATCATGGGAGAAAATACAGTTGTTAAGCCTCAAGAATGCGTCAGGCAGGATAAAAATATTGTTTTTCATGCTCTCTAACAAGTATGGTGAGAAGACGCCGAAAGGAATACAATTAAATATCAAGCTCACCCATCAGGAAATAGGAGAGATGACCGGCATGGCACGTGAAACTGTTACAAGAGTGCTTGATAAATGGCTTAAAGATGGAGAAATACATATCTCTGGAAACAAATTTATACTATTAAGTAAAGACTTTTTTCAGAAAGATATAAGTCTTTCCGTAGATAATATAAAGAAAATTGGGGGGGGGAATTAG